>Ga0207671_10000418_pt1 | contig 58941 bp, 42 predicted proteins | sample KBSC24metaG_FD_184352 | JGI IMG/M metagenome (GOLD analysis project Ga0207671, IMG submission 184352) | Corn rhizosphere microbial communities from Kellogg Biological Station, Michigan, USA - KBS C2-4 metaG (SPAdes) (version 2) | ecosystem: Host-associated > Plants > Roots > Rhizosphere > Soil... | reverse complement strand
GCCTTCACCAGTGCAACGGTCGCGGCACAAGGCCAGGATGGTGAAGCGCTGAGCTCGCATGGTCTTGCCGTCCATACGGTGCTGCTGGCCGACGGCACTCTGGTTGGTTACACCGGTGAGGCCGCTCCGACGGCGATCTCCGCATCCAACGTCGTCTTCTACGCGACGGTGTCGGACACCGACAACGGCCATTACAACTTCACCCTCGTGCAGTCGCTCGATGACGCCAAGGGCTCGGACGCCATCAAGCTGACTTTCGGTTACACAGCAACCGATTCTGACGGCGATAGCGCCGCGAACACCTTCACCGTCACTGTCGCCGACGACAAGCCTGTCGCCGCAACCGGCGATGCAGGCTCGGTCACGGAAGGCGCGTTGGCAAGCGGCAACGAGAACCCGCATGTCGGGACCGACGCCGTCACCACCGGCTCGCTCAACATCTCCTGGGGCGCAGACAATGCCAACACCGACCAGTCGGGCGCCGGCGATCGTTCGGTTGCCTTCACCAGTGCAACGGTCGCGGCGCAGGGCCAGGATGGTGAAGCGCTGAGCTCGCACGGTCTTGCCGTCCATACGGTGCTGCTGGCCGACGGCACTCTGGTTGGCTATACCGGCGAGGCCGCTCCGACGACGGTTGCAGATGCCAAGGGTGTGGTCGGCTCGAACATCGTCTTCTACGCGACGGTGTCGGACACCGACAACGGCCACTACAACTTCACCCTCGTGCAGTCGCTCGACGACGCCAAGGGCTCGGACGCCATCAAGCTGACTTTCGGTTACACAGCAACCGATTCTGACGGCGATAGCGCCACGAACACCTTCACCGTCACTGTCGCCGACGACAAGCCTGTCGCCAGCGATGTCACCGTTGGCACAGGCAGCCTTTACGACACGGCGGCTGAGCAAATGCCGCTCCGCCCAATCGCCGAGCTCAGCGAAGGGCCGACACCGTCGGAGGGCGCCACCGACACCGTCAGTGGCGGATCGGGAAGCCTGTTTACCGCCGGCGCTGACGGCTTCCAGCAGGTTACCTTCACGGATCCGACCGGCCTCAAGGGCATCTACATCGATGTCAATGGCGTCGCTCACAAAGAAGGTCTGTCCTATAACACCACGACGGACAATCTGGGCAACACGATCTACACCGCAACCGGCAAGGAATCGGGCCATGTCCTATTCACACTGACCGTCGGTGCTGATGGCAGCTACACCTATGTCCAGTCCGGCGCTTTTGCGGATGCCAAGGGCTCCGACAACGAGAATTTCAAGATCTCCTTCGAAGTCACCGATGGTGATGGTGACAAGGCAATTGGCTCGCTGATGCTCAACGTCGCTGACAGCCTTCCGGTCGCCAATAATGTGACAGCAGACTCGGGCGTCCTCCACGATACCACGTCGACCTCCTCGGGGACGAATTCACCTTCCGTCCAGTTGCTTCTCGAGCAGCCGAGCGAGGGCGCGACGCCAACGGATGGCGCCAAGAGCAATGCCGACGGCGTGAGTGGCGCATCGGGTAGCCTGTTCACGACCGGGGCCGATGGCTTCGCGCGGCTGACTTTCAGCAATCCGACCGGGCTCAAGGCCATCAATATTGGTGAAAACGGCGTCGCGCACACGGAAGGACTGCATTACAGCACCTCGAGGGACGATTCCGGCAACACGATCTACACGGCGACCGGCAAGGATTCCGGCCACGTCATCTTCACGCTAACCGTCCATCCCAACGGCAGCTACACCTATGTCCAGTCCGGCGCCTTTGCTGACGACAAGGGCTCCGACAACGAGAATTTCAAGATCGGCTTTGAAGTCACCGATGGTGACGGCGACAAGGCAACGGGCTCGCTGACGCTCAACGTCGCCGACAGCCTCCCGGTCGCCAATAATGCTACGGCTGATCGCCTCGTTAACGAGGATATGCTCCCCGGGGGCAATTCCGACCAGGCCGACGAATACAACAGCGTCAGCGGCGCATCGGGCAGCCTGTTCAACATGGGCGCAGATGGGTTCAAGCGGGTCACGATTGCTCATTCGGATCTGCCGCAGCTGACCACGATCTATACCGATGCGGATGGCGTCGCGCATCAGGAAGCCGTGATCTGGAGCAAAGCGCCGGTTGCCGACGGCAGCACGACCTGGGTGGCCAGCAGCGCGCATCATGAGACCGTTGCCACGCTGACCATCAATGCCGACGGCTCCTACACGTTTTCGACTGGTGCGCCGCTCGCGCATCCGACCGCGCAAGTCGACGAAGAGACCCTGTCCCTGACATTCAACTTCACCGTCACCGATGGTGATGGCGACAAGGCTACGGGTTCGCTGACGGTTGGTGTCAAGGACGATGTGCCGATCGCCCATACGGTCGACAGCACTGCCTCGCCGCTCAACGACGACGCCCAGATCGGTGGAAATCTGGACGCCAACGACGCCAACGTGCATAGCGTCTCGGGCGCTGCCGGTGCGCTGTTCAGCGCTGGTGCTGACGGTTTTACAAGCGTCTCGATTGATCAGTCCAGCCTGCCGGCTTTGAAGGCGATCTACGTCGACGCCAACGGGTTCGCACAGCAGGAAGACGTTACCTGGGGCAAGCCGACGATTTCCGGCGGCGCGACAACCTGGATTGCTTCCAGCGCAAATCACGAGACGGTCGCCACGCTGACCATCAATGCTGACGGCTCCTACACATTCAGCACAGGCGCGCCGCTCGTCCACCCAACCTCCGGCACGACGGAAGAAGGCTTGCCGCTGACCTTCACCTTCACGGTGACCGATGGCGACAATGATACATCCACCGGCTCGCTGACCTTGCATGTCACGGATGACGTGCCGCTGGCACACACCGTCACTGTGACCGGGGTGACGCTGAACGATGATGCCCTAAAGGGCGGAAATCCCGACACAGTTGGCGTAACGGACACCGATACGGTCAGCGGCACGAGCGGCACGCTCTTTACTGGTGGCGCGGATGGCGTTCATCAGGTCACGCTCGGAGCGACGACCGATTTCGGCGCCATCTATACCGGCAAGGACGGATTTGCGCATGTCGAGTCGGTTGTTTGGGGCAGCCCGACGACTGCGGCGGGCGGTGAGACGATCTGGATCGCGACCGGCAAGGACAGCGGCCAGACGGTCGCGACGCTGACGATCGGCACGGATGGTTCCTACAGCTTCACGCTCAGCGCGCCGGTCGCTCATCAGGCAAGCCAGACTGCGGAAAATACACAGGATCTGTCCTTCAACTTCACGGTCACCGATGGTGACAGCGATACAGCCAGCGGTTCGCTGACGGTCACCGTCAAGGACGACGCGCCGATCGCCTTTAAGGTCGATACCACATCAACGCCGCTCAACGACGATGCGCAGGCGCATGGCAACCTGGATGGCGCCGCCGACGCGAAGACGATCAACGGTAATGCCGGGGCTCTGTTCTCTGCCGGTGCCGATGGCGTCATGAGCGTATCGATGGACAATCTGCCGACGCTGAAGGCGATCTATCTCGACAGCCATGGCATCGGCCATCAGGAAAACGTAAGCTGGACCTCGTCTGCGACGAACGGTGTGACGACCTGGACGGCAACCGGCGCCTCCAGCCATGCCACCGTTGCGGTTCTGACGATCAATTCGGACGGTTCCTATAGCTTCACCGCTGATGCGCCGCTTGTTCATTCGGCGTCGTCGACGACCGAAGATAGCCTGACGCTGAATTTCGGCTTCACGGTTACGGATGGCGATGGCGATACGGCAAAGGGCTCGCTGGCGATCGCCATCACCGACGACGTTCCCGTTGCCTCCGGCGCAACCGTCGCGGCCAGGGCCGACGAAGGCGACATTTACAATCTCCTGTCGCATGGCAACAGCGCGCTCGACGGCACACATGACGGATCGTCCTCGCAGCCGGCACTGTTCGGTCTCGGTTTTGCGGCCACGGTATCCGGCTCCGTTGCGTCCACCGTCTCCTTCGGTGCCGATGGCGCAGCACCCGGCGGCGGCTTCAGCTTCACTGCCAATGCGGCATCGACACTTGCCGCCCTGCATCTGACTTCGGGTGGCGGCGCGCTCTCCTATGCCGTCGTCAACAATGTGATCATCGGCTATGTCGATAACGATCACCACAGCGGCTACAATCCGTTTCTCGACCGCCCGGTCCTGTCATTGACGTTGTCCGGCGATGGTAGCTTCACTTTCCAGCAATACGATCAGCTCGACAATGTCGCGGGTCCCGGCAACGATCTGCGCTCCGGCAATAGCTCGATCTCGGCCATCGACTTCGGTTCCGTCATCCAGGCAACTGACGGCGACGGTGACAGTGCGACGCTGACCGGCGCTTTGAAAGTCACGATCGTCGACGACATGCCGAAGGTCGATCTGGCCCTGACTGGCTCGATCACCATCGACGAGAGCGGCAGCGGCGACAACGACGTAAGCGCCACCTATGCAGTTAAAAGCCTGTTTGCCGGCATCACCGGCGGCAGCGATCCACACATGTCGACAGTCTACGCACAGCATAACGTCGTCTCTCCGTCGGTTTCGATGGGTGCCGACGATGCGTCGGGCGCGACGAGCAGCCTGAGGCTTCATATCGACAATGCCGACTCCGGCTTGACGACGACGGCAGGTCAGGCGATCACGCTTTCGCAGCTTGCCGATGGCACGGTTGTCGGCAAGATCGCCGATGGCGAAATCGCCTTTGCGATCCGCATCGACAACAGCGGCAAGGTCAGCATCGCCCAGTACATGGCGCTTGCTAACCCGAACACGTCGAAGTCGGATGGCGACACGGTTGATCTCACCGATAAGCTCTCGGCGGTTCTCAGTGCAACCGATAGCGACGGCGACACCGTCGCCAGGTCTGTTTCTATCGGCAGCAGCATTCATTTCGACGATGCCGGCCCTTCGATCGCTGGTGGCATTTCGGCAAAGACGCTTGTCGAGCACGATCTTTTGACCAATTCGGGTTCGCTGTCGCCTTCGGGCATCAGCACCGGCGATGTTGCGCTCAATCTCGCCTTCGGTGCTGACGGCCCGGCCGCCCATGCTGCTACCTTCGTAGCGCAATCGAACGGCAGCTATTTCACCGCGAGCTACGGCAACAATCAGACGCTGGATGCGACAAAGCTCAGCTCTGGCGGCCACGCGCTGTCCTACTCGCTCAGCGGTGACGGCATGACGCTGATCGCCTATACCGGCAGCGATGCCGCCGACCAGTCGAGCTGGGTCTTCAAGGTTGCTCTGTCTCAAGACGGTAGTCACGCCAGCGGTGCCTACAACTTCACGCTCTATAAGGGGCTCGACGACGTCAACGGTCAGGTCAACCTCGCGGATATCAAGCTAACCTTCCAGGTTGCTGGCCATGACGGCGACGGCGACACGACGAACGGCACACAGAGATTTACGATCGATGTGATCGATGATGTGCCTACTCTGGTTGATCATTCCTCCGTTTCCGCAAGTGTTTCGGAAACGGCGATCAATGCGCCGATAGTGACGACGGGATCATACATAATCGATTTCAGCACGGTCACCCCAGCGGCTGCAGGCCTGACGATTACTGAAGGCAGCGTTGGTCACGGCCACGCTGGTCAGTCGTCTAACAACGGCGATATCGTGCTCGCATCCAACGCGGGGACGACGTTCGTCGTCACCCAGATGGACATAACTGAGTCCACGCGGGGTCATTCCCCAACCCAGCCAGTCACTATCATCGGCATCGGGGCGGATGGCAAAACTTATACCACGACGTTCACACCAACTAACGGCAATACGACTTTTTCGGTTACCGCGGGGTCCCCTCTTTACAACGTACAGCTGACGTCGATTACAGTCTCTCCGCATGACGCCGCCCGGGCGATCACACTCGACAACATTCATGTCATCGACACGACGACGATACCCACCAATGCCCCCGCCGAGACGACTCTGGATCTGACCTCACTGGTGCATGCCAGCGCCGACGGCCCGATGGCCTGGTCGGTGAACGCGATCACCGCCGGAACCTCTTCCGGCAACCTGACCGGTGGAACCGGGTTGACCTACAACGGCACGGCCATCACGCTTGCCAGCGCGGATGGGCACACGATCACCGGCTCGGCCGGAGGCGTCACGGTCTTCACGTTGACTGTCGATCCTACCAGTGGTCATGCCACGTTCGACCTGTACCATCCGATCGACGGCGGCAAGACGCTGCCGCTCGACTTCTCGAAATATCTGACGGCGACGGATTTCGACGGCGATTCCGTCGCCTTAGGCAGCGGTTCCGCAACCATCGTCGTTCAGTCGGCGACGGACAGCCTTCCGACGATCTCTTCGGCGAGCCTGGTGTCAAGCGTCAGCGAAAGCGGCTTACAGGGTGGAACGGGGACGGCCGGCGTCGCCAACGTCCATTCGGGTAGTATTGCGATCACCGCGGGCGATGCACCTTCGACGGTGACAATCGGCGGCCATACATTCAATGTTGGCGCAGTCATCGCTCATGGTGATGCCAATGCCAACATTCAGGGCACTTATGGAACGCTACATATCGTCAGCGTCACCGCAACGGCCATCAATTACATCTATACGCTGACCGCGGCAACGAACGGCGCGAGCAATCATGACGACTTCGCGGTTAAAATCAGCGACGCGCCGATTGACGGAGAAAGCCATACCGCGACACTGACCTTCAACATCAGCGACGACAAACCGATCGCAAGCACCGTTTCGCTTGGGTCTATGCTTGAGAACGACAACCCAACCTTTACTCTTGCTGCGGGCACCATCGCTTTCGGTGCCGATGGGGCGGCTGCGAGCGGTGCGATCCATGTCGATAGCGTCAAGGCCACGGGTGATCTTGCCGGCTTGACGTTGAGCCCGTCGATGATCTCGATCGACGCAGGCCATGTGACTATCACACCCGGAACTGCATTCGATGCCCTGTCAGTTGGTCACACATCGATCCTGTCGATCGGATATACCTTGACCGATGGTGACGGCAGCAAAAGCAGCGGTACGTTCAGCATCAAGATCAACGGCACGAACGATGCTGCGGTGATCATGGGTGACGTGTCTGGCAGCGTGACGGAGGCCGGTGGCGTCGATAATGGGACGGTCGGGGTGCCCGCGGCGAGCGGGGTGCTTTCGGCGACGGACGTCGATAGCAATCCTTCGTTTACGGCGCAAAATAACGTGGCGACGAGCTACGGTCATTTCACGATCGGCGCTGACGGTCACTGGAGCTACCTGCTGGATAACAGTAACAGTGCCGTCCAGGCGCTGAACAGCACCGGCAGCAACACGAAGCTGCACGACATCGTCACGGTGACGACGGCGGATGGCACGTCCCAGCAGATCGACATCACCATCAACGGCACGAACGATGCACCGACGATTAAGCTTGTCGGTAACGACAGCGCCATTGGCAGTGTGACCGAGGCTGGTATTGGTGTGGCCGACGACACCGCTCACAACACGGCGACCGGCCATGTGACCGGCGCTGATGTCGACAGCCCGTCGATTAAGTGGTCGCTGGTCGCCGGCAATGGCCAGACCGGCAATGTCGATGGCTCCGTGACCGGTGCTTACGGCACGCTGAGCGTCGATCAGAACGGTAACTGGACCTATCACGTGGATCAGTCGAAGGCCGATCCGCTCACGGCTTCGAGCCATCCACAGGAAAGCTTTACGGTTCAGCTGAGCGATGATCAGGGTGGTATCACGACGCAGACGGTCGTGGTGACGGTCAACGGTACGAACGATGCTCCGACCATTGCGCTTGTCGGTAACGACAGCGCCGCCGGCAGCGTGACCGAGGCTGGTATTGGTGTGGCCGACGACACCGCTCACAACACGGCGACTGGCCATGTGACCGGCGCTGATGTCGACAGCCCGTCGATTAAGTGGTCGCTGGTCGCCGGCAATGGCCAGACCGGCAATGTCGACGGCTCCGTGACCGGTGCTTACGGCACGCTGAGCGTCGATCAGAACGGTAATTGGACCTATCACCTGGATCAGTCGAAGGCCGATCCGCTCACGGCTTCGAGCCATCCGCAGGAGAGCTTCACGGTTCAGCTGAGCGATGGTCAGGGTGGTATCACGACGCAGACGGTCGTGGTGACGGTCAACGGTACGAACGATGCTCCGACCATTGCGCTTGTCGGTAACGACAGCGCCGCCGGCAGCGTGACCGAGGCAGGCGTTAATGTTGCCAACGACACCGCTCACAATACGGCGACCGGCCATGTGACCGGCGCTGATATTGATAGCCCGTCCTTGACGTGGTCGGTGGCAGCGGGCAGCGGCCAGACGGGTAACCTGGACGGATCGGTGACCGGTACCTACGGCACGTTGAGCATCAGCTCGAACGGTATCTGGACCTATAACTTGGATCAGTCGAAGGCCAATCCGCTCACGGCTTCGAGCCATCCGCAGGAAAGCTTTACGGTTCAGCTGAGCGATGGCCAGGGTGGCATCACGACGCAGACGGTCGTGGTGACGGTCAATGGTACGAACGATGCTCCGACGATTAAGCTTATCGGTAACGACAGCGCCATTGGCAGTGTGACCGAGGCAGGCGTCAATGTTGCCAACGACACAGCCCACAATACGGCGACCGGCCATGTGACCGGCGCTGATGTGGATGGCCCGTCGATTAAGTGGTCGCTGGTCGCCGGCAATGGCCAGACCGGCAATATCGACGGCTCCGTGACCGGTGCTTACGGCACGCTGAGCGTCGATCAGAACGGTAACTGGACCTATCACCTGGATCAGTCGAAGGCCGATCCGCTTACGGCTTCGAGCCATCCGCAGGAGAACTTCACGGTTCAACTGAGCGATGGTCAGGGTGGTATCACGACGCAGACGGTCGTGGTGACGGTCAATGGCACGAACGATGCAGCGTCGATCTCCGGCACGGCAAGCGGCTCGGTCACCGAAAATGGCCAGTTGACGGCCACCGGTGTGTTGAACGTTGCCGATGTGGACTATGGTGAGAACCATTTCCAAACACCATCGTCGCTGAATGGGACCTATGGTACGTTCACATTTAATGCCACGACCGGGGTTTGGGGCTACGCGCTCAACAATTCCGCGGCAAATGTGCAGGCATTGAACGCAGGCCAAACTGTTACGGACAAATTGACAGTTGCCTCCGTGGACGGAACGGCTTCACAGGATATTGTTGTGTCCGTCCACGGCGCAAAGCAACCTGTGTCGGCGCCAAACATCATCGGCGTTACCGACAACTACGGCCCGATCCAAGGCAACCTTGCAAATGGTGCGATCACCGACGATACCACCCTTGGTATCCGGGTGAGCCTGAGCGGAACCGGTGCCGTCGCTGGGGATACGGTGCAGCTCTATAACAATACGACTGTGCTTGGCCCGGTAGTCATCTTGACATCGGCGAATATCAGCAATGGGTACGTCGATATTGCCACACCGACGCTGAAGAATGGATCGACTTACAACTTCCGGGCCTCGATCACGGATGCCGGCGTACCAACCGCGCTCTCGCCGAGCGACGTCTATGATATCAAGATCGACACGACTCACCCAACACTTGTCATCACGCAGAATAGCGGCGTGATGACTTTCACCTTCAGTGAGGCGGTGTCTGGGTTCAATATCAATGATGTCACTCAAAATAATAATTACTCACTATACGACTTCAAGCATGTCGGCGTGAATGCCTCCGGTCAGGACATCTATACAGCGAGTATTTGGAACTGGAACAACGGCTGGAAGTCTGCCTCAGTTTCGGGAGACAGCTATGCCGATCTTGCCGGCAACGCCGGCACAGACAGCAATGTGGTGAATTTCAAGCCGGCCGGTATGTCCGGCCAGGCGATCAATCTCGCTCTTGGCGATCCGTCTAACCACGTCGGTGCGGTGACGATGAGCATTGCCGGAGTACCGGCAGGCTGGACGCTGAGCGAGGGCACGCACAATGCCGATGGTACCTGGTCCGTCGTGACGAATAATCCGTCGTCGCTGACGGTGACCTCGCCCGATGGTGTAACCGGCGCGGTGGTCCTCCAGATCACAGAGACCTGGATCAATGCGGACGGCACAACCGGTATGGCCACAGTGGCGGACAATGTCGAAGCCTATGCCAAGGGTTCGCCGATCTTCGCCTGGTCGGGCGACGATACGCTCACCGCATCGAGCGGCAACGACACGCTGGTCTTTGCAAATACTATCGGCGAGGACGTCGTGCACAACTTCGATGTGGCGCATGACAAGATCGACCTAATCGGCTTTGCGGGCTTCGACAGCTTCGCGGACGTTCTGGCCCATCTGTCGAGCGATGCATCCGGCAGTGCCGTCATCACGCTAGGCAATGGTGAGACCATCACCTTGGCAGGTGTCAGCGCCGCGGCTCTTACGGCGGATGACTTCCTCTTCAACGAAGAGGTCATAACACACAATGCCGGGGACATGGTGGTCGCCAACGGAGCGCTGATGCCGTTCAGTGGCACGCTCGATAACACCGGCAGCATCCATCTCGCCTCGATGGGAAGCGAGACGGCCTTCGAAATTGTCCAGCACGGCCTCACGCTGACCGGCGGCGGCACGGTGATCTTGTCTGACGATGCGCACAACGTCATCTTCGGCAGCGGTGACAGTGTCACGCTCACCAATGTCGACAACATTATCTCGGGTGCCGGTCGGCTCGGCGATGCTCACCTGAGCCTGGTCAACGAGGGCACGATCATTGCTGACGGCAGCCACGCACTTGTTATCGACACTGGCGTGAACGCGGTGAACAACACCGGCATGCTTGAGGCGACCGGGGCTGGTGGCCTCGACATACACAGCAGCGTCATCAATGAGGGCGTACTGTGGGCGAATGGCGGGAACATTGATCTCGAAGGCAATGTCAGCGGCCGCGGCACGGTGTTGCTGTCGGGTCACGCCAGCCTCGAAATCGGCGGCTCGTTCAGCCAGGCGATCAGCCTCAGCACGGACGCCCAGGCCACCATCACCATCGATCACGCTGTTGCTTTTACCGGCACGATCGCAGGTCTCGATGGCAACGATGCCTTGCGGTTCGGCGACATCTCCGCTGCAACGGCAAGCTTCTCCTATACCGAGAACGCGGCAAAAACCGGCGGCGTGCTGATCGTCACCGACGGCGCCCATATTGCCACCGTCGGCCTAACTGGCGACTACTCGGCCAACGACTTCTTACTCAGCCACGACGGCGCCTATGCCGAGATCGATTTCAGAGGTGTCGGCCAACTCTACGGCACCGACGGCAACGACACGTTGACGAGCGGCGGCGGCTACACGATGACCGGCGGCGCTGGCGCGGATACCTTCGTGCTCGATGCCAAGGCCCTGCACAACCTGAACATGGCCGATGTCATTACCGACTTCAGTCCGAAGGGAGAGGGCGACAAGTTGGATGTCTCTAACCTTTTGAACGCGCTGGTCGGCGATCATCCGGGCATGACCGAGGCGAGTGCAGTCGCGTCGATGACGGCGGCGGTCGACACAGCATCCAATTCGACGAAGATCAGCGTCAACACCGGTTCGGAGACCCATGTGGTGGCCACGCTGCAGAACTACACGCCAGCGGGGCACGACGCCGTGCATGTGCTGTTCAATAACCACGACGAGCAACTTGCCACCCATGCGCAGACCGCTGGCGCCTGACGCCTTTTTGTCGGATCCATATCTCGAAGCGGCGCTTTTTGAAGGCGCCGCTTTTTTTGAAGTCGATGCCGCCGCGACTAACTATCTTTAGACAATCGCCGCAACGAAGTTGCCTCAGCGGCGATCCGTCGACCTATTTGCGGGCCAATCTTGCAGAAGAAGCCAGCGCTGCACCGCTCATCGCGGCGAGCCTTGCTCGGGTAATCAGGGCGGCCTTTGTCACCGCCAAAGAGGACAAAGCTTCTCGTAGACGTCGCGATAGCGACGATACGCCTTTCTGTAATTGGGCCGATTTTCCGCATTCGGCCGCAACTGTTCGGCGAAGGTGACCAAACCGGTAATGCCGCTCCAGTCGTCCGTCAGACCTGCACCGATGGCGGCCGTCCAGGCCGCGCCGATACAGGAGCCCGGATGGCCGGATAGGCGTTGGACAGGAACTTCCAGGACATCGGCAACGATCTGCATCCAGATCTTGCTTTGCGCGCCGCCGTCCGAGACGAAAAAGCGGACCGGGTTATGGCCCATGTCGATGAGGACCTCGATATGGTGCCGGATGGCATAGGCATAGGATTCGAGCAGGGCCCGCCAGATATGGCCGAGATCATGCGACAAGGTCAGACCTTCGACCACGCCGCGTGCGGCGGGATCGTGGATGGGCGTTTTCTCGCCGAGCAGATAAGGCAGGATCGTCAGCCCATCGGCGCCGGCATTTTTTTTATCCGCCATCCTGTCAAGGTGCTGGTGGATCGTCAGCCCGGCGGCGTTCGCGGCTTCTTTTTCCCCACCAGCAAAGGTTTCGATGAACCAGTTCAGCGCCGAGCCGCCGGTCGACATGCATCCATTTGGCATGAAAAGTCCCGGCACCAGGTGGTAGTCGAGGAAAAGGCGGGTGTCTGGGCGCACGACATCTGTCGCCGTCAAAATATCGACGGCGCCGCCGAATTTGAGAAGCACATCGCCCGCGTCGACGACGCCAGCGCCAAGCGCCGAAGCGATCATGTCGGCCGCTCCGGCAACGACCGGAGTTCCGATCGCAAGGCCGGTCTCGCGCGCGCCTCTTTCATCGATTTGACCCGTGATCGCGTGCGACGCTCGCTTCGGCGGGATGGCCGAGCGCGGTATATGCGCGAGTGCGACGAGGGTGTCGTCGATCTCGTGCCGCGTAATATCGACGAATCCCGCTTCGAGTGCCCAGTTCTGCTCCACGGCAAGCGCGCCCGTTAGCCGGTAGTTGATATAGTCGTAAGAGCCGAGAACCGCCGAAATGCGCTTGAAATTCTCTGGTTCATGGCGTTCGATCCATCGCAACTTAGCCGTAACGAGCTGCTGGTTGATGCCGTTTCCCGCTTTTGCCAGGAATGCCTCTTCATCGCATTCGACCTTCAGTTCGCCTACCTCAAGACCACAACGTCCGTCGCTCTGCTGGATGCTAGGCCGGATTACCGTCCCGGCAGAATCGAGCAGCACCACGGCCGGAAGCATGCCTGTCGTGCCGATTGCCATGATGTCGCTTGCCTGCACCCCGCTCTTTTCCAGAAGCTCCGGAACGATCGAGCGAACGTTTTCCCACCACTCAGCGGGATCCTCCTCCGCCCAGCCGATCTGCGGTGATCGCAGGGAAACGGGACGGGACGCGGTGGCAAGGATCTTGTCGGGCAGTCGCAGCAGAATGCCGATGGTCGAGGTCGTTCCGATATCGAGGCCAAGAACCATGGTCATTCGCCAATCTCCAATCTAGCGCAGCGTTTCGACCAAATCCATGAACCGCTTGACGCGACTGCCGTCAACGGCGTTCCACGTATTGCCGTCGATCTTGAAATGCGTGCCGATCACCACGCCTTGCGCGATGGATAGGACATCGCGGACATTGTCGAGATTGACGCCGGTGTTTGCGAAGACCGGCACGTCCGTCACGGCCTCGCAGACCGAGCGCAAGTCGGACTGTTCGGCGGGCTGACCGGTAATCGGACCGGACACCAGGATCGCGTCAGCGAGCGATGAGAATACCGCGCTTCTGGCCCGCAGTGCGATGGGTCGTTGATCGAGCGAATAGGCAAATTCGGCATTGATGTTGAAAAGCAGTTTCATGTCGTCGCGACGAAGCGAACTGCGAAGTCGCGATGCGCTCGCGCAGTCCGGCTGCCATAACCCCATGTCAGAGGCAAACAGGCCGGTGAAGATTTCCCGCACGAAACTCGCCCCGGTCACCGCACCGATGGCGACGCTTGCCGACGGATCCCAAAGATAGTTTACGCCAAAGGGAACCTTGATGGCGGGTTTGATCGCCTGAACGATGGCAGTCATCGCGGCGATGCTTTCGGGGGAAGCCTTGAAAACATAGGGTCGATCGTTTTCGTTGCCGAACATGATGGCATCGACTCCGCCGTCCTGCAGTTTCTCGACATCCGTCATGACGTCGTCGATCAGCTTCTGAACGCCGCCGTCCGCATTATAGAGCGGCGAGCCGGGAAGCGCACCAATATGCGCCATGGAGATCACGACCTTCTTGCGGTCGCCAAAGCAATCAAAGACCATTGTTTTTTCCTTCCTTGCAGGAATGCCGATATCCGGATTGAGATAAGCCGGGGTCAGGCATATGCGTGTTTCCAGAGTTCGAGTTTATCGGGTAGTCTGTGGAGTTCGCCCCTCATTCCTAAGCCGCAACGCTCTGGCGGAAGGCACGCCAGCCACCATGAACGGTGATGTCGGGCTGACCGGCGATGGCCGTGCTTTCGCACAAAAAGCCGGTGACTTCCGTGCCATCCTCAAGCGAGAGCTTTCCGACGCCCAGGGGAGCCGGAATACGGGCGATGAAATCGCCAAAGCCGGCAGCTGGCAAAGCCCAGATTTCGACCGTGATGGGACCGCCGCCCTCCCTCGCGCGGATGAGACCCGGTTTGGGTGGTGCGGTGCCACTCAAGGCATAGAGCCTGTAGGCATTGCTTGTCTTGGCCGTCCGCCGGAAGACGCCGCCGCGTGTCGTCAGTTCGTGATTGAGCGGCATGCCGGAAAGATGGGCACCGACTACGGCAATCTCGCGATAATCTTCATCGAGCGGCCGGGCTGCAGTGTTGGGGTAGGGATTGTCGAACATGGCGAGCGGAAGCCCCGTGGCGCGGTGGAAAGCAGCGGCGATCCCCGCCGCTTTGGCCTCCTCGAACCCTGGCGCGAGAAACGTCACGCCCAACGGCAATCCGTCGTCGCGGAAACCGTTGGGGACGGCAATGCCGCAGAGGCCCATCAGGTTGACGAAGTTCGTGTAGATGCCGAGCCTGGCGTTCAACGCGATCGGGTCGCCGGCGATCTCATCCTTCGTGTAGATGGTTGGTGTCGTCGGCACCATCAGGACGGCAATATCCTCCCAGATGGGCCGCGTGTCGCGCTTGAGTTCGGCAATGCGGTGGATGGCTGCAAAAGTATCGAGGGCCGTGAACTTGCCTGAATTGGAAAGGATCTGCCGTGTCACGGGGTGAATGGCATCGCGGTGTTCTTCCAGCACGGCATCGAGACTGAGGGCGCGCTCGCAAATCCAGGGGCCTTCGTAGAGAATGCGTTGCGTTTCCTCAAAGGGGGTGAAATCGACCTCTACCACCTCTCCGCCTAGGGCCTGCATCCGAGCAACGGCTTCGCGAAACAGGCGCTCGGCCTCGGTGTCGCCGAAGAAGCGAAGGGCAGCCCCGTTCGGAATGCCGAAGCGGAATCGTGGCGGCGGCGCAGCGGGCGTCAGTTTGACCGCGTCCGCTTCAGGCTTGGAAAACGGATAGGTAGGGTCATAGCCGGCGATCAGCTCCGTCACCTTCATGCCGTCGTCGACGGTGAGTGCGAAAACCGCAAGCGTCTCGATGGTCTTGACGCAGCCGCCGCCGGAGACGCAGGCATTGCTGACGAGACCCGGCGTCGGCTTGATGCCGACGATATTATTGAAGCCGGCAGGCACCCTGCCGGACCCGGCGGCGTCATTGGCGATCGAGAAGCTTGAAAGGCCGGCAGCGACCGAGACGGCAGAGCCAGAGCTCGAGCCGCCGGAAATGTAGCGCTCGTCGAAGACCGATGAACAGGCGCCATAGGGTGTGCGCATGCCGACGAGACCGATGCCGAACTGGTCCATGTTGGTCTTGCCGATCAGGATGGCGCCAGCATCGAACAGCCGGGTGATCGCTTGCCCACTGGACGTGGCAACGTATGCGCTTTCTTTCAGCGCATTTGTGGTGGGCAAGCCGATAACGTCGTTGCAATCCTTGACCGAGAACGGGATGCCCCAAAGGGGCCGCCCATCATAACCCTCAGCTTCAAGAGCTGCCGCGGCCTTCAATGCGTCTTCTCGCGATATCAGATGAATCCAGACGTGATCGTCACCACGCGAGGCGATACGGTTATAGATGGCGGAGATGACAATAGTTGGCGTCAGTGTGCCGGCAGCGTAGGCCTCGGTTAATGTGTCGAGATCGAGACTGCCGGTTGCGGCAGACCAGTCTGGCTTGGACATGGAACGCTCCTCAAGCTTTTGTCAGTGCCGCATGGACAGCGGCGGCGGCGGCAACGGTGCCGAAGAGGCCATTGCCGAATGTGGTGATGCGCAATTGCGCGGTGTGGCGCGGCTCGCTCGTGCCCTGGCAAGCATCTGAAACGGCAAGGCACTCGAAACCCATATCGTTGGCGGTGCGCTGGGTGGCGTGCACCAGACCTTCCGTCGGCAATCCGGCAATCAGAAGATTGCGAACGCCACGGGCCTTCAACTGCTTTTCGAGGGTTGTCTTGTAGAAGGCGTTATCGCCGGGATGATCGATCACCAAAGCGGTGTGCGGCAGAACGAGTTGTGGCGGAAAAGCCCAGTCGTCGGAGCCTTCGGCCGGGACGACATCGCCCATGGTATGACGGCGGCGGGCGACCATGTCACCATCGGGCAAGGCGACACGGCGCGATGCCGCAACGAACAGGCCGCGGTCTCGGGCGGCCGCCAACAGGCGCAGCGCCACCGTAAAAGCCGGCGCGGCGGAGAGTGCCGAAATCGTGCCTCGCTGAAAGCCGAGCAGCAACAGGGCGCTATCGGCCGGTGACCAATATCCGTCGAAAGGCCAGTGATATGGCACGGCTTCAATCTGGCCGAAGGGTCTGACTCCGAGATCAGACATCGGCGCGCTCCAGCATGGTTTGGAAGGCGGCAAGGGAAGAGACCCCACCCCAACGACCGCCGTAAGCTTTGAGAATCTCAAGCGTCGCCAGATGGTTCGGTGTCTCGACCGCCGCCGTGCAATCCTCGAGCAAGACGCATTCGAAGCCACGCTCGAAACCATCCCGCATGGTCGACTGCACGCAGCAGTCTGAAGTGACGCCGGTGATCACCACACGGGAGACGCCACGCTTGTGCAGTTCCACCTCCAGATCGGTCTGATGGAACGCCGACTTTCCGGACTTGTCGATCACCAATTCGTCGGCCTGTGGTGCGAGTTCCGGGATGATCTGCCATCCAGGCTCGCCACGGACAAGAATCCGCCCAATGGCGCCCATATCGCCGATCCCCAGCCCATGAACGCGGGTGCGCCATTGTTTGTTGGCGTGGAGATCGGACAGATCAGGCAAATGCCCCTCGCGCGTGTGGATAACGGCGATGCCGGCGCTCCTTGCGGCTGCAAGTGCCTGGCTAATGGGCGGAATAACGGCGCGAGTGTTGGAAACGTCTTCGCCGAGCTGATCGATCCAGCCGCCGGCCGCGCAGAAATCGATCTGCATGTCGATGAGAATAATCGCCATCGCGCTTTTGACTGACGTGCCGCCAAGTGGCCAGAAGCTTGATACGGGGCGTTCGTTCATAGTGCCATGCCCTTTTCCGCGTCGAAGATGTGGATGGCCGACGGATCGACCGAGAAGGTCAGCGTCTCGCCCGCCGTGACCGAACGGCCACTGTCGATCATCGATCTCAGACGCGGACGGACCGACAGGAGATCCTTTTCCTCTTCGATCACGGTGGAAGGGATCATGGTGGCATCCTGAACATCGAGATGAACCAGAAGCGTTGCCCCCAGATCCTCGACAAAGGCGACGCGCGCCGAAATCGTGCCCGCCGCGCCGGTATCGCTTGTGAGCTTGAGGGCCTCGGGCCGGATGCCGACGATCACCTTGCGGCCTGACCTGATCTCGCAACGCTCGCCGGCTGCGCCGAGCGGCAGGGCGAACGCTCCGGCTTGAACCACCGGCCTTCCGCCTTCCGCCGCGATGGTGCCTTCCATGAAATTGATCGGCGGCGAGCCGATGAAGCTGGCAACGAACAGATTGACGGGCTTGTCATAGAGACGACGGGGGGTGTCGAGCTGCTGGAGGGTGCCCTTGTTCATCACTGCGACCCGATGCCCCATGGTCATCGCCTCGACCTGATCGTGCGTGACATAGACGGTCGTGACCGCGCTCATACGCTGCAACTTGGCGATTTCCGCGCGCATCTGGCCGCGAAGGCGGGCGTCCAGATTAGAGAGTGGCTCATCCATGAGAAAGGCATGGGGGGAGCGCACCAGCGCGCGACCCATGGCGACGCGCTGCCTTTGGCCACCGGACAGTCGGGCAGGCTTGCGATCCAGATACTCTGTGAGTTCAAGCAGTGCCGCAGTCTCGCGCACCTTCTTCTCGATGATCTCGCGCCTGACGTTGCGGACCTTGAGGCCGAAGGCGATGTTGTCGGCAACTGTCAGATGCGGATAGAGAGCATAAGACTGGAACACCATGGCGATATCGCGGTCGCGCGGCGCGAGATCGTTTGCCACCTGACCATTGATCCTCAGGGTTCCGCCGGTAATGTCTTCAAGACCCGCGATCATTCGCAGCGCCGTGGACTTGCCGCAGCCGGACGGTCCCACAAGAACCATGAATTCACCATCGATGATGTCGAGATTCAGCCCATGCAGCGCGGAATGGCCGCCCTCATAAGTCTTGGAGACATTCTCGAAGGAAATCTGGGCCATCGATCGGCTCCTATTGTACGCCGTTGGTCGCGCCCTGAACGAAATAGCGGTTCAGGAAAAGCGCCATCAGGACAATCGGAATGGTGGAGAAATGCGCCAGCGCACCAAGCGACCCCCAGGTCACATCCTTGGTGCCGTAGGCGGTCAGGAGGGCCACCGAGATCGGCTTGGAATCGAGCGTCGTCAGAAACATCGGGTAGAGGAAGTCGTTCCACGAAAACATCACGCAGAAGAGGATGCAGGCGATGATGCCGGAGCGAACAGCGGGGACCGCGACCTTCAAAAATGCGCCGATCTGCGTGCAGCCATCCGTCATTGCAGCTTCTTCCATATCTCGCGGAAGGGCGCGGAAATAAGAAAACATCATCCAGGTGACGAAGGCGCAGTTGAGCATTGTATTGATGATGATCACCGCCCACCAGCTTCCAAGCAGCCCTATGTCGCGCATCATGAGATAGAAGGGGATGAGGGCTGCAATGGCTGGAACCATGCGGATGGCGAGGAAGAAATAGGCAAAGAAACTGGCGTAACGGGAACGCGACCGTGCCAGCGCGTAACCAGCAGGCACCCCAAGGAGAAGCGAAAGAACGGTGGTGCCAAGGCTGATCACGATGGAGGATCGCAGCAGCGAGACGACATCGAAATAGGTCAATACTTTTCTAAACTGGTCTAGCGTCGGTTGGAAACCGAGCTTTGGTGGAATCGAGAAAATCTGGTTGGACGGCTTGTAGGCCGTGGTGATCAGCCAGAGCACCGGCAATAGAAACAGCATCGTGATGATCAGAACGGCAGTCCGCTCGAACAGGATCTGTCGGGTCGAAGCGTTGGACATCGGCGTCACTTCCCATTGATCCGGACATCGGCACGGCGCACGATGAGCAGAAGCACGGCGGCCATGATGGCGATGAACAGCAGAGTGATATTGCCGATCGCCGAGGCGTAACCGACGTTGAAGAACTGCAGGCCCTCCTTGACTGCCAGCACCATCAGCGTGTTGGTCGCGTCATTCGGCCCGCCGCCAGTCGTAACGAACACGGAATCGAATACCCGGAACGCGTCCATCATCCGCAGCATGAGCGCGAGGAAGATGGAAGGAAGCATCAGCGGCAGGATGAGAAGGGTGAAACGCTGCAAGGCTGTGGCGCCGTCGGTGCGGCCTGCCTCCATAACATCGTTGGGCAAGGATTTAAGTCCTGCAAGCAGGATCAGCGCCATCAACGGTGTCCATTCCCAGCAATCGATGAGGATCAGCACCCAGAGTGCAGTTCCCGCATCGGTGAGAAATCCGGTTCGCGGGCCGATACCGGCCTCCGCTAGAAAATAGCCGACAAGGCCGTAGTCAGCCCCCAGAAGCGCCTTGAAAATGAGGCCGACGACCAGCGGCGTGATGGTGGCGGGAACGAGTAGGAAAGCCAGCGCCACACGGTTGAAGCGGCTGTCGCGCCATAAAAGCAGTGCGAGGCCAAATCCCAAGATCAGTTGGAGGCTCACGCTGGCGATGGTGAACTCGAACGTATTGACGATCGCCTGCAGCGCGGAACGGTCCGAGAATATTTCGATGTAGTTTCCAAGACCGATGAATTTGGTGCGGGCCGGACGCAGCAGATTGTAGTTGAAGAAACTGTACCAGACGCCCTGCGCCAAAGGCCAGACACCAATGGCCAGGACATAAAGCACGGCCGGAGCCGCCATGAAGAAGAGGAAGAAACGGCGACGATCTGAAAAACTGCGGCCGATCGTGAAGAGACCCATGCCGGCTTGCCGCGGTCGGCTGGCATCTTCGCCGGTGGCGAGGAATGGCTGGTTCATTTCGGTTTCAATCCTGAGTTTTTTCAACGCAATGCACGTTTGAATGCCCTCTCCCCGCCTGCCGGCGGCGGGGAGCCCTAATATCGCTGAACGGGCACGTGAAACCTAGAACAGTTTCTTGGCTTCCACTTGGGCCTCATCGAGGGCTGCCTGCGGTTCAGCAGCGCCCGCCAGAACGGAGTTCACGGCGGCACCGAGGATGTCCTGGATTTCCGGGTATTCAGGGATACGCGGACGGTAGTCGCCATTGCCGTTTTCATAGGTCTTGGCAACGACAGGCAGGAAGTCGAACTTGGCCGTCAGGTCCGGATCGGTCATCTCGCTTTTGCGCATGAAGGAGCCGGCGCCGTCCATGTTGAACTCCTTGTGGATCTTCTTGCTGACGAGCCATTTGATGAAGGTCCAGGCGGCTTCCTTCTGTTTTGGATCGATATCGGCATTGATCGCCATGCCCCAGCCGCCGACGCCATATTGGGGCGAAACGCCTTTGCCGACCGGTGCGATGGTAATGCCGACCTTGCCGACGACGTTGGACGAGGCAGGGTCCGAATAGCCCGGCGCACCGACAGACCAGGTCTGCATCATGGCCGCGGTGCCTTGACGGAAGCTTTCCTCGCGACCGCCCCAATCATATTCGATCGCGCCGGGGGGTGCGGTCTCGACGAACAGCTGTTTGTAGACGGTCAGACTCTTGACGTTCTCGGGAGAGTTGAGCGCCGGCTTGCCGTCCTTGTCGAGAATGGAACCGCCCATCTGGTTGTTATACTGCATCCAGTCCTGTGCGACGGCCGGGCCTTTCTGGCCGTTGGCCACGAAGCCGTATTGCTTCTTGGAAGGGTCGGTGAGCTTCTTGGCGTCGGACACCAATTCGTCGACTGTCGTTGGCACCGAGAGACCGGCGGCCTGGAACAGATCCTTGCGATAGGCAAGCACATTGGCGTAGGCCGCGAAGGGGAAGGCCACATAGTGGCCCTTGTACTGACCCAGCGATTGAAGAATGACCGGGTAGATATCGTCCAGGTCCAATTCCGCGGCATCACGCTTGACCCAGTCGGTCAGATCGACGGAATAGCCGTTTTCCTGATAGGCGCCGGCCCATACGATGTCCATGGTGACAAGATCGTAACCCTTGGTATTGCCGACGAAATCGGCGGTCGTCTTGGTGAGCAAAGTCCCATAGTCCATGACTTCGACCTTGAGGTCGGCGCCGGTGTCTTGCTTGAATTCGGCGGCGAGCTTGGTCAGCACGGCACCGAACGGATCGTTCTGGGACGCAAGGGTAAGGGTGACCCCATCCAGCGGTTTGGCGTATGCAAAAGCCGCCGATGTCATCAGCGTCACCAATCCGATGCTCAACAGGCGGGTCGCCTTGGGCATCGGGAATACGGAGATCATGGTCATATGCGTCCAGCCCTTCCTTGGAGATTGAAGATCTGCCGCGACGCTATCTGAGCCTCAGCCGCTGTCAAACAAAATTTCACATTAAATGTGAAAATATAACTAAATTGAACATCGGTGATTATTAGTTCCGCGCAGTGATGAAAAAATCATCACTCTCTGCTTTCTCCTATGGCATTTTCTGAATACGAATGAAAATCCTTCGTAAAACCAGGGGATAAAATCGATGCCTAAGAATTGATCTCCTTTATCGATCGGAGAAGATTGATCTCCCAATGGAGCGCGCGCAGATCGTTTCCTGCGTGAATTGAAGACAAGAATACGAGCAGGGAGAAAGAAAATAACATAATCACACACTTTACAACTTTCCTGCACCATCTATTCTCGACGCAGGCTCGAGGGAGATCAGGGACATGTGGACGGCAACGAGCACTCCGGCGACGTCGCCGGCCAATGTGCAGAGCGCGACGGACGGCGTGACGCCACAAGCTGCACGGGACGATGCGCTCCTGCGGCTTGAACAACGTGCCCACCAGGAACTGGCGGCCATCGAAGCGCCCTTGCGGGAATGGGTTCCCGAGCGTCGGGACGAAAACAGCCGGGTGATGGATGACGTCGTGATCGTAGGCGCCGGCCTGTCGGGACTGTCGCTGGCATTCGGTCTGATGCGACAAGGTCTTACGCGCGTAAAGGTTATCGACACCGCGCCTGCAGGTCGAGAGGGTCCATGGCTCAATACGGCGCGCATGCGCACGCTGCGGTCCCCCAAGACGCTGACGGGCCCCGACCTCGGCGTCCCCTCGCTGACCTATCGCGCATGGCACGAAACGGCCTACGGCCCGCAAAGCTGGGAAAAACTCGACAAGATCGAACGGGGCGACTGGATGGCCTATCTCGTCTGGTTTCGCGGTGCCGTTGGCATGGATGTTGAAAACGAGACAAACCTTCTCGGCATCGAGATCTGCAATGGTCATCTGGCCGCGCGAGTGGAAAAGGACGGCATCGAGCGCATGATGACCTGCCGCAAGATCGTGTTAGCGACCGGCATGGAAGGCGCAGGCGGGCACCATGTACCGGCTGCGATCTCCGATGCTCTGCCGCGCGACCGCTGGACGCATAGCGGCGAGACCATCGATATGGGCTTTCTGTCGGGCAGGACGGTCGGCGTGATCGGCGCGGCGGCATCCAGTTTCGACTGGGCGGTCGCAGCGCTTGAGGCAGGTGCCAAATCCGTGACCATTCTGGCGCGATCGCGGGGCCTGCCTCGCACAGAAGTTCTCGACTGGTCGAATTTTTCCGGTTTCCTCAATCATTACGCCGACCTCGACGACATCAGTCGCTACCGGTTCGCGCGCCGAATGTTCGCCTTTAAGACCCCGCCGACTACGGAAATGTTCGAGCGAGCCATGCGCTTTCCTGAATGCGAGCTTGTGATGGGTGCTCGGCTCGAAACGTTGCGGATGCAGGATGGAGATATTGCCGTGTCAACCGCCGCCGGCGATTTCGTCTTCGACCACCTTTTACTCGGGACAGGCTATACCGTCGATCTCCGGCGCAGGCCGGAACTTTGTGGCATCATCGACGCAGTGGCCACGTGGGGCGACCGTTTCACCCCGCCAGCCGGCGAAGCCGATGACAGTCTCCTCGCCTACCCCTATCTCGGCCCCGCCTTCGAATTTCTGGAGAAGGAACCCGGTCAGTCGCCGTTGCTGCGGGACATCCATATCTTCAACAGCGCGGCCGTCCCGAGCCTCGGGCCGGTGTGCAACGGCATTACCGGGCTTAAATCCGGCGTACCCAGGCTCGTGGCCGGTATCTGCCGTGGACTGTTCCTGCAGGACGCAGATCTGTTTTACCAAACGCTGGACGCTTACGACAAAGTACATTTCGAGCCGCAGACGGTGCCGGGCTTTGACCCCGGGCCATAGCTCCGACGCCGGCAGTATCAGTCGATGAGCCCGACCCTGCGTGCGGCGACGACGCGATAGAGCGGGTCGCCGGTGTGGCGATATTCCTCGAGCGCGGAAAAGACGAGGGAATGATCATGTTCATCGTCAGACGCGACAGCCGCGGAAGCTATGGCCTCGTCGGGTGGCACGGGTACTGCACGCCATGCATCCAGCATCTCCGCGCTGGGCAAATCTGGCATGCCGATCTTGGTGTATAGCGACAGCACCACCTCCCAGAAATGCGTTACCAGGGTTTGTGGCCTATCGAGATGCGGGCTGACGAGGCGCACCCAATGGCTGCCGGTCAGCGCGTGAAGTGCCTCGAAACTCATCGTGCCCGCATAAAGTGCCAGGGAGGCTTGTCGTATCCGGACGAGAAGATCGTCGGCCGGCACGAGTTGCCCGAGGTGCCGCTGAAACGCCGGAATCCGGCCGGCGGCCTCGATCCATTTCCACAGAAGCGTCGAGGAAACAGCAATGTTCCTGAGGCTCGGCTCGGCTTGCATCGAGAGCATCTGCTCCACCGGATCTGTCACTGTCGGGGCGTCGGCGGTCGGCGGAAAGGCAAGATAAGTCGCGGCCCAATAACCCAGCGCGATGCCGATCTCCGTCTCGTCACGGCGCAGTACGGCATAGGCGAGGCGCATCAGGCCGTGGGTGGCTGACGCCGCGACACCGGGCAAGAGTGTGGGTAGATGGTCACGGATGGCCTGGCTGCCGCCGATACGTGAAACCACGTCGGCGAAATAGTCGCGCAAATCAGTTTCCCGCTCGCGCTGGCCAAGTGCTGATCGCCATGTCTGATCGGTTAGCGATGCAATAGCCGGCGGTGGAAACGGCACGGCATGGGCGAACGTATAGTGACGGGCGTAGGCCTCCAGTCGCTCCGGCGTCGCACCAAGCCTGCCCATGGCTTCCAGCACCATAGGCAGGTGATTGGCAAGAAAATCCGGAAATTCGCCGCTGCGCTGGCCAACCTCCGCAATCAATGGCCGCAGCCGCGCACTGGCCCTGGGGTGACGACAGATGCCACTCGATGCACCCGTCTGCGTGTTGGCGGCGATCTGAATGCTCGGTCCCATTGTCTTCGTCCTTTTATTCCCCGCCCTATTTCATCGTCCGAACAACGCAACGACATCAGTCCATGCGAACGCCGCCAGTGACGTTGATACCCTGCCCAGTCATAAAGCGAGCACCATCTGAGGCCAAAAAACGGACGACCACCGCCACATCCTCCGGCTCCTCGATCCGACCCATCGGCGTTAGGGTAACATATTCCTGGCGCACTTCGTCCGGTGTCATGTTGCGAAGCTTGCCTTCCCAAATGATCTCGCGCTCCTGCATGCCCGTGCGCACGAAGCCCGGGCATACGGCATTGACGCGGATGCCAGTGGGCGCAAGTTCGCGCGCAAGCGCCTGCGTCCAGCCGAGAACAGCGAACTTGCTTGCCGAATAATGCGCCAGCAGCGGCGCGCCGACTTTCCCGGCGAGCGAAGCGGTATTGACGATGACACCCTTGTTGCCCGTCGCCAGAAAATGGCGAACAACGATCTGGTTGCACAGAAAAACACCCTTGGCGTTGACGTCCATGTTGAAATCCCAGTCCTCGTCCGTCAGATCGACGGAAGCCTGCATCGTCGATACCCCGGCATTGGCACACAGGATATCGATGCCACCCTGCTGGGAGATCACGGCATCCATCGCCGCCTGCACAGAGCCGCGATCGCGCACGTCAATGCCTCCGGAAAAGGCATTGTCACCCAGTTCGCCGGCAAGAGCGGCAGCACGGCCCGCATCGAGATCCACGATCGTAACCCGTGCGCCCTCTGCGTGAAACGTTCTGGTAATTGCCGCGCCGATACCGGATGCACCTCCGGTGACGACGACTGATTTTCCTGCGAATTCCGACAATGAAGCCTCCATGACTGAGTACATTCCGAAAATGTGCCGTTTGACGATTTGTTGCACTTTTGAACATTATATAACAAAAAACAACCTTTATTCACGCGTGCGCTTGTGTTAGGCACAAACATCAGCTGAACCTCCGGCGGTGGAAAGACGGCCAGGTACAGCGGGAGAACCGCCCGCGCTCTTTTGTCGGCGTATTCACGGAAGCAAACATGGAAAACGGCCGACCCGCAGACATCAAGTCAGACGCAGACCTCGAGGCCAACCCCGGGCGTGACGGCGAGGGCCGCACGGAAAGGGTTCCAGCGGCGCTAAGGCACGCGCGCATCATCGCCTCTTTCGAAAACAACGACTTCGTGTCGATCGCAAGTCTAGCCGATGAGCTCGGCGTTTCCGGTATGACCGTGCGCCGCGATCTCGATCTCCTGGGAAAGCGGGGGTTGCTCGAGCGCACGCATGGCGGCGCGGTCGCCGCGGGTCCGCTGGCGGCGCCCACCTTCGATGAAGACGAGCCGCCGTTCGAACAGCGCATGCGTCGGCAGGCGGTGGAGAAGTCCTCGATTGCGGCAGCGGCGGCAAAGTTGGTCGCGTCGGGCGAATCCGTTGGCCTTGATGTCGGGACCTCCATTCTGGCGCTTGCAAGCGCCCTGGCGCCGCGCCGGGATCTGCGCGTGTTCACCAACAATCTGCGCGTCAGCATGTTGATGGCGGAAGGAAAGAGCACCGTCTACATTCTGGGGGGCCAGGTTCGCGTGCCGGAATATTCGGTGATCGGACCACAGGCAGTCGAGGGTTTGAAGAGCCATTTTCTCGATAAAGTGTTCATCGGTGTTTCCGGCGTGGATGCCAATGGCTTCTACGATTATTCTCCCGAGGATACCGAGGTGAAGCGCGCCTTCATCGCCAGCGCCGGCAGCGTCATTGTTCTCTGTGATTCATCGAAATTCGGGCGCCGGGCTTTGTCGCGCATCGTGCCGCTTGAGAAGGTAAGTGTTCTTGTCACGGATGCAGCCCCCCCGGCCGACCTCGCCGCCGCATTGAACCAGCATGGTGTCCGGATCATCGTGGCCGCGTGAAGCGTTGGGACCAATCGACATTCACAGTCTCCAGATCATTCCGCGGCGAGAAAGGCAAAGCTTGAGAAGCGAGTGGTTCTTCAGTCATGGCGTATTGCGAAGCGCCAGAAGTGCTGCATTCGATTTGAAGCACCGCTCTATCAGGTCGCGATGTCCGTGGACGAGCGCACGAACGGCATCGCCGCGATTACTCCACGTAATGGGCGGCGCCTAGGAGAATGTAGCCAGATTGGCGGCTGTCCCTCAGAATGACGACGTCAAGACCGTGGCCGAAATGGTCGGCCCTATCACTTTCCGCTGGCTGCTCGCCATGCCGACCGTTCATGCGCTCGGGTTAGGAGCTTCCTGACGCATGCCAAGATCGGCGTCGGTCAGGACGGTGAGGGATTTTGGGAAGACATGACGTCCCCAAGCTGCCATGGTCAGTTTTGTTTCGTCGCAAACGGAATTCGCCGATCTCACGTTTACACGGTTCAACTGCTTTCCCTTACGATAAGCTTGAAACCCAGATCTAAAGCCGTGACCTCCGGCGTTTCCCCACAGAGAAGGCTAAGAAGGCTTGAGGCGGCGTGCTGTCCGATGGTAGCGCGGGGCGTACGAACGGAGGTTAAGCGCGGAACCATCTGTCCGGCTCCCGGCAGATCATTAAATCCGACCACCGAAATCTGCTCGGGGATTGCCACTCCCTTGCGTAGGGCTTCAAAGGATGCCCCGAAGGCAAGATCGTCGTTGCAAAAGAAGATCCCGTCTGTGTTTGGATGCTCCGTCAAGAGCCGATTGAAGAGATCGCCGCCAAGTTCCACCGAGGACGGTTCCGGCGTCATGATTTCGAACGCCGGGGGAAGACCAGCCCGGGCGATTGCCTGCTGATAACCATCGCGACGCTGGAGAACGCGGGCATCAAGCTGGGCTCCGACAAAAGCCAGTTTTCGCCGTCCCCGCGACAGAAGATGCTCGGCAACCTTGGCGCCGGCCGCTTCTTGTGAAAAGCCGACACAGACGATGCCCTCCTCGTGCCGCAGTTCCATCATGTAGACGCAAGGCACCCCGGCATTTGCCAGAAGCCGTGCGGCGGTCTCGCTCCGATTGAAGCCGGTCAGCAGAATGCCGCATGGCTGGTGCGAGAGATAGTTGCGAATAAGTTCTTCTTCCTCATCCTGGCGGTAGTGGTAGTTGCCGATCAAGACCTCAAACCCACGCGGGCGCAGCACATCTTGAATGGCCTCCAGGGTCTCGATGAACAGATGGTTCGACAAGGCGGGAACAAGCACAAGGATCGAATGACTGCGCGCCGAAGCAAGCGTCCGCGCCGCCGGGTTGGGCACATATGCCAGTGCTTTGGCGGCGTCATGGACCCTGGTTGCGAGTTGCGGGTCGACCGTTGCGATTGAGCGTAGTGCCCGTGAGGCCGTAATCTGCGACACGCCCGCGCGGGCTGCGACCTGCGCAAGCGTCGGCCGGCCGGTGGCGCGCGACGGTCTGTCTTTCATGACGAATCTCCTCCGACTTGCCAAATCTTACAATGATTAATAAGGTAGCGCTATCTCAAAGTCGTTTTGGCGTCTTTGCGGGAGGAAACAGCGTCGATTCTCGCGTTTTGAATCGGCCAGGCTTCTGCCGGCGATTTGCTTCAAAAGGATGAGATAGCGCTATCTCGGAGGAGGATATTATGGGTAGGATGCCGGCCTTAGTGGTGATGGGCGTTTCAGGCTGCGGCAAAAGCAGCGTCGGCCAAGCGATTTCGGATGCCGTTAACGGCACGATGATCGAAGGCGACTCCTTTCATCCGGAAGAAAATATCAAAAAGATGAGCGCGGGCCATCCGCTCACCGATGAGGATCGGGCTGGCTGGCTGGCGCGCCTTGCGACAATCTTACAGGACGCCGTCAGGAACGGCGAGCGGCCCGTGCTTGCCTGCTCGGCGCTGAAGAAAAGCTACCGCGACATTTTGCGTGGCAAGACGCCCGACCTCGGCTTCGTGTTTCTGGAAATGACGAGACAGGTGGCTGGCGAGCGCGTTAGCCACCGACCGGGCCATTTCATGCCCGCCAGCCTCGTCGACAGCCAGTTTGCGACCCTCGAACCACCTCATGGCGAGGCGAACGTGTATCCCGTCGACGCAAACTTGCCCATCGTGGACATCGCGCGGGGCGCGGTCGCGTGGTGGCAGCGGACACCAGGTGCTGACGGCGGCAGGCCGATGCAGCCGGCAAAGGCCCAATCCGGCGCGCTCAAAGCATAAACCAGACAGGCGTCTGTCCAAATCGGAACTTTTCGCGGAGGAATTTCAATGCTCGGACTGACTCGAGAGACCTATCTTCTGGTTGATGCTGGTGCGACCATCATCGGCCTCATCCTTCTCATCACGCGCTTCAAGATTCACCCATTTATTGCGCTGACCATCGCCGCGGGTTTCTTGGGGCTCACCTCCGGCATGGCGACGGACCTGGTGATGAAGTCCTTTCAGGACGGTTTCGGCGGGGTCCTTGGCTTTGTCGGCATCGTGCTCGGCCTTGGCACAATGCTCGGCAAACTCATGGCGGAATCGGGCGGCGCGGACCAGATCGCCCAGACATTGATCCGCACCTTCGGCAAGGAACGGGTGCATTGGGCTATGATGCTCGCAGCCTTCCTCGTTGGGCTACCGCTCTTCTTCGAAATCGGCTTCGTACTTCTCGTGCCGCTGGTCTACATCGTCGCGCGCCGGTCGGGCGTGTCGCTCGTCAAGGTCGGAATTCCGCTTCTCGCCGGTCTCTCGGTCGTCCATGGTTTGGTGCCGCCTCACCCTGGCCCGCTGCTGGCCATTAGCGTTTTCGGGGCGGATATCGGCAAGACGATCTTCTACGGCCTCATCGTCGGCTTGCCGACGGCTGTGATCGCCGGGCCAATCTACGGCTCATTCATCGCCAAGAGAATTCCAGGCGAAGCGTCGCCGGAATTGATGGAGCAATTCGTGCGCGATGACGTGGACACAGCCAGAATGCCAAGCTTCACCGTGACGCTTATCACGATCCTAATGCCGGTGTTCCTGATGCTTCTCAAGGCGCTCGCCGACATCGCCCTTGCCGAGCACAACGCCGTACGCGTCTGGATGGACCTGATTGGCCACCCGATTGCAGCCCTGCTTGTGGCGCTCCTCGTCAGTTTTTACACCTTCGGTTCCAATTGCGGCTTCTCGCGCGACAAGATCATCAAATTGCTGAACGACAGCCTTGCACCGGTCGCTTCCATCGTGCTCATCGTCGGTGCTGGCGGCGGCTTCAAGCAGATGCTCGTTGCCAGTGGCGTCGGCGACGTCATTGGCCATTTGGCCGTTCAGGCATCCGTGTCGCCGATCCTGCTCGCCTGGCTGGTGGCGGCCGTCATCCGCGTCGCCACGGGCTCGGCAACGGTTGCGACAATCACCGGCGCGGGGATTGTCATGCCGGTCATATCCCTCGTCCCCGGCGTCAACCGCGAGTTGCTTGTACTGGCAACCGGCGCTGGATCGGTGATCTTCTCCCACGTCAACGATGCTGGTTTCTGGTTGGTAAAGCAGTACTTTAACATGACGGTTGCCGAGACATTCAAGACCTGGAGTATTATGGAAACGATCATCTCCGTCGTCGGCCTCGGCTTCATCTTGCTGCTGTCACTTGTCGTTTAGGTCGGTATGACGGCGGCATCGTAAACTTAAGCGAGTTTGTAATTTGATGAGCGATGATGGGGCATGACAGATCGTGAGCCTGTCTACCGCCGTCATCGCTTTCCAGCCGAAATCATCGCCACGGGGTGTGGCTTTACTTCCGCTTCCCGCTGAGCCTGCGGATGGTCGAGGATCTGCCGGCGGCCCGGGGGATCATTGTTTCACATCGGACGGTCCGACTGTGGGCGGAGAAATTCGGGCGCACCTTCGCTAACGAGATCCCCAGCGCTCATCCGGGCGGCTCGGAGGAATGCGAACAAATGCCTGTCCATGCGGTCGCGCGGTCAGACGATACGCGAGACGCTGGTAGTCATGTAAGAAGCGAGCCGGATGATGAAGCATACGCGCCGATCTTACTCGGATCGGAATTGGCAGTCCGTATCGAGATCTAAAGCCAGTTCGTAGGCTGTGCTGCGGCCGCCGGCCTCGCCTTTGCGCAGGATGCCCTTAGCCAAGAGGTCTGCGATGTCACGTGAAGCCGTGTCCTGGGATGCATTCGTCAATTTTGCCCACTGGTCGATGTAAGCTTCCCGTCGAAATTCCCTTCCAGCAACCGATGGAGAACCTTGGCCATTCGGTCTTAGTCGTTGCTTTGACTGGAAAACTGGCTGACATAGGAGAGCGTCATATTGCTCCTTTTGCCTGTCAACCATCGAATTTACGAGCTAAAATATGATAATAATACTCTTGTTTTTAGCCTGACAAACGGGCTATATCGCGCCGACATTTTTCCGCCGCGGCTCGCTCGCCTATACTCGATCAGGATTTCCCGTGAAAATACTGAAATTACTTTTCGCTATTTCAAGCCTCTGCGCCGCTCTGAGCATCGCCACGACAGAAGTGTCCGCAGCCTCGACCAGCTATCCATTGACCATCGACAATTGCGGTGCCAAGGTCACCTTCCAGAAAGCGCCTGAGCGGGCAATTGGGCTTGGCCAGAACAGCGCCGAAATTCTTCTTCTGCTTGGCCTTCAGGACAAAATGGTCGGCACCGCCTTCTGGCCGAGCAAGATCCTGCCGCAGCTCGCCGAGGCCAATGCCAAAATCAAGCTCCTGACCTTGGAAATGCCGACCTTTGAGTCGATGCTCGCCGAAAATCCCGACTTCGTGGCGGTGGCCTTGCCGAGCCTGGTCGGACCGAACAGCAAGATCGCCAAGCGCGAGGATTTCGACAAGGTCGGTGTCGCCACCTATCTCTCGCCCAGCACCTGCCTCAGCACCAAGGACGTCAAGGACCAGTACGGCAGCCGTGGCGAGCTGTGGAACATGGATCTTCTCTACAAGGAGATCGCGGAACTCTCCGAGATTTTCGATGTCGCCGATCGCGGTCAGGCGTTGATCGCCGACTTCAAGGCGCGTGAGGCCAAGCTTCGCTCCAGCGTTTCCAAGGACGGCGTGAACCTGTCCTACGTCTTCTGGTTCTCCAGTCCCAGCCCGTCGGCCGATGCCTATGTCGGCGGCAAGAACAGCGCCTCCGGCTTCATTGCCGACCTGCTCGGCGGGCATAATGCGATAACAGCGGAAGCGGAATGGCCGACGATCGGCTGGGAAGGCATCATCGCCGCCAATCCTGATGTGATCGTCGTTGCCAGTCTTGACCGCAATCGTTGGGAACTCGACAAGCCGGAGGCCAAGATCAAGTTCCTGAACACCGACCCGGCTGTCAGCCAGACCCCGGCCGTCAAAAACAAGGCGATCGTCGTCATGGACGGCCAGGCGATGAACCCGACCGTCCGCACGATCTACGGCGCCGAGCAGGTGGCCGAGCAGTTGAAGGCTCTCGGTCTGCTGAAGTGACGAAAGTGGGCAGTGTCTTCCGGCAACTGGGAGCGGTCATAGCACTGCTGCTCGCCTCCCTCTGCCTGATCGCGATCGCCGTCGGCGTCAGCGTCGGGATCGGTGACCTGCCGATCCCGCTTGCGACCACATTTTCGGCCGTCACCAACCGGCTCGGATGGACCGCGGTCGAGCTGAACCGCATCCACGAGACTGTTATCTGGGATTATCGATTGAGCCGCGCGCTCGTCGCCGCCTTCTGCGGCGCGGGCCTTGCGCTGTCGGGCGCGATCATGCAGTCGCTGCTGCGCAACCCGCTTGCCGAACCCTATGTGCTCGGCATCTCCGCCGGCGCCTCCACCGGCGCCGTCGCGATCGTCATCTTAGGCGTCGGCTCGGGCGCGGTATCGCTATCGGCCGGGGCCTTCGCCGGCGCCTTCGCAGCCTTCTTCTTCGTCGCGCTGCTGTCGAACGGCACGCGCGGCGGCGCCGACCGCACCATCCTTGCCGGTGTGGCCGCATCGCAGCTCTTCAATGCCTCGACCTCCTATATCGTCACGACATCGGCCAATGCACAGCAGGCCCGCGACGTCATGTTCTGGCTGCTCGGCAGTTTCGGCGGCGTACGCTGGCCGGAATTCGCACTGGTCTCGATCGTCGTCGGGTTCGGCCTCGCCGCCTGTCTGTTCTATGCCCGCGTGCTGGACGCCTTCGCGTTCGGCGACGAGGCCGCCTCCTCGCTCGGCGTCGATGTCGGCCGCGCCCGCCTGGTGCTCTTCGCTCTGACCGCCATGATGACGGCGACGATAGTCAGCATGGTGGGGTCGATCGGCTTCGTCGGCCTCGTCGTGCCGCATGTCGCCCGCTTTGCCGTCGGGCCGCTCCATATCCGTCTGCTGCCTGCCTGCGCCGTCGGGGGCGCGATCTTCATGGTGCTCGCCGACATCGCTGCGCGCGCCCTCATTCCGAACCAGATCCTGCCGATCGGCGTCGTCACTGCGCTGGTCGGCGTTCCCTTCTTCTCCATCATCCTCTACCGGTTCCAGCGCACGTCATGAGCATCAAGGCCGACAACCTCACCTGGAAAATTGGCAGGAAGACCATTTTGGACGGCGTTTCGTTCGAGGCGCAGCCCGGCCGGATGCTCGGCCTGCTCGGACCGAACGGCTCGGGCAAGACCTCGCTGCTGCGGCTTCTCGCCGGCCTGAAGCGGCCGCATGCCGGCCGCGTCACGCTCGACCGCAGCGATATCGGCACGATCAGCCGCCGCTCGATCGCCCGGCGCATTGCCTTCGTCGAGCAGCATGCCACGACGAATGCCAATCTGAAGGTCGTCGATGTCGTCAAGCTCGGAAGGTTTCCGCACCGGTCGATGTTCTCGGGCTGGACAAGGGCTGATGAAGAAGCGGTCGAAAGTGCGCTCGCGCGTGCCGGCATGGCGGAGAAACGCGACGAGCGCTGGCAGAATCTATCGGGCGGCGAGAAACAGCGCACCCATATCGCAAGGGCGCTCGCTCAGTCGCCGCAGGAACTGATCCTCGACGAGCCGACGAACCATCTCGACATCCAGCACCAGATCGGCCTGATGCGACTCGTCTCCGGCCTGCCAATCACCAGCATCGTCGCCCTGCACGATCTCAACCATGCCGCCATGTTCTGTGACACGCTGATCGTCATGCAGCAAGGCAGGATCGTGGCCTCTGGCATACCGGAAGAAGTTCTGACGGAAAGCCTCTTGAAGAACATCTTCTCGGTGGAGGCCCGGATCGAAATTTCACAGCATCACTCTCGGCCGCATATCCACTATCTACGGTGACCCCTCGCGGTGGCAAGGTCGCGGCCCTCGTGATGCTGTGGTCGCCGCTCCAGATGGGGGCGCAGGACACCAGTACGAACCGTCTGCCTGATTTATCCGCCATTATCTGGCGATTGCACTGGAAGGTAGCCCATAGGAACGAGGCGAGTGTGCAGATCGGGACCATCTGATTAACCAGGATCATAGAAAATTCCGTTATCGGCATCGTAGAGGATAAAGTGGTCTCCTTCGACATGGACTACCGCTACTCCCTGAACATCGGCCCAGTTCTTTGTCTCTCGTAACCCGCCAGTATGCCAGCCCAACTCGGTTGGACGCCGCGCAGCTCGTTCCACGTTGTGTAATGATTGGTCCGAACGCCCCAATCGATCATGCAGGCAGAATGGCGTCGAGCGCATCGAGTTCTTCGGCACGCTTTGAAACGGTGTTTCCAGAGGGCGACAGGTCAGTGCTCATGCTCGAGCGGCCCAACGATGGTGATCCCTTCACCGCGGGCGGCGGTCGCCATTTTCCGGTCGCCGGTCGCCAAAGGTAAACCTTGCGTTCTGGCTAGCGCGACATAACTCGCATCGTATGCGGTCAGCGAGTAACGGGTCGCCAGTTCCAGGACGAGGCCGTCCCCTCCCGATCCCGCATCGTCCAGCGGCAGCCCTCGCAGCTGTGTCATCAGCAGCAGCGGTTCGCCCTGCTTGAGCCGACCACGTCGCTCGGCCACCAGAAACAGGTTGCGTGTCTCGAACCAGAACAATGCAGGCACGAGACCCACTGTCGAACGCATCTCCGATATCAGTCGATCGGCGGCGTCGTGTTGCTCATCGGGAAGAAACCAGGCGGCGGCGATGGAGGCATCGAGAACGAAGGCCATCAGTAGCGCCTTCCTTCATCACGCCATTCGCGGATTTCGTCCTGTGTGGTGACTTGCCGGCCAGCGCGCTGGGCCTTGATCTCGGCGATCAGCGCGTCGACGTCGTTGTCGCGACGGATACGCGAAAGCCTGGCGACAGGCGTGTTCCCGCGCGAGATGATCACCTCTTCGCCGGCTTCGACTTTCGCCAGCAGCTCCGACAGATGGGTTTTGGCTTCGGCGACCTTGACGGTAACGGTCATGATGAATGCCCCAAAGTTTGTGTTTCTCGTCGAGCAGGCGGTGATTTGCACCACTCTCAACATTCTGCCCGATCGTATGGCCGTTTCCGTAAGTTGGTCAAGGACTAACCATATCACCATCGATACTTGATACTTATCGATGGTTAGAAGCCCAACCCTCAATCATACCATGTGAAGAACCGTAATATTCCGATAGAGTTCGCGTAAGAAATCATTTACCATGATTTCAATGACTTACGATCTCACGAAAATCAGCATGAGTGCCTTGATACGACCGGCTTTCGACGCCGGCGTCGCGCTCGCCCGTCTCGACGAGCGCATCGCGCGTTCGCCGGTCGGCGCGGGCTTCCTCAAACGCACCCAATTCACCGACGCCTGCGCCTCGCTGTGGATCGACGGGGAACTGGTCCACCTCGAGGACTTGGTCCTCCACGACGCTACCCGCGATATTCGCACGCCGACCCATGAGCTGACAATCGCCCGCGACGTCTTGCGCACCTGCCGGCGCCTCGCTGCGCAGTCGCCGGATTGGGCCTTGTCCGCAGAGGGTATCCGAACCTTGCGACAAACATCGGACATCAATTCGGCCGGCGCGGGCGAGGGGAAGACTGCCGTCGTCATTCGCCCCGCGGCGCCGATAAATCCGGAAGGGGAGGGGGAGGAGGGTGACGACGCCAAAGATCTGCCCGGCGTCGACTATGCCGCCATCGATGCGGTACTGGCCCGATCGGAGGCCGCGATCGAAAACGCAACGCGGCCCGGCCGCGCCAGCGGGGCAGACAGAGACGCACTGGTCTATGATCTCGACCGGGACGAGGATGCGCGGCTCGACGAATGGCGCAGCGTGGTGCGCCAGGCCGAAAACTTGCCGGCGGTGCTGCAGGCAATCATTGCCCTCGACGCCTGGAACCAGCTTTCCGTCCTGCAGCATGCGCCCTGGCTCGGCCGGCTATTGGCCGCCTCCATCCTGCGCCAGGCCGGCGTCACCACCGGCGGCCATCTCGCCGCCATCAATCTCGGCCTGAAAGCTATTCCCGTCGATCGGCGCCGGCATCGCGATCGCGAAACCCGGCTGCTCGCTATCGCCCACGGCCTGGTCGCGGCCGCCGAGATCGGGCTGAAGGAGCACGATCGTCTGGCGCTGGCGAAAACGATGATGGACCGAAAGTTGGAAGGACGGCGAACGTCTTCAAAACTGCCGGAGCTGATCGAGCTGGTGGTGGCGAAACCGCTGGTGTCGGCCGGGATGGTGGCGAAGACGCTGGACGTCACGCCGCAGGCGGCACGGCGGATTGTTTTGGGGCTGGGGCTCAGGGAGATGACGGGGAGGGGGAGGTTTCGGGCCTGGGGTGTGCTGTAACTTGTGTTGAAAATTGGGTAACGATCGTATGTCGATTTCAACCATTGAGGGAGCGTAACAAACAGAAAATTTGATTGCACTTTCCGGGGCAGCTCGCCTTTGAGTATGAAAACGCACTGCTTTTCACTATGCTCCGTTAACCGTTCAATGCATAATGTGGCAGAGGAAACATTGTCGCGAAATTGCCGTCGTAACCCGAGAGTTGACTGAATTGGATAAAGCCAGCGTTGTGACCAAGACCTTCGCGACTCGGGCGCGAACGATCGATCACCTCGGTCGAGAGCAGATCGCTGACGCCCCAACAGCAGTCTCCGAGCTTTGGAAGAACTCTTGGGACGCCTACGCGCGGACTGTGAATCTCCACTTGTTCAACGAGGAGCCTTCCGTCGCGGTTCTTACGGACGACGGCCACGGCATGCGGGAAGCCGACCTGTTCGGGCGGTGGCTGGTTATCGGCACCGAGAGCAAGATATCGGACACACATCCGGTTGCCTCTGCGGATCGGGGCGGGCTACCGATCAGGGCTCGCCAGGGCCAAAAAGGTATCGGCAGGTTGTCGAGCGCCAAACTCGGGTCTGTCCTCCTTCTTATCAGCAAGCACCGATCCGACAAATACGTCGCCGCCCTCCTAGACTGGCGGATGTTCGAGAATCCTTATCTGAATCTCTCCGAGGTCGCGGTTGCGAGCGGCTCCTTCGACACCAAGATTGATATCCTCAACGCCTTGCCCGCATTGGTGGACAATCTAATGGGTTCAGTTCTTGCCATGGCTGACGGCTGGCGGACTACGGAACGACCGGTGCAAGCCGCATGGAAGCGCTTCGATGACGAGTGGCGCAGCGAGGAGCCGCTGCGCGCTGGTCTCCCGCCGTCCCAGCGGATCATCCAGAGCATGAAGCGAATTCCGTTTCGGCCCGAACACCTGGAGAAATGGGACGGACCGGGAACTGCTATGTTGGTTTTCGAGCTCGACGACACTCTCAAAGCGCTTCCCTCGACGGGTGATACCGATTTAGTCAGAGCCGAGGTCATCGACCGTTTTGAGCGCACACTGTCGAACTTCGTCGATCCATATTCCACGGGCCGTAGTAGGCCGGAGTTCGACTATTCAGTCGATGTGCGGACTCCGGGGTCGGACGGCACGCGCGCCAAGATACTGGTTGGGGCCGAGAGGGCGATCGATCGTTCTCAAGTCCAGGATATGGAGCATCAGCTCGAGGGTACGGTCGGCGACGACGGAGTGTTTCGAGGACGCTTGAAGGCATTCGGCTTCTGGATCGAGGGAGCCGTCGAGTTCGAGCTGCCGAAAGGCCTTTACATGCCAGAGCGGTCCGCAACCCGTGTAGGGGCATTCGACATCTATATCGCGTCGATGGAATTCGAGCAGGAAAATTCCAGTCATGAACGAGCCGAGCACATCCGTTATCGGGCGCTGGCGGAGGATTACGCCGGGCTGATGATCTACCGCGATGGTCTACGGGTGTTGCCGTATGGGCGCGAGGACAACGACTTTTTCTCGATAGAGTACAAGCGCAGCAAGAACGCCGGACGGTACTTTTGGAACCACCGTCAGATGTTCGGCCGTATAGCGCTTACGAGACAGCACAATCCGAACCTCAAGGACAAGGCAGGTCGTGAAGGCTTTATCGACAACACCGCTGCGAAGACCTTCCGTGTTTTGGTCGGCAACATCCTCGATCAATCTGCAAGGAGGTATTTCGGCTCCGCGTCCGATATCCGCAAGCCACGAATAACCGCGAACAAGGCTAGCAATCGTGCGGAACGCGCCGAGGAGGAGGCGAAGAAGCTGCGCGAACGCGAGCGCAAAATGTTCCAGGCCGAGCTCGAGCGTGCCGAACAGAATTTGCCGCCGCTTCTCACCGAAATAAATCGCGAACTCCAGGGATTTGTCCTCACGGAGGATGATCAAGTCGTTGCGGCTGCCGGTCGCATATCAGACTGGAGGAGCTCGCTTGCCGACACCAGTGTCCGACCGCAACCGTCGGGTTCCGCCCGCTTCACCAGCAGATATCAGGCTGCACGGAACAATGCCGACACGGTCTCCGAGCTGATTTCGACGTATGAGACGAAATTCCGTAAGGCACTCGAAGAATTTCAAGCGGCGGAGCCCGCGCGGCTCCTCGACAAGCAGATCAGGCAATCGGCCGACGCGGTGCGGCAGCAGGTCGAGCAATTCCAATCGAACATTGTCGGGCTGCAGCGAGAGCAATACGACCTCGTCCGCACCTTGGCACAGTCGAGGATCGCGGACTTCGGGAAGGATGCCGACGCGGTCGTCGCAAAGGTTTCGGCGAAGCTGGTTGACGTCGGCTCGGCTATCAGTCTTCTGGCTCAGTTGCGAGATAACTGGATTTCGGAGAACCGGCAAATCTTCGGCATTTACGTGTCCGCGCTGGAGAATGTGAAGGCGGAGATCGACCTAGAGACGCTTGCAAGCGTTCAAAATCAAGACCTTCGAGAAGCCTCTGCGGAGCTTGATCGCCTAACTGCACTAGCTCAACTGGGTATTGCTGTCGAGATCGCCGCGCATGATCTTCAGGAATTCGACGAAATGGCGACTGCGGGCCTCAATTCGCTGCCCGAAGACATACGAAACGCGCCGCAAGTCAGGGACATCCGACTAGGCATCGAAGGCCTAACGGATCAGCTGCGTTTTCTCTCGCCGCTTCGCCTGTCGGGCGATCGCCTGCAGAGATGGATTACGGGTGTGGAGATCGCCGAGTTCATCCGGCAATTCTTCGCGCCGAAGCTAGCCGAGTCGGGAATACGGTTCAGGGCGACGGACGAATTTCTGTCGGTGAGGCTTTACGAGAGGCCCGCTCGCATATTCCCGGTCTTTATGAATCTGGTGAACAACAGCGTCTACTGGGTGGCGACGGTGGCAAGGCCCACGCGTGAAATCCTATTCGACGTCGTCGGCAACGAGGTCGTGATCGCGGATAGCGGACCCGGTGTTTCCGAGGAGGATACCTCCCAGATATTCCGGCTGTCCTTCACACGTAAAGAGCGATCGGGTCGAGGAGTTGGGCTTTATCTGGCGAGGGCAAACCTAGCTGCTGGCGGGCATTCGATCCGGTACAAGACGGCGGAAGACCCGCCAACGCTTTCGGGCGCGGCGTTTTATATTGAGTTTCGGGATGCGGATCTGGGGCCGCAGGGGGAATAATGGAAAAGAGCTACAGCGACCTCATTACCGAGGCGTTCATAGAGCCTATACGGTCTGTCCTGATTGTGGACGACGATTACCCGACCCTGCACGAGATACTGCTCGACGACGCCGTTCGCGAAGAAAAGCACGGCCATAAGAATTGGAAAGAGAACCGTGCGAGGATACGGTCGGTGATCGAAGAGTTCAGGCGGCCTAAGGCCCCATACTTGCTCGATATCCACGACGGCACCTCACCGAGTGAGGAGACTGACGAGCGGCAAGTTCACACACTGCATCAAACCGATCTTCTGATATTGGATTATCAGCTCGATAAATCCAGAGAGGGCGACGGCTCCAAGGCGGTCCGGATCGCTCGCGAGGCGCTAGCCAACAAACACTTCAACCTAATCCTCGTTCACACTCAGGAGCCTCTTGATCGGGTATTCAAGGAATTTGTTATCGGTCTTTCGGTTGCGCGCCACGGGGCGCTGCCAGATTCGCTTCCCGAAAACCTCCAGAAGTTTCTCGATCATCATGAGGATGATCTTCTGAAGGCGGTTCAGGATAGTCAGTACATCTGGACCACGCTGCTCGAGAACCGCCCAGACGATAAACTGAGACGAGCTGTGCAGGCAGGCAACTCGCCATGGGGTGACGTAAAGGCCGTATTGGAGAAATCCGGCCTGCGCCGCGCCGAATGGCCCTGCGCAGTGAAATACGCCTTGCAAGTCTTTGAGCAAGAAAACGCGAAGATGTTTTCTACGGAAGACCTGGGCGTATCATTTTGGGGCCAGGAACCTGTCATGTTTATCAGAGGTGCCCGTGGGTTCATTGCCTTTAAAGATAAAAAGGAGGGCGGCGAGCTGTTACCGACGGTGCAGAAGGCGTTGAGCGCTTGGAATCCCCGTCCTCCGCGGCTGATGTTGACAAAACTCCGGGCCGAAATGAACGAACGCGGCATCGAAGTTCAGGACGATGCGTTGGGCGAACCTGACGTGGGCGCAATCTGGTATCACCGAGTGCTTAAAGCGGATGAGCAAAACCTCGACTCGATCGTCAACAGCACGGTCCGAAACCACGCCGAACAACTTTTGGACAAGTTGCTTCCAAACGTCAGCACATTCGCCAAAGAAATTCGACTTGTCGATCAAGCGCTTATAGACCAGGGTGCCGATCCGTTCGATGTCGTGAAGTCGCACTTCAAGGTCGATCTCAAGAATGCTGAGGTGCTTACCAAAGCGCGCATGGGGCATAATGCGTTTGTAGGAAGCAAGCCGGCAAAAAGTCCTCATCTTGAACTCGGGCATGTTCTAAGAATAAATCAGGATTACTGGCTCTGCTTGACCCCCGCATGCGACATGGTGCCGAAGGTCAATCGAGGTCGGCCATGGGACCGAATGGACGGCATCAAACGGTTCACTGCTCTTAAGCTTTTGAAAAAGCAAAACGATAAGGACGCGATTGTTGCCGCAACAAAGGGCGGACAGATTTTCGCGAATATCCTCGACGATGACGGCACGTCGAAAAGAGTGGCGTTCTCGGCCGCCGAAAATCCTGGATCATCGCCCGCTTGGATGATGATGTATGTCCAAAACGATGGGTACCTGCCTCACGAAAACGCTCCTCGCTGCACAGTCAGCTACGTGTCGGCGCCGAACGACCAAAAATCCTCGCAACTTGAGATGAAGCATGCGGATGCAACCGTCTGCGGGATGCTGCGGTATGAGTATGCATTGGAAATCCAATCAAGGTTCATCACTTCACAGTCGAGGATCGGACTAGATTTCGTAGACGATCGCGATGCCAATTCGCAGGTGGAGGACTAAGTCTTGGACTTCCCGCCTCAGGCCGCCGCCAAGCACGCAACTGCGCGTCATGGTAAGGTGAAGAGTACCGCAATCGCCCCGCCGACCGCGATCCCTCTTTGTGTCGACCTTTTCGCCGGCGCTGGCGGCTTCTCGCTCGGAGCTATCAAGGCGGGTTTCGAGGTGCGCGCGGCGATCGAGCATTCCAAGCACGCAGCCGCCACCTACCGCAAGCAGATCCGCAATGGCAGCGGCAGGAAAGTGGCGGTCTTCGAGGAGAATATTCTCGAACTCGATCCGTTTGACGTCATGAACGAGGCAGGGTTGATCGAGGGACAATGCGACCTGCTGCTTGGTGGTCCGCCGTGTCAGGGGTTCTCATCGCATCGCTTGGGAGACACGGGAGTCGACGACCCGCGGAATGCTCTCGTGCTGCGCTATTTCGCTTTCGTCCGCGCCATTCGGCCAGAAATGTTCCTGCTCGAAAACGTGCCGGGTATGCTTCAACCCAAGCATGCGGATTACCTGCAGACGTTCCTCAACTCCGCACGCGCGCAAGGATACGAGGTTTTCGATCCCATCGTGGTCAACGCCCAGAACTATGGTGTCCCGCAAAGTAGAAAACGCGTGTTCATCCTCGGATATGATCCCAAGCGGTTGGAGTTCGACTTGGATTGGCCGCCTCGTGCCACACATGGCGATCCGGCAAAGCTCTCCCCATCCGACGAACGACTTGCCTGGCGAACGGCCGCGGACGCCTTTGTGGGCGCTCTGGCAGGGGACCCGAACAACGTTCATATGTCTCATTCTGTCGGGTTGATCGAAACGTTCAGAAGCACGCCTCCAAACGGCGGGTCCCGACACCAATCCAACCGTGTTCTGGCCTGCCATGCGGAGCATGACGGTCATCGCGACGTCTACGGCCGGATAGATCCATCAAAACCGGCCCCCACCATGACGACCGCGTGCATCAATCCGTCAAAAGGTCGCTTTGTGCATCCGACGGAGCACCATGGGATCACGGCGCGGCAAGCCGCGCGCCTCCAGACCTTCCCGGACGATTTCGTGTTCGAGGGCGGTTTGATGGCTGCAGGAATGCAGATCGGCAACGCTGTCCCGGTTCAGCTTGCGCGCTCTCTGTGTGAGCATCTCCGGCGGCCAATCGAAGAGGCGGCGCATAGAGACATGAAATCGGCGCATTCGAAGCGCGTCTGATCCCCATTGATGAGGAGGAGAGGACATGGTCGACAAGCTCAGCCAATCCGATCGCTCTCGGTTGATGGGACGTGTTCGGTCGAAAGATACCAAGCCGGAAATGGCGGTTCGCAGATGCGCCCATCGGCTTGGTTATCGCTTTCGGCTTCACCGCAAGGATCTCCCCGGAAATCCCGACATCGTTTTTCCGGGAAAGCGGAAGGTCATCTTCGTTCACGGATGCCTGTGGCATTTGCATAACTGCAAGCGCGCGCAAATACCTCAGTCGAACACCGAGTTCTGGGAAGCAAAACTTCGACGTAACGCCGAGCGCGACGCTCGCGCCATCGAGAATCTTCAGAAGGACGGCTGGTCTGTCCTTGTTATTTGGGAGTGCGAAGCACGCAGCGATGATAGTATCGCTGAACAGCTACACGGTTTCCTGTGACGCAGAGTTCTGCTGCTGTATATCTCGCTATTTGTAACTAGAGGAGGCGCACCGATGGATGCAAACTTGCCGGACGGCATCTATTTTTTCATCGACCAAGGCTTGCCGCTGGCGGAATTGGCGATGATCGAGGTTCCCCTGGATCTCGAGACATTGCTCCGTACAAAAGCGGCCGCAAATGGAACCGATCTCATTCGTAGGGAGCCGGTGGAGCTCACTTGCCAGTCAGGGGCGTATGGCGATGCCACCTTTCTCTTCTACAAGACGCACGAGCAAGATAGACTGCATATGCTGGCGCCGAAGCGCTTCAGCACTGGAACTGCCGATGCTTGGTTAGCGGATCGGGGGGCAGCGAGCGTGGCGCTACATCGGGAAGCTACCGCGATCGATCCCTGAGCCCGTATTGCGCGCCAGTCAGCCGCACCTGAGCGCGTTGGCTGAACCCGGCAGATTGTAGTAATAAGAATCTCCGGTCCCTTGCGTGAACCCGTTTACGTCGAACTTTGCCGGTTCGAGATACCAGACTTCGTTGACCGGCAGGAGAGCGCTCACGATCGCCGCGGCGGTCGCCTGAATCTTGTTTCCGGTGAGTCCGAGTTCGAAGTTCAGGCCACCCTTTACATACCATTGCTGGTGTCGGCTCCAAAGAATCCTGAGGACGGCCTCCAGATCCACCGCATCGGCCGCCACGATCTCGCCTGCACGGCACTCTTCCAGAGCCACGGTCGCGGCCATCTCGGCCACTTTCGCGCGCGCAGTATCCGCTTGATCGACCATAATTTCCACGAAGTCGTATTCGCGCTGTTCGATAAGCCGAAGTATGCGTTCGTGCTTTGCCGAGGCGAATGCGCAAAGGCCTCGACTCCGAGTCCCGTCTGTCTCCGTCGTCAAAAGCGAGTGCGACTTATACGGACCTTGTTCTCCCGTGAGGACATGCTTCAAGGCCGCAAGGGTATCGTGTCGGTTATAGGAAGCGTGTGCCTCGAGTACCGCTGTAAGATCGCTTTCCCGAGGCGAGTACACGCCAGCAGCCGTGTATGCCAAGGTCGATCTTGAACCGTTCCGCACAGCTTGACGTACGACGTTGAAGAGCGCTGGCTTCGCCAGGCCGGTGATGTCGATCGCCAACTCCCCAACAATACCTGGCAAATCTCCTTTTTTGACGGCCGCGTACGAAGTCTGCTCCACCGCGATGCCCATCGATCGCGCATGCTCGAGCATACGGTCGGCGTAGCCTTGGTTCTCATATCGCATGGCTAGGATCTTCGAAGGTCTCGTTCGTTCCAGCAGTCGCTCGAACGAAACGGCTGTGCGCTCCTCAAAGCCGAGACCAACCACCAGTGTATCGACATGCGCTGGCAGACTACTGCCCGTCAATCTCGATACTGTGGGAATCGCAATCGGCGATTTTCCGAAGCTCGGTGCGCGGGAGCTCGTCGTGGCCGGCGCGCCGTGCTCGAGCAGCATCAGCTGTACAGGTTGCGACCGTTCAAATTTCCGCGGTTTGGCCTCCGCCGTTTCCTCGACCGCGGCGCCGTGCTCTTCGTCGAATTCTTGTTTCGCCAGATTTTTGACGAGTAGCTCTCTACCTTGAGCCGGACGCGCCAACCATTCCTGCAAGCCGTCGCCGGATAACTCGAAGCGGTCTCGTTCGGACAAACCGATGAAGTTTACGAGGCCGTATATCTTTCGATACGTTAGCTGAAACTGTTGCGTGGGGTTGGAGTCACGGGTTTTCGTCCGCGGCGCGGCCCCGGTGAAAACGAACACCCCAGCGTCTACCAGATCGCGTAGCCTCTTCATCTGCTCTTCCACATCGCCGGATGTGATCCGGATGTAGATCGAGTTGTACTGCCTAAGCCTTTTCGAGGCAGGATCTTTGCCCGACTGTATGAGCAGCTGATACGAGGCCTCGGCGAAGCTCATGGCAACGGCCTTGAGGTCACTGCCGCGGCGATCCAGATGATACAGGTAACGCGCGCAGAAGTCCTGAAAGGCATCATTCTGGATCTGCGGCGGGACGGGCAGTGCCTTACCGCGTCGTGCCAAGATCTGCTGATAGATTTGAATCACGCTCCCGATGTCTCCGACACAGACACCCGCAAGAGCGCTTAGGCCCCAATACAGCCTCTTGCGATCTGTCGAGGTCGGCTGTGACGACACGATAGTCCTCGCGATCGACTCCAGATCGATATCGCCGAGCACATCCCTCGGTTCCGCGCTGGGATGCCCGGAGTAGAACTTTGCTCGGGCCCGAAGCACGTTATTGATGAAAGCCTTGCCGCCGCCGGGCCGTTTCAGGGTCTCATAAACCTCAGCGCCGAGATCGAAGGTCTGGAAATCTCGGCCCGCGGACGCGGGGTGGAGCTGACCCGGCGATTTGAGGGTGAGGAAAATCGTCTGGGCTTCCGAAGTAAGTTTGAATGCACAGATCGGATGCTGGAAGATGAGGGCCGAAAGGAGTTCTTCGATCTTGTTGCTGTCGAGATAACGCGTCGAGACGTCGTCAAGCAGGAAGAGAACCTGGGAGCCTTGCCAAATGGGCGATGACTTCCGGACGGCTTCGGCGAGATGCGGAAACGCGGTCGCGGGCGTGGTGGCGAGTTCGAACAAGCTGTCGTTTCGGCTCATACGGACAAGCAGATCGATAAGGTACCTCTCGAGCTGCTCGATCGTCGCCGGCTCCGCAACCGGTATCGCCGGAGAGATCACGTCGGCGACGGCCTTTGCAACTATCGAGGGCGCATCGGGTGCGATCGACGCGCCGTTTAGATCGGAAAGATGCGCGATCGCTCGTGCGGCCGCGGCCGCATAAGCAACCAAAAGCCGGGCATTGAGCATCGCAGCTGAAGGCTCCTTTGCACTGCTTCCGACAGGGATGAGGCGCTGCGCGGAAACAAACAGCCCGACATATCCGTCACTGGATATTCGCTTGAGCGCCTGCGCGTCCGACTCCTGCACACGCAATGTGGCTCGGGCGTGGAACTGCACGGACTGGAGAAGCATCGTCTTGCCGCAACCGCGCATCCCGGTCATGATAAGAGGCCCCGGCGCACTTACGCGCTTGATCCAATTGCCATCGGGATCGACGAGCAGCTCCGGCACGTACCAAGCATCCATCGTCTGGGCGTTGAAGGATTCCTCGAAGCGACGAAGCACCAAATTGTTGCGCCAGGGTCGCCAGGGCTGCGCAACCAGATGATACTCGTCGGTGATCAGCCTGACCATATCCTCTGCCGACGGCGGGCGTTGGTTTTCAATGGCTCCCGTAAGTGACTGAGCGATCGACAACAGCTTCAACGCTATCCGTTTTTCGAGGTCGGCGGTGTTGTCGCCGCCTTCCAAAAGTTGGAATGCCATTTTCGTGATGTGGTCGACTATCCAGTGGAGGTCACCGACATAACCGCCTCCCGAACGTCGGTCTTCGGCAACCGATCCCAGGTCGATCGCCATAGCGCGAATTGCGGGCTCGACCGCGTCGCCTCGTCGCCAAGACGCCTTCGGAAGGCGTTGGACCACGATGTTCGCGGCATGAAGGTCGTTATGGTTTTTGAGCCGGACCTCGAATTCCTCTCGCATTCGGAACAGGTCGCAAGCTATCTGCGCCGCCTCCGAAGCGCTCAGGGGCTCCGATCCGTTCAGGTAAGCTTGCAAAGGCTCACCGTCGAGATATTGCAATTCGGCGACGTGGCACGGTATCGTAAGGTCGCCGAAGGTAATGTCGGCTTCGAACAGGTCTTCCACGCCGACAATAAACTCGGAGCCTTCCGCGACCTCGGAGTGACGCGCCACCTCGTCTTCAAACGATTTGTTGAAGTGGCTGTACATCGCCTTTGGCGAGACTTTTAGGACTCTTTGCGCGCGCACCGCGCCCTGTCGCTTTGCGACAAACGCTGCGCCGTAGAAGCCGCGTCCAAGCGATCGCTGGACCTCGAACTTGCCGATCGACTTGGGAACATCGAATAGGGGAAATCCATAAGTGTAGCCGCAATCCGGGCAGCGATCTTCCAGCGCTTTAAGTTCTAGATCCGGCTTGGGGCAATTGAAGCAGCAAAAACGTCCGAGTTCAGGCAATTTCTTCTCCGGTCAAATCGGGCTTGACGATTCCGTTACGTCCTGCCCCGGAAGGAGTACTCAACCAAGTTTGTATGCGAATCGGATTGGTCGCCCCGGTCTGGCCTATCATGATTAGAGACCTTGCGAGTTCGAAGCAATCAGAGTGAGACGACTATTGGACGAATCGACAATTACCGGAGCCACTTATTGTAGCGGCGAGATACGCTGACGCTTAAAATAGAGCGCCGCCGACGCGCTGACAGTAACTTAGACGCAAGACTGATCCTGGCTCGGTCCGCTTCTTCATTCTTGCAGAAGTTGGCTATGCAACCACACACGTGATCGTGCCGCATGCCGCCGATTGACCTATGACGGAAGCAACTCAAAATTTCGTCCCCGACCTAAAGATACTCCCTCCAGAAATCGATATCGTCTGCTTCAAGACCAAGACGGTGTCAACGCCGGAGTAAATTCAAGCAAATTGGCGGAGCAAAGCCAGGCGACTTGCGGCGCTCGCATGGGACCCGCGGTAGCGCGAAGCGCGAGCGGGGGCATGCGGGCGAAGCGATCGGGCAGCGCGCCGTAAGACGCTCGGACCCAAGGTTCTGTCCATTCGTCAAAACGAAGATTGCTGGCTGAACCTGATCGTCAGCCCTTCCGGAAGACTGATTTCCAGAAGCCGTTCCATCTCGTTCCTTCTAAGCCTTTGCCGACGTTATCCATCCCCCGAACAATAACGTACAAGCTACCTGCAATCTGCAGAGCCGACTTTTGGTCGAGCGCGGAATAGTCGAAACTGGGAAGGAAAACAGCGATTGCACCAAAGACACCAAACGAGAATTCGGCGATACCATATGTTAGCCTAAAGCGTTCCCGTAGCCAAAATAATAAGACCCCAAGAACTGGTATCCCTACCACGGTCGCGACGGCTGGAAGGTATTTGGTAAACGCTACAAAATTCCAAGCGTAGTAAGCACCCGCTGCGGCGCAAACCACTGCCGCAATAACGCTCCGCCAGACATAAGCGTTATCCGCCGAGACGACTCTACGGACGGTCTCTTCGGTTTGTGGGTCCGGCGGTATCTCCCGAAGCAAGGCAATCACATCGACTGGGGATTGGGATTGAATGCCGATCTTGGTCAACGCTGCACGCAAAGGCTGGTCGGCAGTCACAACCTCGACCTTAGCCGCACTGCGATCGGCTAAGTGTTTTGCAATCGCTGCGATTTCGATATCAGCCGTATCAAGTCGGAAGGAACTGTCTAGAAGCTCAGACGGCATAGGCGTTTCAGGGTCGAGACCAATCTGGCGTGCGCCTTTGGATATCAGTCGATTGATGATAGCCAACAACTCCTCGCGGCCACCTCGGTCTCGGCGGAAAAAAAGTTCTCGCAGGACCGGGGACGGAAACACGAGTCGTGACGGCTCGACTCTCGCCATAATTTCTGGGTTACGGACAATGACATTGGTGTCGAGGACGTAGATGGTTTCGGTCTCTTGTGCGCGCATCGTCGTTTGCCCTTATCGATTGCTAGCGCAAAGAGCATTTGAAGCTTGAGCGTACCTGATGATTGCGGTGCGTTGCACTTCAGCCACCGCGCTGCTCGCGAGATCAAATATTATAAACATAAACAACCTCTTAGGACTTCAGCGGAGCGCACGCCATTGGTTCGAGTCCCTTCAAGGCGGTCACCTTCAACCCTGGCCAACTCATTTCTTCGAGACGGCGTTCGCCTTGGGGTCACCGTGGCATATATAAGACATAAGCGGCCCAAGGATCGAACGACCGCATTCGCTGTTAAACGTGCTGGCTATCCGGGAGGAGGGTTTACTTACAGCGCCCGACAAGCTTTTGTAGCTGCGCAGTGAGGCCCCGGCGTTATTGCGAGCGAAAGAAGCTATGTTCTATAGTGGCCCGCTGATACATTGTTTCCAGTTCTGAACTACCGTGCGGGGTGGGTCAAAATGTCAGTTTCTAGTGGTGAGGGGCAATCAAGATTTGCCCAAGGTCGGCTTGCCGACCCAAAATCTGTTGGGAAACCGGTCCAGCCTGAACATGATGCGGCCGCTTTCCTCGCCGCGATCGTGGAATCCTCGGAAGACGCGATTGTCAGCAAAAGTCTCTCCGGAATCATCACGACCTGGAACAAGGGCGCGGAACGCCTTTTTGGTTACACGGCAGAAGAGGCGATCGGCCAGCCGATCACAATAGTTATCCCCGACGACAGGCTCGACGAGGAGCCCGCAATCCTGGCCCGAATCCGTGCAGGTGAACGTGTTGACCATTTCGAGACGGTACGAAGGCACAAGGACGGCAGCTTGATCGATATATCGCTTACCATCTCGCCAATAGGGGATGGCAACGGAAAGGTTATCGGCGCCTCGAAGATCGCCAGAAACATATCCGAAAGAAAGCGGGCCGCCGAGCACCAGGAACTTCTCCTCCGCGAGATGCATCATCGCGTGAAGAACCTATTCGCCATAACAAGCGGCCTCATTGGTCTTGCAGCGAGGTCGGCGCAAACGCCCGCCGATTTGGCCACGCGCATGAGGGACAGGTTGATGGCTCTGTCGCGGGCGCACGAGATGACGCTGCCTGCACTGGGCCACCAGGATAGGGTCGGCGACAGGCAGGCTACTCTGTTTCAGCTTTTGTCGAATATTCTCGCGCCCTATGGCCAGGAGGGCTCAGATCAGTGGCAGCTCTACGGACGCGATGTCGAGATCAGCCGCGAGAAAATCACCAACCTCGCGCTTCTATTCCACGAATTCGCGACGAACGCGGCAAAATATGGCGCGCTATCAATTGAAGATGGAAGATTGTCCATCACGGTTACGATCGAAGGAGAGGCTGTCAACATCGTCTGGCTAGAGAGTAATTCGCCTCCACAGGATGGAGCCGAGCGTGGCGCGACTGGTTTCGGGGCCAGGCTTGAGCAGATAATGGGACAGAGCCTGAATCTGAACATCACGCGCGAATGGCTACCCGATGGGCTCTGCATCCGCCTGTCGGCGCCCTTCGATGCCATCGGCGGGTAGCGCTTATTTTGGTATAAACAATTGCTTTGGGCGTCTGTTGGCATTCAACGGTTCGCATCCGGCCTTTGCCTGGGGATTGCGCCGCTCATTGACCGCATCCCTCCAACCGGTGGGCAAATCACCAACCGGGCGGGATTATATTCCGAAGCGAGCTTCCGCGCTATTTTGCTGCGCTCGCCCGATCTAAATGCCTTTTGTAGTGTCGTTCTCCCTTGTCACAACCGAAACACTACGCTCCGACAAAGCATCAACGACTAAAAGCCCATCTTTGACCGGATTCTGCCCCCGGCATTCAATGCCAGCGCTCGACGAGCCCCGCTGACGAACCTTGAATGGGATCGGTAACCGGCGCTGGCAATGACGAAATCATAGCCAGGATGTCGGTCGTGGCAGCGTCGGTCTGAATGTCGGCATGCTGACCTTCCGGATAAGCGCCGATAACCTCGAAGTCTGAGGAGCAGCCAAGATTCTGGTGGCCTGTGCCAGCGGGAAGGATCAAGCAGTCTCCCATTGAGACCTCGATCGGCTGTCCTTCCGGGCCGCCGATCAGCAAAGTGGCGCTGCCACATCCGACACCCAGAACCTCGTGGGCTCCGGAATGGTAATGCTGATAATCAAAGACGCCGTCTCTCCAAATGCCAGTCCATCCGTTCATGGCGAACAGGGTCTCGAAATCTGCTGACGATCCTCCGGTCGGCAAAGCATCCCTGTAAATTAAAACAGGGAACCGCTGGTTGTTCGGTACCCAGCCACTCGGCGGAAAGATGATTTCCTCGATATTCATGCAGGACTTTCCTCCATGAGTCTGGGTGATGAGCTTGCACCGATTGAGATTTTCTTCGTCATTTAGATGCTGGCTCGTCTCTTTCGTCATTGATCGACGGCAGGAAAGTCTGGACGTCGCGCTTTTCCCGGTCGGATAGGCAGGCGATTTGCTCTTTCCAGAACCTGGCGGCTTCTGGAGGATCTCCTTTCCAATCGCGCGACGAGCCAAGGTTGTCGTCGATTACGGCGAGGCGACGACCGCCGAGACGCAGATATTCTTCAGCAAGGTTTTTCGATGCGTTTTTCATTTGATCCCTCATCTCCTTCGTGGGCTGCTTGAGGTAAACTTTAGCGCATGCGAGTGGTTCCCTTATCATCCCAGCCCGGACCGCCGGAGAATAACCGAGCCGGTGCGAACGGCAAAATATGGTCGAGCATGACGATTGACCTTTATAGTGTGATGGCTCCGCTTGCAGACGCCCTATCGCTGAGGAAAATGCCGCCGATCTCGACCGGACGCAGCACTTCTAACGATTGGCCACGGTGTGTCTGGCCAACGGAAACCCGGCGTTTGCGCCCGGTTCCCATCTGGCTTTCTAATCGCGGTGCTCCGGCATCGCCTTTAGTTGATCCTTGGTCCAAGATGTCACGCCGTGGATCTCGCCGCTTTCGTCGCGCATGAAATCGAGATCGGTCACTCGAACCGATACCGGCTTTGCCCCGATGCCAAGGAAGCCGCCGACGTCGATCACGACGCTGCTGCCAATGCCGGCACCATGCACGTGATCAACCGTACCAACCTTGTGGTCATCGGCTCCATAGATCGATGTGCCTTCCAGATTGGCTTGTGTGAGTTCATCTTCAGTTAGTCGTATGTGATTGCTGTGATCCATGGGTTATTCCTCCGTTTGATTTCGTATTGAATGCTGATTGCTCTCAACCTGTTTCCGCTCGGCAGTTGCCGTCCGCCGAGCAAACTTCCTAGTGGTGCGCGTGATGGGCGGCATTGCGCTTGCGGGTCGCCGCCGCCTTCTTCGCCGACGTTGAACGCTCGGCGGCGGTGCGCGCCGCAGCAGGCCTTGCCACCTTTTTCGCCGCCTTTGTGCGCGGCGGGATGGCCGGTGCGTTTGCCTTGTCCGGCTCCGCCGGCCTTCTTGCCGCCGCCATCGTCTTTATTGACGGTTGCCCAGGCTCTCCGCTCTGCTTCTTTCTCCGATACTCCCCGATCCTCATAGCTTTCAGCGATGTGATCGGCCTTGCGTTCCTGCTTGTCCGTGTATTTGGATTTATCGCCACGAGGCATGGCATTTCCTCCTCTGTTTGATCTTGAGAACGAACGGCCGTGGGGAAGCTTTGTTCCCAAACCGCGGCGTGCAGGGAACAAGCCGTGATCGCGCGCGTTCGCCAACATGTCAGCCTGAGGAAACAGCAACAGAAATCGGTGGATCATGAAGGACCAAACGACTTTAAACGACCCTCGCAAACTCTATCCTGCGCCGCCCTTCTCGTACCAGCCACAAGGAGCACCCGGCCTTGCTCGCAAGATGGAGCCCGTTCCCGACCATGGTGAAGAGAGTTATCGGGGTTCCAGCAAACTCGTTGGCCGAAAGGGCCTGGTGACTGGTGGCGATTCCGGAATTGGTCGCGCGGCAGCGATTGCTTTTGCCCGCGAAGGCGCCGACGTCGCTATCTCCTATCTCCCAGATGAGGAGTCGGATGCAAGAGAGGTGATCCAGCTGATCGAGGCAGAAGGCCGCAAGGCGGTCGCGCTCCCAGGCGACATCAAGCAAGAAGCCTGGTGCCGCGATTTGGTTGAGAAGGCGGTTTCAGATTTGGGCGGTCTCGATATCCTGGTCGTCAACGCTGGCCGGCAGCAATACCGCGAAACGATCGAGGAGCTGTCGACAGAGGACTTCGACAAGACGATGAAGACCAATCTGTATGCGCTGCACTGGATTGCGCAGGCTGCAGTGCCTCATTTGCCTTCGGGCGCGTCGGTTATTACGACCGCCTCTATCCAAGCATGCCAGCCATCGCCAATCTTGCTCGACTATGCGACCACGAAGGCCGGCATCGTCGCCTATACGAAAGCGCTTGCCAAGCAGTTGATCGAACGCGGTATTCGAGCCAACGTAGTCGCACCCGGACCAGTCTGGACGGTACTTCAGCCAAGTGGGGGCCAACCCGACGCAAAGGTCGAGAACTTCGGCAAGGACAGCGATTTCGGTCGGCCTGGCCAACCCGTGGAGTTGGCGCCTGTGTTTGTCCTTCTCGCCTCTCAAGAGGCGAGCTTCATCAATGGCGAGGTCTATGGCGTTACCGGCGGAAAGGGCGTTGCATGATCAGGAGGGACGTGTGGCAAGCAACGAACACCCTGTTCTGTCCGAACAGGTGCCTCGTTTGCGGTCCAGCGCTTGAAGTTCTCACCCTCAGCGTCACCTCTTTCCAACGTCATTCTCCGAAAAAAAGGGCCCGGGCTGAAGCCGGGCCGAAGTTGTGGGAGCGAGTTGACCGGAAGGGATTAATGACTCGCGCAGACTTAACGGGCGCAGCTTCGAATAGTTCCTCGCTTCCTCGACGCGAGTACATTTGATTGGCCTATCATTTCCCACGCGCGCCGTTCCACATTAAAGCAGAGCTGTCACCAGTGAACGGGCTGGCGCTACGCGTCGGGCGGAATGTGGGAATCCACCCGGCATCGAAGTCCTGTTCGGCAGGCATTGCGCCACTCCTTTTGAAATCTTTGCGACCGAGGTTGAACATATACAGGTTCCCACTCAGCTCACGCCTAAGCTCGGGATCACCGTGGGGTGTAAGCTACCGATCATCGAGGTCAATCCAGACAGGCGCGTGATCGCTCGTGTGCCCCCAGGCACGCGCGAACTTATCGACGCCAGCCGCTATCAGCCGTTCGCGCAGGGAAGGGCTCAGCAGAAAATGGTCTATGCGCAGACCGGCATCACGGGCGAAGGCGTTCCGGAAATACTTCCAGAACGTATAAATCCGCTCGTCTGGATGCAGTGATCGGATAGCATCCGTCCAGCCCATGGCGACGAGTTCGGCATAGGCGGCGCGTACTTCCGGCCGGAACAGGGCATCATCCCGCCAGCGCTCCGGGGCATAGACGTCGAGATCGGTCGGCATGACGTTGAAGTCACCGACAAGGGCGACCGGCACCTCGAGTTCGAACAGCTCCGCAGCATACGACTGCAAGCGCTCAAACCAACGGAGCTTGTAGTCGAACTTGAGGCCTGGCGCGGGATTACCGTTCGGAAGATAAAGACAGCCCACGATGATGCCATCGATCGCCGCCTCGATGTAGCGGCTGTGACCGTCGTCGGGGTCGCCGGGAAGTCCGCGGCGGGTTTCGCGCAGGTCCTGATCGCGGGCGAGGATCGCCACGCCGTTCCAAGATTTCTGGCCGTGCCAGATGGCGCCATAGCCGGCACGTTCGATCTCGCGCCGGGGAAACTTCTCGTCTGGCGCCTTCAGCTCCTGCAGGCAGACAATATCCGGCTTCGCCTCGTCCAGCCACCGAAGCAGCACGTTGAGGCGGCCGTTGACGCCATTGACATTGTAGGTGGCGAGCTTCACCGGCTTGATCAGCGTTTGTGGTCGCCCTTATCACGGCGGACGTAGCGTTTGTCGGTACCGGTGTCGATCAGTTTGCGCTTGGTCATGGCAGGAGTCCTTCTCGTTGCTGCATGGCTAAACGCGCGTGGCTTCCAAAAGATGCATGCAAATCAGGCGTCTAGATGCGGCTCGCAAGAGGCGAGCGTCCGAGGGGCTAAGCCATTGAAAAATGATTCGTTTCGACATGGAACAATTCCTTGCTGATTCGCTTGAATCGCATGGGTTGTGTCAGGAGTTGGCGTCATGGTTGCCCCGAGAGCGAATTGGAAAGGCTTCATCAAGTTCGGAGAGGTTGCTTGTCCGGTGGCGCTCTACACAGCGGCATCAACGTCGGAGCGGATTGCGTTCAACACGCTTAACCGCAAGACCGGCAATCGGGTGAAGCGCGAGTTCGTGGATACCGAGACCGGCGATCCTGTCGAACGTGACGACCAGGTCAAAGGCTACGAGATCGAAAATGGCCAGTATATCATCCTTGAGCCGGACGAGGTCGCGGCCGCGGTGCCCGACAGCGACAAGACGCTGAAGATCGATGCGTTCATCCCCTGCAAGGAAGTCGACGACGTCTATTTTGACAAACCGTATTATCTTGCACCCGACAAGATGGGCACCGATGCATTTGTGCTGCTGCGGGACGGCATGAAAAAAGCGAAAGTCGCCGCCATTGCGCGCACTGTCCTCTTTCGTCGCATGCGCACGGTGCTGATCCGGCCGCACGGCAAGGGCCTGATCGCCACGACGCTCAACTTCGACTACGAGGTGCGCTCGTCGACCGAGGCCTTCGAGGAGCTACCGGATTTGAAGATCCAGGGCGAAATGCTGGAGCTCGCCGAGCACATCATCGGCACCAAAAAGGGCAGCTTCGACGCCAGCACATTCGACGATCGCTACGAGGCGGCCGTTGCCGAGCTGGTGAAGGCGAAAATCGAAGGGCGATCGCTGCCCAAGAAGAAAGCGCCGGTCGCATCGAAACCGAGCGATCTGCTGCAGGCTCTTCGGGAGAGCGCCGGTATCGGCGGCAAGACGGGATCGAAGCCCACTGCCGCCAACGCCAATAAAAGTGCCAGCCGGCAAAAGGCGACAAAGCCCGCAGCCGCCACCAAGGCGAAACGGGCCGCTGCAACTGCCCGCCGTGCCAGTTGATTGGAGGATACCATGGCTCTTCGCCCCCACTGGAAAGGCTATCTGAAGCTGTCACTGGTCACCTGTCCGGTGCAGATGATGCCGGCAACCTCCGAAAACGACAAGGTTCGCTTCCATACCCTCAATCGCGAGACCCAAAACCGCGTGGTCAGCCGCTATGTCGATTCCGTCACCGGCAAGGAGGTCAAGGAAGAGGACGAGGTCAAGGGCTACCAGCGCGGCGAGAATGACTATGTCATGCTGGAAGACGAGGAACTCGAAAACGTTGCACTCGACAGCACGAAGACCATCGATATCTCTATCTTCACGCCGCGTGACGGTATCGAATGGATCTGGCTCGATACGCCCTATTATCTCTCGCCGAACGATCCTGTTGGCCAGGAAGCGTTCTCGGTCATCCGGGACGCGATGGAAGCCCAGGACATGGTCGGCATTTCCCGGCTGGTCATCGCCCGCCGGGAGCGCGCCGTCATGCTTGAGCCGCGCGGCAAGGGTATCGTGCTTTGGACATTGCGCTACGGGGATGAAGTCCGTGACGAGGACACCTATTTTGCGGGCATCGGCGACAAATCGGCGGATTCGGACATGATGCCCTTGGTGCAGCAACTGATCAAAAAGCAGACCCAGCACTGGAACCCGAAAATGGTGAGCGACCCGGTTCAGGACCGTCTGCTCGATATCATCGCCGAGAAGAAAAAGGCGCTGAAGAAGCCATCGAAGGCCAAAGCCAAAGCGCCGGCGTCAGCGCCTCCTCCGAGCAACGTTATCAACATCATGGATGCCCTGAAGAAGTCGGTCGCCGCCGAAACTCGGGCGGGCAAATGAGTAGACACGCCAAGCCCCTGTTGCAGGACGGCAGCCTTACCGCAAAATCCCAACCGCGACGCAAAAGAAACCCGGCGCAGCCGAACCTTCCCTTCGAACCGATGCCAGACCGCATCGAGCCTTGCCTGGCGTTGCTGAAGACCATGCCACCGTCCGGCCCCGACTGGGCCTACGAAATCAAATGGGACGGCTATCGCCTCGCTATCCATATCGAGCCCAATGGCGTGCTGATTCTCACCCGCGGCGGTCACGACTGGACACATCGGTTTCCCGCGATTGCGGCGGCTGCCAAAGAGCTCGGAGTCGGGACGGCAATCCTGGATGGCGAAGTTGTGGTTCTCAATGCCCAGGGCCGCTCGGACTTCGGCGCCCTGCAGCGCTCGCTCGGCGGGCGCGGCGGCAAACGAGCATCGAGCGAATCCGTCCTATTTGCCTTCGATCTTTTGTATTTCGACGGGCATGATCTAACAAAAACCGAACTCTCGGTGCGCCGGCATCTGCTCACTGACCTGCTCGATGGTGCGGTCGGCGCGATCCAGCTTTCCGAGGAGGTGCAAGGTGATGGCGCCGAGCTCCTCGACAATGCCCGTTCGCTTGGACTGGAAGGCATCATCGCCAAACATCGCGACAGTCCCTATCGCTCGGGCCGGACAGGAGATTGGCTGAAGATCAAATGCGTGCAAAGCGAGAGTTTCATGATCGTCGGCTACGAGCAGTCGGCGGTTGCCTGCGGCGGGATCGGCAGCCTGCTACTGGCAGCTCGCCGCGACCACGATTGGGTCTATGTCGGCGCCGTCGGCACGGGCTTCAAGGAAAAAGATGCGGCGTATCTGAAGAAGACGCTCGACAAACTGAAGACGAGGACGCCGGTCGTGCCGCTGAAGGGTAAGAACTACGTCTTCGCGCAGCCGACGCTGATCGCCGAGATCGAATTCCGTGGCTGGACCGACGACGGCAATCTGCGGCACGCATCTTACAAAGGGCTGCGCGATATCCAGGACAATGCCGCTGTTTATGAACTCGACTGAGCAATGGGTTTCAGCCCGTCGGCGCGGCCTTAAATTTTTTCGGACGGCGCTCTTGAATCCTAAATTCTCAAAAACCAAATCGATTGCGGCCAGCCGCTGATGAAGGGCTGGCCTTGCTGGAGGCGCCGTCTTTCGGCGCTTCCGTACCCCATGTTGCTTCAAGGAGGATATGGCTATGGCAACATCTTACGACTACGCACCTCTCTTCCGCTCGAGCGTCGGCTTTGACCGGGTCTTCAATCTTCTGGAAAATGCCCAGCGCGCTCGGTCGATCAGCGACTGGCCGCCCTATGACATCGTCAAGACCGGCGATGACGGCTACCGGATTTCCATCGCGGTGGCTGGCTTCGCCCAGGGCGATCTCGACCTCACCTTCCAGTCGAATCTGCTGACCGTCACCGGCAAGAAGCAGGAAGCTGCAAACGAAGGCTACCTGCATCGCGGCATTGCCGGCCGGCCGTTCGAACACCGGTTCGAGCTGGCCGATCATGTCAGGGTGAACGGAGCGGATCTGAGCAATGGTCTGCTGTCGATCGACTTGGTTCGTGAGATCCCAGAGGAAATGAAGCCGCGGAAAATCACCATCGAGAGCGGCCCGACTTTGACCTCTGCTGCTCCGGCGCAGATCGAAGCGCAGAAGGCGGCTTAATCGACATTGTCCGCTCAAAGAGGGCGCCGTTGCGACGGCGCCCATCGACATTCCGGGTTGGAAAGGAGAGAGCGATGAAACCCGATATGTTCAGACAGCCTGTTTCTATTCTTGTCGGCCTCGGCTTTCCGGCAGAGGTCCGCAGTGTCATGGACGCCTACCGGCACCTCGTCGATTGGCCGGCCTCACAGAGGGATGGCGCGCATTCCGTCGCGCTCAAGGCATGCAGTGCCGCGCTACGCGGTGAGATCGAAGCCGAGACCGCGCGCGGCCTGTTTGCCGCCTTCGCTGAGAAGCACGATCTGCTGGCGCCGGAAACCAATGTGATCGCTGCGGCGCGCTTGCGGCGAGACAAGGATCCGCACGTTCTGTGAGGTGGTCGGATGATGCACGATATACTTCAGCAGGTCGCCAACAATGCGATGGCAGTGGGACCAGCGGTCCTGCTTCAGGGCAGGCAGTTTCGGAGGCCAATCGACGTGGTGAGAGCACCAGCTCTTTCCGTGGACGACAAGCGGGCGATCCTCGCCGCCTGGGCGTCGGACTTTTACGCTGTCAATTCAAAACCTGCCCTCCGCCAGGTGCCAGGAACACCAGAGCCGGTCCCGATCGATGAAGTGCAGGCTGCCCTCAGAGAACTCGATCGCCGTTATGGTATCTGATGGATCGTAGGTGAGCCGGCAGTCCGGCCGCCGGTAGAATTGCAAGGAACTGCACCCTGC
>Ga0207671_10000414_pt1 | contig 59384 bp, 41 predicted proteins | sample KBSC24metaG_FD_184352 | JGI IMG/M metagenome (GOLD analysis project Ga0207671, IMG submission 184352) | Corn rhizosphere microbial communities from Kellogg Biological Station, Michigan, USA - KBS C2-4 metaG (SPAdes) (version 2) | ecosystem: Host-associated > Plants > Roots > Rhizosphere > Soil... | reverse complement strand
GTCCTCAATCCCGCCGACTCCCGTTCCATCGGCACGGCGATCCAGTCTGCCAACAAGGCCGGCATTCCGGTCTTTACCGCAGACATCGCCTCGCTCTCCAAGGATGCGAAAGTGGTGACACACATCGCAACGGACAACCTTGCCGGGGGACGTCTGGCTGGTCAGGCGATGATCGAGGCGCTGGGCGGCAAGGGAAAAGTGGCGATCCTGGATCATCCCGTGACGGAATCGGTGATGATGCGGACCAGGGGCTTCGAAGAGGTGATCAATCGTCACAACGCGGAAGGCCATGGCAAGATCGACATCGTAACCAAATTGACAGGAGGCGGCGAGAAAGACAAGTCTTTCAAGGCGACGGAGGACATCATGCAGGCGCACCCCGATGTGACGGGGATCTTCGCAATCAATGATCCGTCGGCATTGGGAGCTGTTGCGGCGCTTGAGAAGGCGAACAAGGCGGGTCAGGTGAAGATTGTGGGCTTTGATGGTCAGCCGGAAGGTAAGCAGGCGATCAAAGATGGAAAGATCTATGCGGACCCGATCCAATTCCCGGATGAGATCGGCAAGCAGACGGTGGATGCCATCGTGAAGTATATGGCGGGCGATGCGCCTCCCGCTCAGATCCTGATCCCAACCAAGCTTTACAAGAAGGCAGACGCCGAAGCCGACAAATCGCTGGCGGCAAAGTGATCTCATTTCCGTATAGCAGAGTTACGTATCATACTAAACGGCAAGACGAAGGCGGCTGCGGCCGAAGTCTGCAAGGCGCTCGCGGCGAAAGCAAACGCGTCCATTTGAACGCATGTTATAATTGCTGAATGCGAATATCAATCAAAGATGTGGCGCTTCGCGCGAACGTCTCTCGCGGTACTGTTTCGCATGTGCTGAACGGTAACACAGAGGCAAGGATCGCACCGGAGACGCAGGAACGGGTCCGGCGCGCGGCCAGCGAACTGGGATACATCCCCAATCAGATGGCGAAGTCGCTTTTTCGCGGCAAGACCCAGTTGATCGGGGTGCTGATGACCGGTATCGAAAACCCATTCTTCACGGAGCTGCTCGGCGCAAGCGAAACCGCGATATCCGAGGCCGGCTACAGGCGATTGGTGGACGCTTCAATTCCGTATACAGCAAAGGCCAGGCCGGAAATCCTCTCAGTCTGGCCCGTCGATGGGATTCTGATGCATGCTGCTATCGGCCGCGTTTCCGAAGGAATTCTCGGCGCTCCGGTATCGCATGTTCCGGTTGTATATCTGGACTCTCCGGCCGATGCCAACCGCGATACAGTGCAGTTCGACCTGAGGCCTGCTATGACGGCGGCGGCAGAACACCTGCTGTCTCGCGGCCACAAGCGCATCGGAGTCGTGAGTCCGTACGATCCGTTTGACTTATTCGTGAAGCAACGCCACCAATCATTGTACGCCGCCGCAGCTGAACGAGGGGCGAGGGTTATTGCGCTGAAGCTCGAAAACGACAGCCGCCGCGGGGCGCTGAACCTGGGCCTCACGATCGCGGCAATGACGACGCGTGACCGCCCAACAGCGCTGATCTGTCACAACGACCATATCGCGATTGGGATCTACCATGGAGCGCTGCGCGCTGGTCTGCGTGTGCCCGAAGATATCGCGATCATTGGCGTTGACGGGATCGAAGAGGGCGACTGCCTCGACAAGCCGCTATCAACGATCAAGAACCCTGTGGATGAGTTATGCCGAATCGCCGTCGCCATGCTGTGCGAACGCATTGAAGGCGCAGTGGAATGCGCTCCTCGGCATATGGCCGTGCCAAGTGTATTTTTGCCGAAGGGCACGACTTAAGAGTTGAACCAGGATCGACATGAAATCAAATACAATCACGCATGGCAGCGCTAACTATAACGAAATCTACCGGCCCCAGTTTCATTTTACGGCCCGGACAGGATGGCTGAACGATCCCAATGGTCTCGTCTATTACGAGGGCGAGTACCATCTCTTCTTTCAGCACAACCCGACCGGGAACAACTGGGACAATATGCACTGGGGTCATGCCATAAGCGACGACCTCATACACTGGCGTCAGATGCCCAATGCCATCGAGCCGGACAGGTCGGGAACGATCTATTCGGGCTCTGCCGTCATCGACAACGAAAACACGACGGGCTTCGGATCAGCTGCAGCCCCTGCCATGACGGCACTGTACACAGCTGCGGGGGGATCGTCGCCGGAGTCCGAAGGTCAGCCATTTACGCAATGTCTTGCCTACAGCACGGATAAGGGGCGCACATGGACCAAATACGCGGGCAATCCCGTGGTGCCGCATATCGTCGGTCAGAACCGTGATCCCAAGGTGATCTGGTATGCTCCCGGCCGCTTCTGGGTGATGGCGCTCTTCCTCGACGGCGAGAGCTTTGCCCTTTTCACGTCTGCGAACTTGAAGCGATGGACACGCATTCAGACGCTTTCCCTGTTCGGCGCGGAGTGTCCGGATTTCTTCCCAATGTCTATCGAAGATGAACCTGGCGGGGAACGATGGGTCTTCATGGCGGCAAACGGCCACTATATCGTCGGCTCGTTCAACGGTATCCAGTTTGTGCCGGAGGCAGATCCGGGGCAGACAAAACCGGCGCAGGGCACGCTGGCGCTGGACTTCGGCGGCAACTACTACGCCATGCAGACTTACAGCAATATCCCTGCATCGGACGGCAGGCGCATTCAAATTGCCTGGATGGCAGGCGGCGTCTACCCCGACATGCCGTTCAACCAGCAGATGAGCATCCCAAGCGTGCTGACATTGCGCCGCCTGCCGGAAGGGCTCAGGCTGTTCCGCAATCCCGTTGCCGAAATCGAAAGGCTCTACACAGGCACGCGCGAATGGCGCGACCTGGAAGTTGCTCCGGGTGAAAACCCGCTGGCGGAAATTGATGGCGACCTGTTCGATCTCACGCTAGTAGTGGATACGGAAGCAGCGGCGGCCTTTGGCCTCAATATTCGAGACACTGAGATTCGATACAACGCTGCGGATCAAACCATATCGTGCCTTGGACGCACCGCCACTCTGAAATCCGATAGCAAGCTCGTCCGAATGCGCGTCCTGATCGACCGCGCATCGATCGAGATCTTTGCCGACGCTGGCCGGTTGTCCATGTCGTTTTGCTTCACGCCGTCTCCATCGGACCATTCCATGGAGTTCTTTGCCGAAGGCGCGCCTGTCCGAATAGTCTCTCTCGATATTCACATGCTGCAGTCGGTTTGGGCGGAATAGGAGTATGTGCCACTCGCCAGCGAGGTCGCGTTAGGACCCACCCCATCCCCTCCCGAAGGGAGGGCGCGTTCGCGTATGCCATCGGCTTGCTTTTCTTGGCAAAGCGTTAAGATCTAGAGCGCCAATGTCAAACGGGACGCGCCTTCCCTTCGGGGAGGACGCAAGGAGGGGTCTTAACGAGCACTCGCCAGCGAGTGGCGCATACGCACACTTATACGTATACGTAAAAGGTTTTAAGATGGTCAGAAACATTACAGGCCCCGGGAGGCTCGCAGCCGCCTCGCGCCATATTTTGCTTGGCTCGGCGCTAGTCGGCACATGCTGGTCGGCGGCATGCTCAGCTCCGAAGAGATCCGAGCATCATAACGTGCAGGCCGTATCGCAAAATATCATGCTCTTCGATTTCGAGGGAGCGGCCTATCCTAAGGGATGGACAACGACCGGAACGGCTTTCGGAAACGGACCGGCTCATGGCAAGCTTCCGAACCAGATGGATGTGTCCGGATTTGAGGGCCATGGGCTTGTCAACTCATACCTGGAGGGGGACACGTCCGTGGGAACACTGACATCCACAGCGTTTCCCATCACCCGCAAATACATCTCGTTTCTGATCGGCGGTGGACGCCATCCGGATACCGAGCGGGTCGAACTCGTGATAGACGGGAAAGTCATACGCAGCGCGACCGGACCGGATAGCGAACGGTTGCTGCCGGATCAATGGGATGTATCTGAGCTGGCAGGCAAATTAGCGAAGATCAAGATTACGGATGCCGCGACCGGCGGCTGGGGGCATATCAACATAGACAGCATTATGCTTACAAACACTAAAATCCCGGATGAGCGCACTTCAGAGCTGGCATCGGCCATGACCGCGATCCGCAGCGCCGTTCCTGTAGCCGACTCCGACCCTCGCCGGCCGGCATATCATTTCCATACTCCTGCCCAGTGGATGAACGACCCTAACGGTCCTATCTACTACAACGGCTGGTATCACGTCTTCTATCAATTCAATCCCTACGGTACGCAGTGGGGCAATATGAACTGGGGACATGCGCGCAGCAAAGACCTCGTCAACTGGGAGCATATGCCGGTGGCGATCTGGCCCTCCAAGCGGGAAGGCGAAGATCACGTCTACTCCGGGTCCGTGTTCCAGCGCGCCGACGGCAAACCGATGGCGTTCTACACCAGCATCGGCTCCCGCGATCCCGAGCAATGGGCGGCCACTCCCGATACGCCGGAACTTGCCTTGTGGAGCAAGGCGACAGCCAATCCCGTCGTGTCCAATAAAAACCATGGCGAACAGCATGTCGTCGAATGGCGCGATCCGTTTCTGTTCACAGAAAACCATGCCACATACATGGTAACGGGCGGCGGATTGAACGACCGTGGGGTTGTAACGCTTTACCGGGCAACAGACAAAGACCTCACCTCATGGAAATATCTGGGCGTCGTCTTTGAACATCCTGATAAAGCGATCCACAATGTCGAATGCCCGAATATCGCGAAAATCGACGGCAAATGGGTGCTGCTCACATCCACCTACGGCAAAGTGGAATCGTTCGTCGGGCAATTGGATGTAGAGAAGGTGAAGTTCACCACGGAAAAGCGCGGCGTTCTTGCTGACGGCTCCTACGCAAGCCAACTCATGCATGACGCAGCCGGAAACGTTGTCCACCTGGCCTGGGTGCACACCGAGAGCGGAAGCGGCTGGAATGGCTACATGACCCTGCCAAGCACGCTGCGAATACTGACGGATGGAACATTGACACGGCAGCCGATCCCGCAATTCTCCAAGCTGCGCGATAAGCACGTTCAGATCGCCGGCCGTGCGGTTAGCGGCACAGATGATCTTTCGGAACAGGTTACAGGGGATTCATTCGAGCTGATCGCGGATATCGATCCCGGGACGGCAACGAGTGTGACATTCAAACTGCGCGCAAGTGCCGACGGAAAACACGCCGTCACGGTGCGCTATGAGCCGGCAACGCGAACACTCTTGATGCAGGATAAACCTCCTGTAGTCCTGCCCGAATCCGGAAACGATCTCAAACTGCGCCTATTTGTGGATAAAGGCTCACTGGATGTCTACACGGCAGACGGCGCAGTCACACTGGCCGGTTTCTTCCCGAATGCTCAAACCGGCGATACAGGGATCCAGATCGAGACCGAAGGCGGAACAGCGAACATCAAGCAGATGGATATTTACTCCATGAGGCCGGCAGAGTTTGATATGACGCACCTCCACTAGCATTGGAACCTTAATCGTCGATAAAACGCCTCCAGGGAATCAATCGGCCCAGCATGCTCACTACGGAACATTCTGGACCAGGTGATAAATAGCATTCAAAAAGCCCTTTCACTTATTGGCCAAAGGCTCTTAGGTAAAAGGGCTTATCTCGTTTTAGTGAGAAGTGGGAACGAGAACCGCGCCGGGTGCGACTTGTACAGGCTTCTCGTTTCGGAAGTTTGCCATAAAAGGCAGTTCAAAAACCAGGTGAAATAGATAGCATAGACCGACAGTCACCGGGCATCCGATCACCACCAGGGCAGCCAGCGCAATTGGCTTGCCCACATGAAGATGGCTGATGCCATACTGCCAGATCACCTGCAGCAGCGGAAAATGGATCAGATAGACACTATAGGCAAATTTGCCAAGCGCAACAAGTGGCCGCCTGGAAAGCGCCTCACGTAGAATCCGAGAAGGTGCGTGAAGATTCTGGGCGACTACTACAAGTAAGCAAGCAGATCCAATACCTGAAATAAAGTCAACTAAACCAAGGTTGTTATTAGCCCAGACCTGACCATAGCGCAGTCGCAGGGCAATATTAACAGCAATGGGCACAATTGCGAGAAGCAGCCAGTGACGGCTTTCCTTCGCAGGCAACCACTTCGGTCCCTGGCCTTGCGAAACTGCGGCGCTCAGCATCCCGAGAGTGAACAGACCGACGTAATGGCAGGTCAATCCGGAAAGTTTGGTGTGCGCAAGAGCGAAGTAACAGAAATAAGAGAGAACGATAGTTGACATGGTCATGACCGTTGCGCCAAGGCTACGCCAGAAAAAGACAAGAACCGGAAACAGGAAGTAAATCCACCACTCCACTGAGACTGTCCATAAAGGCGCATTGATTTTACTGCCTCCATAAACATTCTGAATAAGCAGCAGATGCGCCGTCAAATTTCGTGCAGTAACCGGCAGAGCCGCATCCCAGCAGTTTCCTGTCGGCTGTCCAATGAGCGCCCATATCAGAAACAGGGACAAACCCAACGCTACATAGTATGGAGGCAGGATGCGCCGCGCGCGTCTCTTGTAGAATTCTAACGCCCCACCCCTTAATTCTCCATTTCGTCGTAAGACTGGGAACATGAGGCAGTAGCCTGAAAGGACAATAAAGAGATCGACGCTGAATCGAGCAAACATAGCCCATTGCGTCATTGCAGGTAGAAACGGAGTGTAGGCAATAGCAAAAGTGTGCGTCAACATTACACAAAGACAGGCGATGCATCTCAGTCCATCAAGATGATCTAGGTGAACTGACGAAGCCGGAGATACAGGTTGTACACCACTCGTTGTAGTCATCATGTTTTCTGAATCCCTATAATTACAATAGAACTACTCTTTCTATGCTTGATTCGGATTTGAAGAGTCAAGCAGAAGCATTGACGGATATTCGGCGCTGGGACAACACCCGGAAAGAAAGCCACCGAGAACAAAGGATATGAAACGCAGTTTTTTATGCGCTCAATCGTTCCCGAGTCCATTCCATGGTTGGCAGCCACAGGTAAGCCGGCGCCTCATCAGAAATGGCGAGATGGGACGAACTGAAGATCTTGGTAGCGCTTGATCTGCATTTGCAAACCTGGCAATGGTTTGTTGGCGGACACTTGAGGTTGTTATGGACGGCGCCGTCATGGCGGCGTCCTCTGCGGTAGAAACTTACAGCAAGCATGTACCCAATTCCATGCAACAGTATTCCTGCCGCCCGATTATATTTTCCAGCATGGGATTTTAAGGATGTGGAGAAGCTAACATGTTGTAAATTGGCTATTTACCCAGTGAGTATGCCACGACCGAATCGCCGGGCTGGCCGGCGCAGATTACAACGAATTGCTTTTGTGATCGATGGGACGTAAAGGTCATCGGGGTGGCATTTCCCTGTCCGGGCAGCTTAGCTGTCCACAGGGTTTTGCCCCCTGCTGCATCGACAGCGCGGAATATGCCGTCCGATGTGCCTGCGGAAAAGATCAGGCCGGAAGCCGTTGCGCAGACGCCTCCTCGTACCGGCGCTCCCCACTCTGCGACATGCGGATTACCCTTCAGAGCAGGAAGCGATCCGATTGGTGTTTCCCAGGTCTTCTCGCCGGTAACGGGATTGATGGCGAGAAGCGTTCCCCACGGCGGCTTAACCATCGGCGCCCCGCCGGGCGTCTGCAGCCACTGGTTCACGATGCGATACGGCGTCCCCGCCATTTCCGAGTTTTCGAATAGATCGGGAAAATCGGCAGCAATGGTATCCGACTTATCCCGTGGAACCAGAGTTGATACATATGCTTGGTTGCTATTGGTCGTAAATATCAGGTTGCGCCCTGGATCGTAAGTCAGCCCGGACCAGTTCATGCCGCCCAGAAGGCCCGGAAATACGACTGTCCCCTGTAAACTTGGCGGGGTAAAGACCGAACCATGGTCCAGCTTGGAAATCCGGTTCAGCGCGTCCTGCCGCTCTTTGTCCGTTAAGCCCCAGGCCATGCTGTCGTCGAAGGTCTGTGACGAGAGCCGATAAGCCGCAGGCGGAAACGGCTGCGTGGCGGATGTGCTTTCTCCGGGAACGTTCGATTTCGACACAGGCATCTCCGTAACCGGGATCAACGGTTTTCCGGTCAGCCTGTCCAGAATGAAGAGATTGCCCATTTTCGTCGCGACGGCGACAGCCGGTATGTTCTCCGTGCCGCGATGAAAGTCGAACAGGAGCGGTTCGGCAGGGACATCATAGTCCCAAATATCATGGTGGACAGTCTGAAAATGCCAGATGAGCTTTCCTGTCGACGCCTTCAATGCGACCACGCAATCGGCATAGAGGTTATCTCCCGGCCGCGTCCCGCCATAGTAATCATTCGCCGCCGAGCCGGTTGAGAGGAAGACCATATCCCGCGCCTCATCCACGGACATCACGGTCCATGCATTCGCGGAGCCTGTGATATCCGCAGATGGGGTGGCTCCAGCCGGATCAGCGGGATCACGGAGAATGGGATCCCAGGTCCAAAGCTCCTTGCCGGTACGGGCATCGAAGCCCCGAACCAATCCATGCGGAGCATCAGCCCGCTGATTATCGGCAATTCCAGATCCGGTAATCACAGTGTCACCTACCACGGTGGGAGGCGACGTAATGAAATACTCCCAGGGAAGCATCTTTCCCAGCCCGGCTCTCAGACTGACTTGCCCCCCGGAACCAAACGAATCGATGGAGTGTCCGGTCGATGCATCCAGGGCAATGAGGCGTCCATCGAAAGTTCCAAAGAAGATACGGAACTTCGACAGCCCCACAGCTTTGCTGCTTTTATCCCGCCAGACAGCCACTCCACGCGACGTGTAAGTCGCCTCCTGAATATCCCGATTAATATGCGGATCGGCAGCCCATCGCAGCGTGCCGGTTTCCGCATCGAGAGCGATTACCTTGCTGTAGGGAGTGGATAGGAAAAGCGTGTCGTCGATGCAGATCGGTGTGGCCTCAAAGCCACCGGTCATCTTGGGAGGAGTGCTGTCTCCGGTATGATAGGTCCATGCAACCTTTAGATGCGATACATTCCCAGGAGTGATTTCATGATCCGGCGAAAATCGTGTTCCGCCCGCATCACGGCCATATACGCCCCAGGGCAGATCATCCTCGGAACTGTAACTAAAGCTGATAGGGCCGTCTTTAGTCGTAATGGGGCGAATAGGAGGCGCATCCGCCAATCGAGGATCCGGTTCCGGAGTGATTGCGAAAGCGCTCGAAGCAGGAAACGCAACGATCAGTAACGGCAGAAGAAGTGCGCGAGTAAATGGACGGCGCAGCCGTTCCGTGCATAGTTCATCTATGCGCGTTAAATGCCTTAGGCTCATAACTGTGATGTGTGCTATTACGCGACAGATGACGTTACAGGCTGCTGTGTATGCGCAATCTCTTCGAGAAGCATGGCGGCTTCTTTGGGACCATCATGCTGCTGAAGATCGCCCTGTATTCGCCGCGCGGTATCCCGAAAGGCCGGCTCGACAAGGACTCGCCGCACTGCGGCGCGGATCTGATCCTCTTTTGGCGGCGCGCCTTTCACTCGAACGCCTGCGCCGGACCATTCGATGCGGGCGCAAACTTCCATCTTATCCTCAGTCGCCCCACTGGCCACTATGGGAATGCCATAGCTCAACGCATGCTGCACTGTCCCATAGCTACCGTTGGTCACAAGCGCGTCGACATGCGGCAGAAGCCGGTCGTATGGGAGGAATGAGGCAACACGGGCATTGTCAGGGAGCGGGATGTCTATCGGAGTGCCGGACGTAGTTGCAACAACCAGGACGTCTTCGGATGCAAGGGCGCGCAAAGCGGGCTCTATCAGATCGTTGACATCGATCGAGACGGTTCCCTGCGTCACGAGCACAACGGGACGCTGCTTGTTCTCAACCTCGTTCCACCACTCTGGAAGAGCAAATTGCGATGCGGAATCGGGAAGCAGAGCACCCACGAAACGGACCTGGGGCGGCAGATTGCTGTGGGGGTATTCGAACGAAGGCACTGTGCCCTGAAGCCAGAGGAAGGGCGACATGACGCCGTCGACCATGGTTCCATCTCCTTCAGGCAGGCCGTACTCGCGCCGCGCATCTCGGTATTTTTGATGCAGCTGGCGGAACAGCACATTGTCCGACATCCAGTGCAGGCTGCGGTTGCGCGCCCGGGCAATCGGTCCATCGCCGGGAAGCAGGCCAAGTCCCAGAGGCGGCGCATCGCCAGCGGTGTCGGATACGCCGAGCACGGTAATATTGAACACGGCCCATGGAGGTCCGTCGCCACGCTCGCGAAGAAAACGCGCGCCAAGGAACATTGTGTCGCAGAGGATGGCGTCGGCCGGAAAGTCTTCCAGGATCTCCCGGAGATCATCGGCCTGGCCGGCAGCGGATGGGATAAAGACCTGCTCGATATCCCACTTTACACGATCCACCCCTTGAAGCGCCCGGCGCTCCGGAAACGCCTCCATGCCCTGCGCGCCATAGGTAGATAGAGCACGCTTCATAGGACGCCACATTGCGCCGGACGCTTCCACCTTCATGCGAAATTGCTCGCCGGTATACCATTGAACGCTATGCCCGCGTGCGATGAGTTCCCGCACGATCGGAATAATCGGGTTGATATGTCCTACGACGGGAATGGTGCCAATAAGAAACCGAGCCACTGTGTCGATCCTCCGAACGGCGAATGACTCAGATTATACCTGCGATTAATTTTGTGGATGCGCTTTGCCTCTATCGACATGTGCGGCCGCTCAGCGCTTGATTTCCCTCACCCCGTATCGAACTCGATTACCACTTCTGTAACCTCTTGAGGATATTTCCTGATGTGCCTTTAAGACGCGGCAAAAATAGTAAACGCTGCCAAAGCCCGTCATCTCAGCGATCATGAAAATGCGACGAAGACATGATTGCAGTTTAACCTTAAAACAGTGCTATATAACGCAAATACAATAAATTCACTCTTAGTTCAGAGTATAGGACAAGTTTCTCATAAGATTGTGCATCGACTAAATTATGCGCCGGACATATAATCAAGAGGAATATTCACTACCTGGCGCGAGATGCCGGTGAATTAACGAGGATACTGTTGATGCAGCAAGCAATAGAAAATTCCGGCCTCAAACTCTGGTACAAACAGCCTGCTCGCCGATGGCTGGAAGCTCTGCCTATTGGTAACGGGCGTATCGGCGCCATGATCTACGGAGACGCCGGGCGGGAGCGCATCGCGCTCAACGAGATAACGATGTGGTCGGGGCGGCCCAGCGATGAGCATGAGAACCCCAAAGCCGGAGCAAATCTTCCCGAAGTACGCCGCCTTCTGTTTAGCGGAAAATATGCGGAAGCGCAGCGGTCGATTCAAGAGAACCTGTTGGGATCTCAGGCGAACTTCGGGACAAACCTTCCGCTGGGAGACCTCTATCTTGAAACGGACATCAGCGGCCAGCTTCAAGATTACAAACGAGAGCTGGATATTTCAACAGCCGTTGCCCGGCTCGCATTTGAGTCGGATGGCGTTCAGTTTACACGCGAATACTTTGCGAGCAATGTGGATCAGATTGTCGCAATCCGCATTGCGGCTGACACGCCGGGAAAGGTCTCGTTCACACTTGGATTCGACAGCACCCTCGGAGACTACCGAGTCCAGACGGAGAAGCCCAGCCGCCTGACCATCTCCGGCCACGCCTATGAGAACATACACAGCGACGGACATTCCGGTGTCGCATTCCAGGCAATCGTCCAGGTTATTCCGGCCGGAGGGAACATTACCTCCGGAGCTGGCATACTCACTCTTGCTCATGCAGATTCGGCCACCATCCTGATTGCCGTCAACACAGATTACCGGAAGGTCGATCCGGCCGCCATGAGCGCCGGGCAAATCGACTCAGCTGCCGAAAAGGGATATGGGCGCCTGCTTGAGGAACACATAGCCGATTACGGAAAGTTGTTTCAGCGTGTCCATATCGACCTGGGCGATTCCAAATTGCCGGATATGCCGACCGATGAACGTCAGCAAGCGCTTCTGGGTGGAGCAGATGATCCGTCGTTTGCGGCCCTGCTCTTTCAGTACGGCCGGTATTTGACAATCGCAGGGTCACGCGAGAATTCTCCGCTTCCACTGCACCTTCAGGGCATCTGGAACGACAATATCGCCTGTAATATGGCCTGGACCTGCGACTACCACCTGGATATCAACACGCAGCAGAATTATTGGGCGGCGAATGTATGCGGCCTGAGCGATTGCAGTGCTCCCCTCTTCTCGTTGATCGAATCGCTGCGCTCTCCCGGTCGGCAAACCGCGGAAAAGATGTACGGCTGCGCGGGCTGGGTCTGCCACGTCTACACAAATGCATGGGGATTCACGGCTCCGGGCAATGGCCTTGGCTGGGGGATGCACGATACGGGCGGCGCATGGATCGCCTCCCACCTTTGGGAACACTTCGCATTCACACAGGACAGAACGTTTCTATTTGAGGTGGCTTACCCTATTCTCAAGGAGTGCGCGTACTTCTTCCTGGAAGCCATGGTCGAACATCCCAGGGACGGATACCTCATGACCGGACCGGCCGTCTCCCCGGAGAACTGGTTCGCAGCGCCGGATGGGACGCACATAGCCGAATCCATGATGCCGGCTCACGATCGGGTCGTGGTGCATGAGCTCTTCACCCGATGCATCGAGGCAAGCCGGATACTTGGTGTCGATGCAGCGTACCGCATGGAACTGGAGGCGGCGCTCGCAAAGCTGCCGCCGTTAAAGATCGGGAAGCTCGGTCAGGTTCAGGAGTGGTACGAGGACTACGAAGAGGCTGTCCCAAATCACCGGCACACCAGCCACCTCTGCGCCCTCTATCCATTCTCGCAGATCACTCCCCGCGATACCCCAGCCCTGGCGCACGCAGCGCGCGTCTCAATCGAGCTGCGTATGGACAGAGCGGACTTCGAAGATGTGGAATGGAGCCGCGCGAATGCCATCAACTACTACGCGCGCCTCGGCGACGGCGAGCGGGCGCATGAAAGCGTTCTTCTCATGCTGACCAAGCTTTGCGACAAGAACCTGATGTCAATGTCGCTAGCGGGCATCGCCGGCGCGGGCGAAAATACATACTCCTTCGACGGCAATCCTGCTGCAACAGCTGGCATTGCTGAGATGCTCCTGCAAAGCATTGACGGCATTCTGGACTTTCTTCCCGCCTTACCCAGTGCATGGCCATGCGGTGAAGTGCGAGGTTTGAGGGCGCGGGGCAGTTTCCGGGTAGATCTCTCCTGGAGCGGCATGAGACTAATCGAGGCTATCGTACACTCAGACAAAGCGACACCATGTCGCATTTACTCAGGTAAGGCGCTTCGAGTATCCTCACAAGAAGGAGAGATTTTACTGCAGCCCGACGCCGGCATCTGTGAATTCATTGCAAGCGCTGGCGCGGCATACCGCATCTGGAAGCCTTAAAGACCGGAAAATCAATGACTACCGAACACTTCAAATACGGCGCGCATATGTACATGTGGGCTGAAAGATGGTCCGATGAACATCTCGGGCTTCTGGACCACATCCGGGATCTTGATCTGGATGTCTTCGAGGTATCTCTGGGCGATGATTCCGACTTCAGTCCGTCGCTGCTTCGAAAGGCTGTCCAGCGAAACGGGCTGGAACTGACCGTAGGGCCGGGCGGCGTGTGGCCCATGGAGTGCGATATCTCCGATGCCGATGCGGACAATCGCGCTCTCGGCATCGCATGGCACAAACGCCTCATCGACCTGGCATCCGAGTCGGGAGCGTCGGCGTATTGCGGAGCGACTTATGGGCATCCAGGCCGCGTCCTGCGTGAGCGTCCCGATCCTGACGAATTCCCACGCATCGCCGAAGGGCTCCATCTTCTTGCCGAGCATGGCGCTCGCGCGGGGGTACAGGTGGTTATCGAGCCAATGAGCCGCTTTCGGACACATATCGTCAACACACCGCAACAGGCGATCCGACTCGTCCGGACGGCGGACCATCCCAATCTCGGGATCAATCTCGATACTTATCACATGATTACCGAAGTCCGTGATTATGGGGCTGCCATCACGGAAACCGGGGCCCTGTTATGGGGCATCCATGCCTGCGAAAACGATCGCGGTGTGCCCGGCGGCGGGCTGGTGCCATGGGGCGAAGTGATGAGCGCTCTCCGAAATACAAATCCGGCCGCGCGTATTATGCTGGAAACCTACAACACGTCAATCGGAGATCTCGCCGTCTCAAGAGGCATTTTCCAGGATCTCTGTCCCGATCCCGATGAATACACCGGGCAGGGTATTGCGTTCCTGAAAGGGTTGACTTAGCCTATACTCCTGCCTCCCTGTACGGCCCTTGATGGGTGGGAGCGCAGCCGCGATTTTATATTGCAACTGGAGCAAATATGCAGTACATTTATCATAGACATCTCATTGGATTTATTCCCGTCATACTGACGGGATCGATCCTGGCAGGCATTCCGCATGCCACGTTCGCCGCGGCACACCCGTTTCTCCTCACCTATACGAAACCGGCGGCGGAGTGGCAGTCGCAGGCCCTTCCGATCGGCAATGGGTATTCCGGGGCGATGATCTTCGGCGATCCGCTGCATGAGCACATTCAGATCAACTGCGATACAATATGGACCGGCGACGAATCCACGCTCGGCTCGTATCAAAATCTCGGCGATATTACGCTCGACCTTTCCCATGGCCCGGCGTCGAGTTATCGCAGGCAACTGGATATCTCCACCGCCACGCATACGGTTAGCTACACGGCGGACGGCATTCAATACCGCACCGAGGGATTTGCCAGCTATCCGAACAAGGTCATGGTGTTTCACTTTACGGCTGGCCGGGACGGGGCCTATACAGGCGATCTGCGCTTCAAAGATGCTCACAATGCCGTGAACGTCATTACAGAGAATACGATCACTGCGGCGGGGTCGCTCAGCAATGGTCTGCTGTATGAGACACAGATTCGGATCGCGCCTTCCGGAGGGACGCTGACAGTTGCTGGAGACCACTTCCATCTCGAACACGTCAATTCATTCGACATGATCATTGCGGACGGCACAAGCTACTCCGCCAATCGGGATACCGGTTGGCGCGGTCCCGCCCCGCACGATGCCGTCAGCAAGGAGATCAAGGCAGCGACAAAACTCGGTTACGACGCCCTTAAGAGCGCTCAGGAGAAAGATTACAAAGCGCTGTTTGGCCGTGTCGATCTTGATCTGGGTGTCACGCCCGCAAGCCAGGCAGGCCTTTCCACAGATCAGAGATTGGCTCGTTACCGTGAAGGCGCAGCCGATCCCGAACTTGAGGCGCTCAGTTTCCAGTATGGACGGTATCTTCTGATTGCCTGTTCGCGGCCCGGCAGTCTGCCTCCCAACCTTCAGGGTATATGGAACGATTCGAACACGCCTCCGTGGAGCAGTGACTTCCACTCGGACCTCAATATCGAGATGGACTACTGGCCCTGCGAGGTGACGAACCTCACCGAATGCGACATACCGTTCATTGACTATGTCGATTCCTTGCGGGCTGTCAGAGCGCAGCAGACGCGCGACCACTTCGGCCAGAATATCCGTGGCTGGACAGTCTGCTGCCAGGACAATCCGTTCGGGGCATCGAACTGGCTCTGGAATATCCCCGGCAGCGCCTGGTACTGCCAGCAGATCTGGCAGCATTACGCCTTTACGCAGGATAAGACTTATCTGCGGGATACTGGCTATCCGATCATGAAGGAGATCTGTCAGTTCTGGCAGGACCATCTTGTGACAAACGCTCAGGGCAAACTGGTCACCCCTGATGGCTGGTCGCCCGAGCACGGCCCCATCGAACCGGCCGTCTCCTACGATCAGGAGATCGTATGGGACCTGTTCACAAACACCATCGATGCATCCAGGGCGCTCGGCATTGACACCGATTTTCGGGCCGACCTTACTGCCATGCGCGATAAGCTCTATGTGCCGGGGATCGGCAAGTGGGGTCAACTTATGGAATGGGCAGAGGATATCGACGATCCTGCTGACACCCATCGCCATGTATCGCATCTCTACGCCCTATATCCTGGCAATCAGATCACCACGGCAAGGACGCCGGAACTGGCGAAGGCCGCAGCCGTCTCGCTGGCGCATCGTGGCGACGATACCACCGGTTGGGCAATCACATGGCGAATGAGTCTGTGGTCTCGATTGGGCGACGGCGCCCGCGCCTACAAGCTCCTTCGCAACTATCTGCGCCTGACGACCGACACACGGATCAACTACGATGCAGGCGGAGGCGTCTACCAGAATCTGCTCTGCGCCTGCCCGCCGTTCCAGATCGACGGCAACTTCGGATCGACCGCAGGGATCGCCGAGATGCTCCTGCAGAGCCATGAGACCTATGCCGATCCGGCGTCCACGGACAATCGGTACATAATCGACCTTCTGCCCGCCCTCCCCATCGAATGGTCAGACGGCTCCGTGCACGGCCTTCGCGCACGCGGCGGATTTTCAGTCGACATGTCCTGGAAGAAGGGGCAACTCACAGCTGTTACGATCAAAAGTACGGGAGGATCCGATTGCCGCCTGCTTTATAAAGGCCGAACGGTTTCCGTAAGTATAAAGCCCGGGCAAAAACGAGAGATTGCCGCTGCGGATATTCTTGCGCTAGAGAAGAACGCAAAATGAGGCAGCGGCTTAAGGCGATCGTCAGGATATCTATTTCGTGGCGCTGCCGGGTACGGCAAGGCGCACAGTCCGAGGCGTTCCCTTACCCCCATGCAGTATCGTAAGCGTCGCACGCAGCGGATGGAAATCGAAGAAAGAACCAGCGGCCATCGATTGCACGGAATGGCCGTCGATGGCGCTGATCGTGTCTCCTGCCGTTATACCGGCTTGCGCAGCCAAACACCCGGGCGTCACCATATCCACAATCATCGGTTTATCCGCATACTGGTGAGCGAACAGGCCCGTCAGGGGAGGCGCCTTTCTCCGTGGGTAGGATAGGCGCTTCAGGCGAACATTCTGCAAAACACCGCCGGGTTTGCGCAACTGAATAACGGCTTCCGTGCCTGCCTGGCCATGCATAAGGGCCGACACTAAGCCATATTCCATCTTTGTCACGGAGCGTCCATTGATCGATGTGATAATGTCGCCGCTTTTGAGACCGGCCTGCAATGCCGGAGATCCTGGCTCGACCGCCCAAATACGGGCTTCGTTCTTGTAATTTTCGAGAAGCGCGCCTGTCCATCCCGTCAACTCAACATCCTTGGGCGCAGCCGATCGTTCGAGTAGAAGGCGGCTATGTGGCACATCGAGCGTGACGCGAAGGCGAGACAAGGCCGCCGATCCCAGGGTTCCGCCTGCATCCAGCGGTGTCCGATCGGTCGGACTAATGTTGATATTCGCATCCTTCCCTTTAAGAGGACCTAGCGAAAATGCCGGCATCGTCACAATCTCCCCCAGCAGTTGGACGCCGCCAATCCAGGTGTATGTCCCGACAGCCTTTGTCTTCTCCCAGCCGGAAGTCTCTCCCAAAGGCACGGAAATGCCATCGCTTCCCGTATCGATCAGGAGGTCGATAGGCTTGCCGCCGGAAGGATCAATGCTCACAAAGTAGGCATCGGGTTTCGCCGATAAAACCAGAGGAAGCGAAACGGCATGCGGCATGACAGGCGCATTCAATGGCGACGGATAGAATGTCGCAACCCTTGAAGCGAAGTCAAACTTCACGGCCGTGTCTCTCAAGATAGCGGCGCCGATCATGCCGGCAATAGGGGTGTTGGCCATATTGTTGCGGACCGATGAAAGATCGGTCACCAGAGCCTGATCCATAGATACGACCACGTTATCTTTGGCGGTTCTCCCCTGAATCACTACGGATGAGATTTTGCCCCTGCTGACCAGAACAACTCCGCCATTCAAAGATCCACCGCCACTTCTGTCTTCCGTCACGCCAAGGGCACGCGCCTCCTGCCGATCTAAAAGCAAAGGGGCGGACATTCCCGTATCCAGTACAAAAGGCTGCGGCGGATGTCCGTTAATACTTGCCCGGACAATGATGTGCTGCCCTGTCAGCACACCGAATTTGAAAGGAACCTGCAGCCCGGACGCGTTCGGCGCAGAGGCTATGCTTATCAGAGGTTTCAGATACAGCTTCCCGGCAGGAGCATCAATCAGGATGCGGTAGCGCGAAAGAGTGCCATACCCAAGCGCTGCCGGGCTTTTGGAGATCTGAAACATCGGTGACGACACAACAGCAGTGCCGAGTTTCATAGTCGCTCCTGTCGCGACTTCGATCTGTTTCGTTTCCCGTGGATGCGAAACCTTCATTCCAAGCGAGTCGGCATCAGAGCGGGAGAAGGAGCTAAACTGTGAATCCGTATCAAGCAGGAGATTGATGGCACGCGTCCGGCTCTCGTACTTTAAGACCGCTGCGACAGAGTACTGATATCTCCCTTCCGGAGTGCTGATCCTGGCGACGCCCGCGTCTGCAAAACCTGCCTTTTGGAGTTCATCGGCAGAAAGGCCGCCATGGCTCCAGAAGGTTATCAGATTTGTCTGGTAGTCAATCTCAACCGCCAAACCCGACAGCAAATTCCCACCAAGTAATCCATCGATTTTGTGTCCAGTGCTCTTTGAAAACGCAGAGAGAGGGGTTATGAGCATCGACACATCGGCCGCATAGATATTTGGATCGCCGAGTTCCAAACGCGGCACAGTCACAACATCGTATGATTGCCCTGCTATGAGCGCCGGCTGAGATTTCAGCTTAAGTTTCTCCGCAAACTCTTTGGAGATATACAAGCCATCGTTATTGGTTGCAAGCACAAAGTGACCGATAACTCCGTCGCCAACCTTGAGGGCTACTATGGGTGTTCCTGAAGGAGAGAGGGTAAACGGGACGGCAGCAAACGCAACAGGAGCAGCGATATGCGAAGAAATATATAACTTTCCGGCAGGGCAGTCGATCAGAACAGGGGAATGAGAGAGCGTCTCAATACCGAGTGATGACAGCGCCTTTGTATTTTGCGATACGACAAATGACGGCGACGTTATCTTTGCGCTGCCGATACTGAGATTCTCGGCAACGATATAACTGTCGCCGGGAGAAGTGGGAACGGGAGTAAGGGGCGTTCCCAAAGCCACAGCGTCCTCATTTGTAATGACACTGGTCGAATAGCTTGTGTTCAGAAGAAGATTGACATTGCGCGAACGGTTGCCGTTGGTAATAGTGGCTGCAACCGAGAATTGATTCTTTCCCGCAGAACTGCTGAGTTCGGCGACACCGGCATCACCGAAACCGGCCTTTTGCAATTGATCGCCGGTCAGATTTCCGCGATTCCAAAACGTAATCAGCTTCTTCTGAAAGTCGATCGCAACCGCGATTTCAGACAGCACATTGGCCCCAAGCAGACCATCGATCTCTTGTCCGCTGTTTTTGGAGTAAGCCGAAAGGTCAATAGAAACCAGAGACGCATTGGCTGATCGAACATCCGGATTCCCGAACTCCACTCTTGGCACGGTTACCACATCATACGACTGCCCATTTGAAACCACCGGCTTCGGTGTTAACTTGAGGCGCGCCGCAAACTCCGGAGAGATGTAGGTTGATGTATTGTCGGTAGTCAGCAAAAAATGGGCAATTACACCATCAAGTTTCAGATCGACAATAGGAGTTCCCGATGGATCAGGTGTAAAAGCGACTGTAGCGGAATGCAGATCGGCCGGCGCATCGGCATTAGCTTTGCCGAATGCGAAAAAACAGAAAAACAGCAGGAGCGCAGGAAGGGCAGTACGATATTGCACGGCAGTTCTCCATCTCCGTCGATCCGCAATTTGGCATCAATCGCGATGCCGTTCCCTAAGCGCCTAAGGACTAATGTACGGATCTATCCATACCGGCTGGCACTTATATCGCGAGAAACGAAGCATTTGGAGTATACCAAATCTAGCTTTCGGATGTTAGAAAAAGTGAATATATATTAACCATTAGAAAAAACCAACCCAAGGCAAGCAATGTTCAGCAAATGCGGTTCTAAGCCGCCTTCCCTTTCCCAAAGCCAAGCGACCCCAGTGATGTTCCGGTGACGAATGCCGTTCCCGCCAGGATAATCGCGCACGCCGCTATCTTGCCGGCGCTCAGGGGTTCGCCCAGAAACAGGGCGCTCCATATAACGCCGAAGATGGGCGTCAGGAATGTAACGGTCAGCGCCCGCGTCGGACCGACATCCACGACAAGCCGATAGAAGAGAACAAACGCAACAGCCGTCGAGAGCAATCCCAGCATCGTGGCGCAGATAATAACTGCAGACGAAGGATGCGCCGCCGGCCAGGCAAACGGCAGCGCCGGAGCAATTACGGCGCTTGCCCAGAGCTGGCCGCCTACTGCCATGCCGAGCGCAGGCGCATCCTTGACCTTTGCTTTTGTATATGTTCCTGCAAGCCCGTAGAGCGCGGCGGCAAGCAAAGATGCGCCAATGGAGAGTACGGTCGTGAGATTGTAAGTTAACGGACTCCAGCCAACCAGCACTGCCACACCGGCAATTGAGAGAGCGATCCCTCCCAGCTTGCTCCCGGTAAGGCGATCCTTAAGCCAGATCGAGGAAATAACAGCGCCGAAAAGAGGAGTGGTTGCATTCAGGATAGCCGCCATCGACGCCGTCAAATGCAGTTCCGCCGCAGCGATCAACGCAAACGGGATGGCAGCGTTGAGAGCCCCGATCACAAAGTACTGCCGCCACCAAGCTCGCAGCCCGAGTTCGGCTTTAATGGCGCGCGCATAGAGGAACAACGTGACGCCGGCAAGCAGCACGCGCGCCTCCACCGTTGCGATCGGTCCCAATACGGGAGCCACAACACGAATAAAGATAAACGATCCGCCCCATAATGCGGCCAACAGCAGCAGTCGTCTCCAGTCGGCGAGTGTCATCCTTGAATCCCCTCTCCTGTATCTTAGCATACGGGTCAAAGAGAAATCTTCCGGATTTGCCCGTCGGTTACAGCTCTTCGAAACTGAAATCAATATGTTCACGTTTCAGCATGAGGCACAAAGACGCAAACAAATACTGAGTTTGATTATAGGTACACATATACATCACGATATAGAGTGATTTAGGCTCTAATTTTACGGTGAAATCAGGCATTTCAATCGATCCCGTCTTGCTATGACGGCCGGTTTGCTCGGTATTATGGAACCTAAACGAGTCCTGGCCTTGAAACTGATACCAGAGCTTCCAAGCGGGATCGAAGAGTATCTCTCTGCGTAGCCTCTCGTATAGCGGTGCCGGCAGAGGATTGCTCCACCGCAACATTACTTCTTCACCCATTGAGTTGCACACATTCCTTTAAATCACTCTGCCGCGTGGTAATTAAGATACCGAGATAGGAGGTGTATCTTCGACAGTCCATTCTTCGGCGCTAAAATATTCATCCCAATGGCTATTGCCGCCGTCCGCAGGCGACGTGATCACGGCGGTCGGCGCGGCGAGCCTGGCTGTGGGCGTCAGCGTGTACAGGACATGTCATGATGTAGGGAGTGTTTGATGACGGCACACGGCGCGCCGTTTGTTACTGGGGCTGCAGGGAAGTTTACTAGCCGAATGGTTGTGCGCTGATAAGATGCGAAGCAACAATGAGCACCTCGATCGGAGATATTACTGACCTAAATTCGGCAGGGATGCGTGCTGCCGATCTTGAATAACAGTGTATGTCGGTGCTAAAACGTGGGGCGAACGAGCCCGTCCATGAGTTTCAAACCCGGCGGCGTCAGCAAGCGGCTCATCTCTTCGAGACAACCGATCTTTCGATTGCCGAGATTGCTCGTCGCATTGGCGTGACCCGAAAATATGTCAGCAAGTGGCATACCGCCTGGGAACAAGGAAGCGATCGTTTCCTCACCGCCGAGCAAAGCGGTGGTCAGTCGCGGTTAACGGATGAACAGAAACAGCTCATCGCGCAAAAGATTACTCAAGGCGCGGTCGTTGCGGGATACGATCAGGATCTGTGGACCCAAAAACGTATTGCCGCTCTGATTTTGAAAGAAACAGGCATTAACTACCACCCCAACTTCATTCGTGTTTTGATGGCTTCGATGCAGATCAGTTATCAAAAGCCTGCTCTTCGACCCAGAGAGCGCAACGAAGAAAAACGCGCGCATTTCACAGACGTCACTTTCCCTGAGGTGAAAAAGGGGCACTCAAAAGCCGAGCAACCATAGTCTTTTCAGATGAAGCGGCGGTTCAAACGACTCCCAATGTCTGCCGAACGTGGGCTCCCATCGGCCAAACGCCGATCCTTATCCACAGCGCCAGAAGAGAGAAAGCCAGCGTCATTGGTGGGCTCACCTGGCATCCTGCGACAGGACATTGTGACATTCTGGCTCACTTTTACCCTGGAGCCAATATCAATGCGGAGCGAGCCATTGTTTTTCTGGATGGCCTGCCTCAGATGATTGAGGGCGAGGTCATTTTGATCTGGGATAACTTACGTGTTCATCACAGCGAGCCCGTCAAGGAGTACGTTCTGGCCAATGCCGCATGGCTGCAAGTGGTGAACCTTCCCTCTTATAGTCCCGACCTCAATCCGATTGAGTTTTTATGGTCTGCCTGGAAACGGACCCATTTTGCCAATGTTTGCCGCACAACCGCGCGTAGTATCTGTGACATTCTCTTTCAAAACGAGGGAGCTGCATCCGATCAATCTCTCCTTAAAGGATGTCTCTTAGCATCAGGATTGATTGACAAGGCAGACATGAAACCTTGATTCCATGTCGAATTTACATCAGTAAGATATTCCAGGTGCGCCCATATTTCATGCCGGCGAGCCAACTCATCACTAAACTTTTGAATTTTCACGAAACGACCCCATATCATTACAAATCAATGATACCTAGCCCACATTATGCATGAACGTTTATGTCTGTCTGCTTAGCACCTTGGAATAGGGTTGCCACAGACGGAAATTATGCCGCCATATTGCGATTGCAACTATCGGCGGCAATTGGGTTGGTGGTCTCCTCAGTTATACGAGATTGTGCATAAAGTGACACGATATTTATCCCTTCGGAATCAGATGGGCTGAGTAGTTACCTGTATCTTAAGGACTCATCCCACAATAAGTGGTTCGATTTGCTGCTGCGCATCCGGGTCTGTCCATCTACTAACGGAAGATGTAGGACATGTTTTCAGCAGCTCTTATCGTCAAGTGAGGCCTTAACATAAGGGCTAAGAAGAAGCCTTCAAGAGCCTATCTCTTTCTCGTCGCAAGGTTCGACCAAGCCCCTCAACCGATAGGAGGCTCAGGTTTTTAAGACTGGAGAGTGGAGAAAGATCTGAAATTTTTGTGTTGTCCAGAATAAGAACCTCAAGCTGAGTTAGTGCAGAGAGCGGCGAGACATCAGAAATTCCAGTCCTCTGTAAATACAACTCCTTGCACGACGTAAGACCAGAAAGCGGTGACAAATCCGTGATAGACGCACGCTGCAAATAAAGCCAAAGCAACAACTTTAGGCCGGAAAGCGACGTAAGATTAGTGACCTGTGTATCATAGAGGGTTAGCAAGTCAAGATATGTTAATTCCTTAAGAGCCGAGATATCAGTTACTTGCGTCCCATGCAAATACAGTGATGTAAGTGAATCAAACTCGGATAGGACCGAAATATTGGAAACTTGCGTTTCACTCAAATACAGTGACGTAAGCGACTTGACCTCAGATAGGGATGATATGTCGGCGACTTGCGTCCGATGGAGGGCGAGCAGATCAAGCTTTTTTAACTGAGATAACGGCGACACGTCGGTTACCTCTGTGTCGTTTGCCCAGAGAGTTCTTAGGGCAGCACAATGGCACAGCCCCGAGAGATCTCGAACCTTGGTGTGCCCCAGATCGATGGAAGTTAGCCGATCAAGCTCTGACAGAGGCCAAAGATCAATGACATTCGTGTAACTTACGTCTAAGCTGATCAGATCCTTGAGATTCGATAGTGCAGAGAGATCCGCAATGTTAGTAGATGTCAGACCAATGCAGGAAATATTCGTTAAGGTAGATAGGGATGAAAGATCTTTGACGTGCGTTTGTCCTATTGAAAGTTCCTTCAGTCTTATGCAAGCAACTAGGGGAGAAATGTCGGACACTCGCGTGCCATGTAAATTTAAGGTCTCAATACAAAGAAGATGCTTTATAGGGGATAAATCATCTACCTGCGTATCGTATAGAGATAAATGCGTTAATTTATCGAGATTCCTTAACGGTAATATATCACGTACGTTTGTTCCACCGGCTTCTAGCGATATTAACTCCACAAGGCCTGCCAAGGGTAAAAGATCCGTCACCAGTGTGCCTTCCAGGTTCAGCAGCCTGAGGGACTTCAATTCAGCAAGCGCCGAAATATCGCTCACCTTAGTTCGCCCCAATTTCAGCGATACTAACCCCGTCAGACCAGATAAAAATGAAAGGTCACTAACATCTGTTCCCTGTAAGTTCAGCTCTTTCAAGTTTACTAAAGAAGCTAGTGGAGACAAGTCGGTAATTAATGTTCCGCTTAAATCCAGTGACGTCACATCCGCCATATCACGTAAGTAGGAGCCATCAAAAGGCAAGCAAAGCCGTGATAGCTCTCGATTTGACGCCTTAGGCTCGTGGGGCAGGCCGCGATCGATGAGAGGCAAATCCACATTCAGGTAATAACGTTTCGAGTATTGACGAATTATTTCATCAATACTCTGCAATAACCAACCTTCCGAGGCGTTGCCAAGGACTTCTTGAAGCTCTCTGAGGCTCAAACTAAATGCAGCAACAAGGTGTCCGAAGACGACGGCATTATATTGACCTGGCTTAACTCCGAATTGCGACTGTACAAACCTAAGGAGCCGAAGAGACGGCGCCCCGGCAGTGGCCATTCTTCTGAGATCAACCACAATTTGGTCATTGACGCATGGGGCAAGACGAGACACTGTCCTCACATCCACCATATTTAACTAACCAAGCCTCTCCATTCTGCACAAGCGTTGACTTATACCGAGTACACCAACACTTGCATATTCAAAACATCATATTTTGCGCCAGAAGCTCTGCATTAGCTACAAAATACGACGATAAATACCCTGTCTGTCGTAGCGTTAGCGTGTGAGGTCAGCATGAACTGAGGTGTAAGCGCCTGGCACTCCCTTAGGATCAATAGCCCATGTCGTGAAATTATAGCGTAATCTTCGCACATAAGTGCCAAGGCTAGTCTTCCACATGGCATCTTCGATTTTCAGGCCTTTGCCCCCCTGATCAACCGGCGCAGTCAATTCATTTATTATTTTCAGGTTTCTATCTACATACGAATCTGAGAACCGTTGAATTTTATCGATGCCTCCCACTTGGTCGACCGCCTTTTTGAACAAACTGAGTCCACTAGCCGGTGATTCGGTACCCGCAGAGATCAAATGCGTAAATGTCCCATCCGCAGAAAATTCATACGACAAGAAATAGTTAGGATCTCCACCAGGAATTATCCCTTCCATGCAGTTTGGATCGTTATGAACCAATACACCGCCAGCCGATGCGCCGGCATAATATGCGTGATCTCGATCAACGCTCAGATTATATGTGGTGAATTCTTCCTGCTCATTCCGCAGCCACGCGACGGAAGCGACTCTAAGAGACTTACCCGTCGCACTTTTCACCTCGTCGCCGCGACGTAGCTCACTTGCGTCAACCCAGTTCTTACCTTCAACCCAAAATGCATGCGACGGTGTGCATGTTAAGATCAGTTTGTCCGTATTCGCGTCTGACGAATTGAGAGTAACCGCCACCAACACTGGAGATTTCCTGGAAAACGTCTCGCTTACTCGGCAGCATTCCTGCTCTCCGGTAATTGGGTTGAACGAAAGAACCCAGTCGCTTGGAATAACCTTCTCAATTGGTTTGGTCGAGCCGTCCGCCATGTGAATGACCGTGCCAGCAACCATACAAAATGCGCTACACGCTTCTCCGTTGAATGCTTCGGACTCTCTTCGTCCTGAAAGGCCACCTGCTTCGTCCTCGTTAGCGAGTTCAAATAGAGCATTGTCGTTGGTTTGTATTGCTTCCGCGAATCCGCTGAAGGGCGGTCTGCTGCTTCCCGCGAGTTTTTCAGCAGCGTCTGCTAAAGCGCCTCCGATGTGATACACAAAGAGAGCCAATTCTAGGTTTTGTATTGCGGCCTCTAGCGCCTGTGTGTTCTGTTCGACGGACGGGTCCTTGATGTTGCCTTGTGCATCTCGATTGCCCGTTCGAAGTAGTAGCGCGGCAATGAGGCGTTCATTTGAACTATCGACTCCGGCGGCGGCGGCAAACTGATCCTTGATTCCCCACTCAACACTGTCTAGCATGCCCCCTAGGGTCGCAGCCAGGCTTGAACTCACAAGAGTGCCAGCCAGGCTAAAGTCTTCCTGGCCACCAGGATCAATTCGGTTCACTGGATCGGCGCTGGCATAAAGGTATCGGTGCAGCGAGGCAGGATCGTCCGGGCTGCCGGAAAGAGGATCCTGGCTCATGAATCGACCGTCAGCTGGATTGTAATAACGGGCGCGCAGAAAGTAAAGTCCCGATCTATCTCGTGCCTGGCCGTTGAAGAGGTACGCATTGGTGGAAGAACCGGATTGATGCGATGTGTTGCCAAATGCGTCGTACGTGTAGGTATCCGTTACCGCGCCGGCCGTATTCGTCAGCGCACGAACGCTGCCGAGACCATCGTAAACGTAGTAGCTCGTGCCGACGCCAGTCCGATCCATACGGATCCGGTCGGCGCCGTAATCGTAACGGGCAACGAGATTATTGTCCGCATCACGCTCTTCCAACACAGAAGGATAGGACATGCTACCGTCGACAATATAGTTCGTTACACTTCCATTATCGTTGGTTTGGATGCGATTCCCGTCGGCATCATACACATAGCCAACCGCTCCGGCGCCAATAAGGTGGTTTTCGGCATCGTAGGTGTAGGCGGTTCCACCTAATCCTGTTACGTTTCCATTGTTGTCATAACTGTATACAACATCGCCGGCTGACAGCAGCCTATCGTTCGCGTCATACGTCCACGTTACGCCATTGGACGAAATCCGGTTTCCAACCGCATCATAACCATATTCGTTAGTCGTTTGATTGGGGAATGTCTCACTCGTGAGCCGGCCATCGGCATCATATCCGTAAGAAGTCGTTCCCATCGAACTGTCGGTCATGGAGATCCGCTTACCGGCAGGATCGAGTACGTACGAATAGGATGGGCCGGTGCTGTTCGAGACGGACAGGAGGCGATTTAATCGATCGTATGTATAGCTCGTATTGACATGTCCCGGCAAGTTGAGGCCGGTCCTATTTCCTACTTTGTCGTACGCGTATGTAACCATCGCTAGGTCGGGCGAGATTACAGTCGAGAGGCGACCATCAGAATCATAAGTATATTGCGTCGTACCAGAAGCAGATTGTATGGACACCCGGCGACCGCCGGCATCGTATCCATATGAAACAGTGCTGTGTCCCAAGCCATAAGTCGTTTGAACACTATCCAGCCAGCCGAAGGTGGCATCATAACTGAACTGCTTCACGACAGAACTGTCACTTGATAGCAGACGTGTCGTCTGCTGCACGGAGTCGTCAGGATTGTAAACTATCGTGATGCCGGTGCCGTCGTCATGCGTAATAGCGTTCTTCCGCCCAGCGGCATCGTAACTGCAGGTGGTGATATGACCGTTGAAATCGGTCACCGTGGCCAGCGTATCATCAGAATTGTATGTGAAGGTCGCATACTGACCGAGCGGGAGGGTCTTCTGGACCAACCTGCCGACAATGTCATAGGCAAATCGCGTTGTATGACCGTTCGCGTCCGTTTGTGAGATCTTACGGCCGACCTCGTCGTACATAAACGACGTCGTCTCGCCAGCCGGTGTAGTCACGCTGAGCAGGCGCCCAACAGCATCGTGTGTGTATTGCGTCGTACGATGATCCTGATTTGTTGATGAGATCAATGCCCCTTGAGCATTGAAGTGAATGCTCGTGGATGAGCCATCCGGATAAGTCGTGCCAACGCGCCGATTGTCAACCGATCCCACCGGACGTATCGCCTGGGATGATATCGAGCGCATGGGGGCGCACGACGGCCAGTTGCAATATCTCATAGGCAAACAGTTTACGGTCAAAAAGCGCTTCCTGTTTGTTCAGCTCAAGGACGGACGATGTTTCAAGTACGTTCCGTGGCCAATGCGCCATTTAGTCCGGTATGGTCGGAACGATCTGTGGAAGTATATCTGGATTCCGGAGTCCGACCTGGCGATTTCCGCTGATGATATCATGAAGCAGCTCAACAACTTCTACATCGAACGCGTTCGAGATGCGGTATGAATCCGTCAGCAAAATCCTATTTTCGCACCGGCCCCCACCACACCTCGCCATGTTTTGTTGGTGGAGGCTTGCTGATCAATACCTGGCGTGAGTAAGCGCCGTCGGAGTGGACTGTCTCATCCCAATATTCTATGGCTCGTGCCACTCCCTGGTTGAACACGCACACCCAGCGGTGTATATGATAGGCATCTCCGGATGAGGTAACGACAGCTCTTGTAAAGCCGTCAGCCTGATAGTTATTGTCGCTGAGGACAGCAGGATCTCCCGGCTGCGGTTGAACGATATCAATCCCTTTACTGTCCACGCTCAGATCGGACAATGCATAAACCTCGATCGCCTGCGAAATTCCTGCATAGTATGCTGTTTTGCTCGTGATCAGTCTGGCGTACTTTAGAGCGCCTTTGGTGGTATATATCCCAACACTGCCTCTCAGGTCATTCAATGAGCGCAGCCAGAATAGCATTGCCGGCGTTTGGACACGGATCGCAAGCCGCGATGGGATCGAATAACCGAAGCTGAAGATGTTGTTGTCGAGCTCGACAACATCAAGCGATACTCCTGGGTTTTCGACGCCAACTCCCCCGCTGCTTTGAACGTCGTATATAGTGTATCTTCCGCGAACGACATACCAGGTCAGCCCCATGAGCGCAACGACACAGACGCATACTGCCGAGAGGATCGGAATGGATTTTGATTTTCGCGTTTCGGCATCTTTCATAATTCTCACGGAGTTTTCCATACCGCAATATGCGCGGCAACATTGAAGCATAAAGCCTCATCGCCAATCAGAGCATATTAAATAATAATACATGACGAGGCAAAAACGATGATCACCAACCGGCGCTTTTGTGTCCTTCACGCTATATGCTGCGGCATCTTTACTCCGGCAATCCTTGCTCAGACTCTCGTTCGAGCCGAGCCTGCTATCCCGCCCTCAAACGACACGACTCAAATAACTGTAGTCGATGCTCTTGGCCTGCCGCTTCCAAACGCGGGCATCTATGCCGAGAACTTCACAATGACCCGAGGGGCTTCCCCAGTCGGCACAACAGACTCTCAAGGTCACATCTCTATGCCGTCGTGGCCTCGTAGTGTTATTATCGTTTCTAATCGCGGATCAGTAACATTTGCAAAGGCCAAAGAGGATGTCGTCCAGATAGCGCCCGGAACGACATTCAAACTTCACATCGTCAACGAGTTGGGAAAGCCGTATGTGGGTATGCGAGTTACCGTTTTCCCAACTGTCGATACTCACCCGTTAAGCGCCGTGGCAATCGGCGGCGACACTCCCAGTCTACCGGATGATTTGCAGCCTCGAATGAGCGGCCTGACGGATAAAGACGGTATCGTTACGCTCCATGACCTGCCGCAAGGCGAACGCATCAGCATTACCGTTCGTCCTCGGTCCAGCCGCTATTCTTTTGCGCTTGCCGGAAGCATTGCGCTGGACAAATCAGCCGTATCTAAACCTCAGACTATCCGCCTCGCTTTCAATGGCTCCATCACGGGCCGCGTGTATGATGGGCAATCCCATAAGCCCGTCTCAGGAGCAGCCGCCTCGCTGGATGGCCCCGGTTATCATAACTGGATGGGAACTGCGCTCACCGACCAAAACGGGTGGTATCACTTTTCAGGACTATGCCCGGCACGATATGGAATTATGATGCGAGATCCGAAAGCGCTGCAGCAGATCTCTGTAAGCACAGGAGAGTATCGTTACGCGTCAATGCCTGTTGTCAAAGGCGAGAAGTGGGTTTCCCCCGATAGTGTTCCGCAGGTCGCCGTTTCAGATGGCGGCAAAGCATCCGGGCCGGACTTTATGCTGGTCAAAACAGGAGTAATCTCAGGACAGGTATTCGGCGCAGACGGCCGGCCGGTTTTCGGCTCTCAAGTAATGGCGACAATGCAGGATGGCTCCGGTTGGGGCATCTATACCGGCATTGATGGACGCTTCCGATATCGAATGGCGCCGGGCACGGTTCGTCTTAGCTGGTCAGCTCAGGGCGATTCAGCGCCTTCACCCCCGGCCAAAACCGTAAAGCTCGCCGCCGGAGAAACCCGGATCGTGAATCTGGGACCACGTCCCAAATCCATGACGCGAGCGGCAGCAGAACGAACAATTGCGCCGGATTTCAGCGTTCAGACTTCCGATGGCAAGACAATCAAGTTATCCGATTTCCGCGGTAAAGTCGTCGTGCTGGATTTCTGGTTTACGGGAGACAACCGCGATATGCTGCCTCCCCTCTCCCACACTAATGCCGTACTGCGCCGAATGGCGTCGAGAAAAGTCGTTGGCCTGGCTGTAGATACCGGCATAGATGAATCGTCTAAGGCCTTTGATGAAGTTGTGGCAGGGCACCCTGAGCTCTCCTCAATTACATTCGCGCGCGATACCTCCGACTGGCATCGAGATGGCCAGCGTAAATCGTGTACACTATATCGTGTCGATGGATGGCCGCTCCGCTTTGTTATTGGTCCGGACGGCACAATTCGCAACCGCATTACGGGCGAATCCGTTAAGGATGAAGCGCTGCTGGCAAAAGAAATCGAACTAGCGCTACATTAGAGCCGAATCAGCAAGATTAGCGCGCAGCTATGAACAGCAAATAAGCGAGTATCTGTAACCTTATTGCGGTTGCTGTGTCATAGGTTGTATGCAATGCCGGGTCCGTTGGCGCGGGACGCCCAGCAGGCTCGTTTCAACAGGAGTATTTCGATGATAATCAAGTTCAAGCCGGCAGCGCTGATCGCCGGTGTCGCACTCATGGCCTCTGTTCAATCGGCGCGGGCCGACGTTACCGTGACGACCAAGACCACGATTAACAGCCCGATGCTGGACAAGGCAAAGGAAAGCATGACGGACGAGCAAATTTCCGCCATGGACGCCATGATGAATACGACGACATACTTCAGCGGCAAGCGTTACCGCGTCGAAAGTCCCGTGATGTCGATGATCGTGGACGCCGGCACGAAACAGATGACCATGATCAATACGCAGCAACGCAAGTACGCCGTAATGCCCATCGGTCCCAATATGATGAAGGGAATGTTTGGCGGCGCGGGCGTCGCGATGGCGGGCGGAGCCAAACCTACATACAAGGTGACGGATACCGGGAAAAATACGAAGTACATGGGACACAATTGCCGCCACTACATCCTTGACATGAAGATGACCATACCGAATATGGGGACTATGACGGCGCACTCTGACATTCTCGCGGCACAGGACCTTCCCGGCCTCGACCCGGACGTCTACGCCGCTCTTGCAGCACAAATGGGTGTTCAAGGCAATCAGATGAAGGGCGTCGCCCTGGTGACAAACGCAAAAATGACAAGCGCCCTCACCGGCAGCATGACGATGAACCAGACTACGACCGACATCTCCACGGATCCCATCCCGGCCAGCAAGTTCGATGTGCCTGAAGGATTCACGGAAACGACAGCCGCAGGGTTATACGGCACGCCGGGCGCGATGCCGGGCGCTTAACGCGTACAGGATTTAACAGACACGCTTGACCGGCGTATCCATGCAGCCGGCCTAATTCAAGAGGAGCAAGGTGATGACAATCAAGTTCAAGCCCGCGGCGCTGATCGCCGGAATCGTATTAACGGGAGCCGTCCAATCGGCGCGCGCCGATGTCACTGTAACGACACACATGACGATGCACAATCCGATGATGGACAAAATGATGGCGGGGCAGTCCAAACAGCAAGCCGACGCTATAAACTCCATGATGAATACGACGACCTATATCAGCGGCAAGCGCTACCGGGTGGAAAATCCCATGATGACCATGATCATGGACGGCAACTCAAAGCAGATGATCATGGTCAGCCCTGCTCAGCATACATACTCTATCATGGCCCTAACCCCGCAAATGCTGAAGGGAATGACGGGAGGTCCGGGAGCCGGCATGCAAGGCAAAGTGAAGCCGACCTATAAAATTACAGACACCGGACAAACTACCCAGATTCTCGGACACACCTGCCGGCACTACATCATGGACATGAAAATGACTATGGGAGCCACCGGCTCGATGACCATGCACTCGGATATCATGGCTGCCCAGGACATACCGGGCCTCGATCCAACGGCAATGAGCGCATTTACATCGCAAATGGGTATGCAGGGCCCTCAGGTAAAGGGAGTCCCTCTCCTCACAACCACAAAAATGACGAGCGGTATGACCGGCGGAATGACGATGACGCAGAAAGCGACCAGCGTCTCCACGGCCCCGATTCCGGCCAGCAAATTCGAAATACCGAAAGGTTACAAGAAGACGGCTCAGCCAAACTTCATGGGCGGTATGGGTGGAGGCATGCTGGGTCACTAAGGCCGCCTGCGGCCTTTATCGCTTCATTTCAAGAGCGTGGTGACTTCTCCATGCGACTGCATGGCAGTCGGGCAAAGTGCAGCAGTCGGGTCCGAAGGCGGGGTGCCCTCGGGGCCTTTGTGGAGACTGCCCTTGTTGCCATTTATTTGAGAAGCGCTTATTTTGCCCTTCTTGACATAGATCCTGAGACGCCGCTATAATCGACATCGGTTGACGGGTTAAAAAACCATAAGTTTTGCAGGGTCGCTAATCAACCCTCGACAGCGCCTGCGATGAGACTGCCTTTCTGCCCAGTTGCAAAAGGCCATTAGTCTCGTCGCAGGCGCTTTTTTGCGTTTGGAGGACGCTCGCATAATGATACAAGCAAAAGAATTTATCGGCCAAAATGTGTCGGGGCTACTTCTCAGAACCATAGATACTAACGATATTGCCGCTCTTATCGCCGTACAAAAGGGCAGGCAGCAGCACGACAAAATCGATCCGATCTCCACCTTCGAGGATATCCCGACACTCGATCAGGTGACATGGTGGGTCAATCACAAGATCGATTCAGGAGGTCTCGACACAGTGCGGGTCGCAGAGATCGACGGAGTTGTCGCCGGCTATACATGGCTGGAATGGTGGACGGAGGTTGACGGCGTCCGCCTATTCCTCTCACAGGCTGCCCTATTGCCTCAATGGCGCAATCGCGGCATCGGGAGCGCGATGCTGCACTGGGCTGAGACACGTCTTCGCATGGAAGCGGCATCCCAAACCGAAACAGGACCGGCTTTTTTCGGAGCAAATGCAACAGAAACTGAGGCGGATGACACGAGGCTCCTGCTTGATGCCGGGTATGTCCGAACGTTTTCCGTCCTTGAGATGGAACGTGATCATCTGGACAATGCCGTGCAGACGCCACTGCCGGATGGACTGACATTACGCCCATTGCAGGAAGAGGATTTCCTCTATGTCGGACGCTCGGTAACGGAATGCTACAACGAATCAGCTTTTGGCGTTAGCCCATCCGCAGATGAGGAACAGCGGAAGATAGAATGGCTCAAGGGTTTCGATCCGTCCATCTGCTTTGTCGTATGGGATGGAGATGAAGTCGCGGGGCAAATCATTTGCCGTATTGACAAAGGGCGAGGCGAAGCCGCGGAGGTGAGCGTTCGCGCTCCCTGGCGGCGCCGTGGGTTGGCCAAGGCTCTCCTTACCACAGCATTTTGCGCATTCCGTGAGCGGGGACTTACCGTTGCGCGACTGCACACAGTGGCCGAGAACCGATATGGCTCAGTCAAACTCTATCAGAGCGCGGGCTTCCGAATTATCAAGGACCATCTCCGCTACCGCAAGCCGATGCATCTTGGTGATAGTCCTGCGTCCAATGGTTAAACAGGGCGGATTATGTCCGATATGAGCGGTACACTGGGTTTATCAAGATCAATACGGAGACACACTCATGACCATCCTTGATCGCCTTCTCGCCCACGATGCCTGGACGACACGGCAGCTTCTTCTGCGCTGCCGTGAACTCTCCGACGAGCAGCTTGACCGCGTATTCGATATCGGCAATAAGAGTCTACGCAATACATTCGTCCATCTCATCGAGTGCATGGAGATCCATACCGATAATATGTACGGCCGGCCGGAGCGGCTGCTTGCGGACACATTCCCCATCGACGGCTGGCTTGAGCGTCACATGCTGGCATCGAAGGATCTGGCCGAACTCGCAACTCGTGTCGAGCGCGAGGGAAAAGCCGACGAAATGTATGTGGGCGGCAGCGGCGCAAAGCGCTCTCTCGGCGGCGGTATCGCACACCTGCTCACGCACAGCATGCACCACCGCGCGCAGGCCATGTACATCATGGAGCAGCTTGGACTCAAGGATGTGATCGAGGGCGACGTCATGGGTTGGGAATCAGTTGCGCGCGGCTGGGGATGGGAAGACGGCGGAAGCTACGGCAAGCCGGTGGCTGATTAAGATAGCCGTCTTAGGCGGGATAGTATGGATCGATCGCCACAGCCGAAGGAATACGGATAAGCAGGGACGGAGCCCTGCTTCCACAGGGCATACCATTAAAGGAGGGTGGCAGGGACGCCACCAAACCTGCCCAACACCACTCAGACTCTTATACTGGAACAAATAATGCAGCAACTGCGCACGCATGCGCTCTCTCATGCTCTGGCTAATCCAGGTACTCTGGCGGCCGCAATTGATCGCCTGGGATTTATCCAAGCCGATCCGATTCGCTCACCGGCGACGGCACAGGACTTGATTCTTCGCCACCGTGTAGAGGGATATAAAGCCGGCGATCTCACGCGGCACTATGCGTCGCTGGATGTGGAGGAAGGCTTCCTGTACGCCTACGGCTTTCTACGCCGGGATATATGGCTGCATCGACAGCACTCTCACGATCCTACGACACTTCCGGAAATGGAACGTAAGGTGCTCGAAATAGTCCGCGGCAGCGGGCCGATGCACCCGAAAGACCTGGAAGCGCAGCTCGGGCGAGAAAGGGCAACTAACGGATGGGGCAGCTTCTCAAAAGCGAGTACGCTTGCGCTGCAGCATCTGCAATGGCATGGCCTGCTGCGGATTGCCGGACGCGAAAACGGCATTCGAACCTACGAAGCCGTGCCTCCTCCCAGTTCTGATCGAATGGAGCCGGTCGACCGCTTCAAGCAGCTTGTGCTGGCGGAAGCGAATGTCATGGCGCCAATTCCACAGAAGGGCTTGCAATCCCTGGTGGCAGGCCTCCGCAGCATTTCGTTTCCCGAAGTTCCGGATCATCGCAAAGTCATCAAAGATCTGCTGAGCAGCGGAGAACTGCAGCAGCGCACGGTTGACGGCATCTCCTACGTATGGCCTGCATCGGAGACAGTGCATGAAGAGCTGCCACGCCATGTCCGGTTTCTTGCGCCGTTCGATCCTCTCGTCTGGGACCGTGGTCGTTTCGAGCACTTCTGGAACTGGACATATCGCTTCGAAGCCTACACCCCACAGGCAAAACGTATCCGAGGTTACTACGCGATGCCATTGCTATGGGGCGACGAAGTGATCGGGTGGGCAAACGCGAGTGTCAAGGGCGGAAAGCTGGATGTGGAAGTAGGCTTTGTGGATAAACAGCCTGCTGACCAGAAGTTCCGCAGCGAGCTTGATGCCGAGATCTCGCGGCTGGAAACGTTTCTTGGCGTTGGTGAGAATTCTGATAAAATTGGCTGATTTACCGAACAAACGATAGCGCACATCCGGTATGAAGATGCAGAACATTATCGAGAGGCTGCACATGTCTGAAGAGAATGCCGTCGTTATCAACTTCAACCCGAAAACACGCAAACAGGATATCATTGCGTGGAGCGCGATGCTGTTGATACCGTTTGTTTATTTTACCCTTTGGGCTCATTTTCGTCCTCCTGACAACAGTCTACTTGGGGTGGCGGTGTTTATTGTGATGCTGCTCATCTTGTTAGTCCATACGCTGGTGTTTGCAGTATTCACCTTCAGAGTCCGCAGATATCGCTTTCACAAATGGGCATTCAGAGTCACAAAAACTGGGATCGAGGATAATGTCTCCGGCTATGAGTTAGGCCAGTTGGCCTGGGATGACATTGACCGGATGTGGAGCACAACTGAGGAGAGTGTGCGCCGCCGGAATCGCTTCGTTCGGACACCGGTCGCCAGAACAGAGAGTTTCCTCATCATTCACCTGAAAGAAGCGAAAGAAGATCAAGCCTCCAAACAGCGAACGGGAGTTTGGAATAGCAGTAGACGCAGACCGGAGCATCTCCGGCTTCCGGAAACAGATTTAGAAATGCCGATATCGGAAGTTTTGAGACGCCTGAACGAGTTCTATATCAAAGAGGTGCGCAGCCCTGCCTAAACGCGACATTAGACTGCAGTGTGGCCTTTTCCGGCCTCACAATGTTATCGCAGGCGCAACGGAGATCGCTTACCGCTATCCGCTGCAGGAGCGACGAGCCGCACATCCCAGGGCATTCCTTTATCCTGTTTGCGAACAGTCAGCGTCACACTGGCTTGAGAGGGATCGAAGAAATGCCCGGCCGCAATCGACGCCATCGGATGACCATCGATTGCAGTGATCGTATCTCCTATCTGAATGCCTGCCAGAGCAGCGGAGCTGCCCGGCATTACCAGATCGACATGCATCGGCTTCGCTTCATACTGGGATGCATAGAGGCCGGATAGTGACGTGCGCTGCCGCGCCGGTATCTTCCTGCGACGGATACGAACCGTCCTCAGCGCTCCATTAGTCTCCCGAACCTCAACGACAGCTATCAAGTTCGCCTTCCCCCACAGTAGATCACGCACTACGCAATATCCCTGATTGATTGTCGATTGGCCATCGATGGAAAGCAGCGTCTCACCGGAGTTAATGCCCGCAAGAAATGCCGGAGAGGCAGGTTCCGCCCCACTGACTTTTATCGTATTGTCATCGGCATCGGCGAGAAGCATTCCTGTCCAGCCTGTCGGCTCGTTGCTCGCAATAGAATTGGCTGTGGGTTCTAGGATGAGACGGTTATGTGGGATATCGAGCGTAACATTGAATTGAGACAATGCGCTCAGGCCCAGGGTCCCTGGGATGGGGATGGGAGTGTGGTCGATAGGCAGCGTCGTAACATCCACATTCTCGGCGCTTACCCCTCCCAAATCCAGATGAGGGATATTGAAATCCTCTCCGATCATCAGAATTCCACCGATCCAGTTAAAGCGCGCCTGATGGTTGACCGGGATCCAATCTCTGGCGGCATCCGGGGGCACGGTCAGCTGAAAGCTTCCTGTATCAACGAGCAGAGGCGACGGCTTGCCCTTGCCGAAATCGATGCCGACACAATAAGCATCCTGCTGCAGCGCCGGCAAAAATGGAATACATGCAGCTTTCGGCGGCGTGGGGGCGACAAGTGGCGCGGGGTAGAAGGTTGCGATCTTCGAGCTGAAATCCAGCTTCACCGCCGTATCGCTGAGGATACCCGCCCCGATAACCCCCGCAATGGGCAGTCCGGACATATGCCGCATGACCTTCAAATCGGCGACCAGAGTCCTGCTCAACGAGATCGCAAGGTTGTCCGCGGGAGAACGCCCCAGTATGACAAGAGAGCTCACGGTTCCTTCAGAGGCCGGGAAGACGCCATTCAGGCGAAGAGTATCCTTGCCGGTCTCGCAGATCCCCAGAGTAAGCGCTGCATCCCGATCAAGCAGAAGGGGTTGCGCCATTCCCGTGTCCAACACAAAAGGCTGCGGAGGTCTTCCATCGATACTGGCTCGCACAATAATCTTGTGCCGTGTGGACGGCCCGTATTCGAAAGGAACTCGAAGGCCGCGGGCGCTTGGCGGCGCCACCGCGGAAACGCGCGGAACCATGTACAGCTTTCCGGCGGCTGCATCTATGAGAGTTCGATAACGAGAGAGAGTATTGATGCCCAGCGACGCCTGATCGCCTGACACCATAAAGGCCGGCGAGGATACTGAGGCCGTGCCGAGCATCATACTTTCGGCAGCCGTCGCGTCAAGCAGAGGGTGATTCCATGGATGAGACTGTGACAGGCTGAGATCCGTTACCACGCCGGGCGGGAGTGTGTTGTATGCACAGCTTGTATTCAGCTGCAGATCGACGGAACAGCTTTGCGTGCCGTTGCGAAGAACTGACGGAATAAAGTACCGGCAATCTTCGTCATTGCCTCTTATCTCCGCAGCAAAGGCATGGTCAAAGCCGGCGATTGCGAGATCCGCATCCGAGACATTGCCATGATTCCATAGCGTAATTGTATTCTTCTGGTAATCGAGAGCGACTGCTATCGACGACAGCATATTCGCGCCGATAACGCCATCTATCCGCGTGCCGCATCTCTTTGTCAGCGCCGAAAGATCCATATCCAGGAAGACGCTGTCCGGCATTTGAAGACAGGGAGCGCCGAGTGTAAGCCTCGGAAGGACAGCGCCGTAATACGACTGTCCGGAGATCGTTATCGGCTCGGAAACTAGTTTGAGGCGCGCCGCGAAATCATGCGAGATCCACGACGATGTACAGTCGGAGGCAAGCAGGAAATGGCCCGTGATATCGCCGGAGCGCAAATCGAAAATCGGCGCGCCACACGGCGATGCCGTAAACGAGATTGTCGCCGAGGACGGCGGATCAGAAGAAGCAGCTCCGGCGCATGCTGTTAAGCACGACAAGGCGAGAACCGTCAGGGTTACAAGACGACACGTCACACATATCTCCTGGCCTCGCTCTGTTTTGGGTAGATCAAGCCGCTTTACGGCTGTTCGAAGCTTAAGAGATTCAGCGCAATCGAAAACGAAGTGACTCCAGTATACCAAAGATATATGTGTCTGTTACCGGATCTGCAGCGCCCCTCGCTAAGGTTTCTTAGCGGGAGTGACGAGGTGTACGACGATTAGCTGCCCCTTGTTCTGTTTCCGGATTGTCATATCGACATGAGCTTGGTAAAGATCGAAAAAATGCCCGGCTGCGATCGAGGCCATAGGGTGCCCGTCTATCGCTGTGATCGCGTCTCCAGGCCGAATCCCCGCTCGGGCCGGCACGCTGCCGGGAGTAACGGAATCTACCATCATCGGCCTATTCCCGTACTGATACGCAAACAGACCAGTGAATGTCGATTGGAGATAACTGGGTATTTTCTGGCGGCGTATGCGAACGGTTCGCAAAGTTCCGTTCGCCCCCCTTACCTTAATGATGACCGGCGTATTCGCATGTCCTCCCAACAGATTCACCGCAGCGTTGTATCCAATGGAAGCAATAGATTGTCCATCAACCGCAACAAGCTGTTCTCCGGCTTTGATTCCCGCTTTGAATGCCGGCGAAGCGGGCTCAGAGCCGGTGATTTGAACAACGCCACGATCGGATTCAGCCAGAAGAATGCCGGTCCAGCCTGTCGGATAATCGTTGACAGGAGAGCTGGAAGGAGGAGCCAGCAGGAGGCGATTATGAGGAATATCCAGGGTCACTTCGACTTGGGATAACACTTCCATTCCCAAGGTGCCTGGGATTCGCATAGGTATTCGATCTAACGGCAGGACCGTGACGGTAGCGTTGCCGCCTGTCACAATCCCCAGATGCATTTGAGGAATTGTGAGCGTCTCGCCGAGCATCAAAACGCCGCCGATCCAGCTGATGCACGGAGTGCCGGATATGGATTTTTCCGTAGGGATGGCCGATATAGGGATCGTTACACCATCTTCTCCTGTATCGATAATCATGGTCGCAGGCTTATTGCGTCCAAAATCAATACCCACAAAGTAGCTATCTGGACGCAGTGTCGGCAAGAATGGAATCGAAGCGGCTTTCGAAGGCATGGGAGCGGCAAGTGGGGCCGGATAAAACGTTGCAATGCGTGATTTGAAGTCAAGCCGCACTGCAGTATTTCTGAGGATGCCCGCTCCAATAATACCGGCGAGGGATGCCCCGGCAAGATGCTTCAGCGCCTTCAGATCGGCAACTCGGGCTTGATCCAGCGAGACTGCAACATTATCGGCAGGTGTTCGCCCCTGGAGAACGAGGGAAGACACTTGCGCCATATCTAAGGGAAGAACACCATTCATGCTAATAGTATTCTTGCCTGACGAGGCTGCGACACCCATTGCGCGCACGGTCTCACGATCCAGAAGCAGCGGCCCCGAGGTCCCTGTGTCCAGAACAAATGGCTTCGGAGAGCTTCCATTAACGCTCGCTCTCACAATAATTTTGTGCTGGGTCGATGCGCCGAACTCGAATGGCACTGCCAATCCCGTAGCGTTCTGCGGGGCCGGCGCAACAGAAACGCAGGGACTTAGATACAGCTTCCTGGCGGCGGCATCAATGATAACCCGGTACTGGTACAGCGTTTCCAGACCAAGCGAGGGTTCTTCATTCGATACCACGAAAAGCGATGACGAAGTTACTGCGTCGCCAAACTTCATACTGTCAATGGTTGCTGCATTCAGCTCCGGAACGTCCCATGGATGAGACGGCGACAGCCCTAGGTCTTTAGCAGCGGAATTGGGGAGCACATTGTATGGCAAGCTTGTGTTCAGCAGCAAATCAATCGCTTTCGTGCGACCGCCGTTCGTGAGAATAACAGGAACGAAGTACTGATAATTTCCCGAAGCGGCGCGCTTAAGCTCGGCCGTGATGGTATTCGCAAAACCGGCAGACCGAAGTTCAGCATCGGTAATATTTCCGTGGTCCCAGAATGTGATCGTCCCTCTTTCGTAGTCTATACCAACTGCTATGGCAGCTATTATGTTTGCGCCTAAGATCCCGTCAACGGCTTTATCGCCCCGCTTGGCAATGGCCGAGAGGTCGGTAACGATCATTGGAACATTCACGGAATTTAGATTCGGGCTGCCGAATTCCAGGCGTGGAAGAGTGGCGACTTGATACGAGTTACCGGCTTGCGTAATCGATACCGGCTTTAGTTTTAGCTGAGCAGCAAATTCCGGAGAAATACAGGACGCGTTGTAGTTAGTCAGCACAAGAAACCGCGCGGTAATGTGATTGCCCACCTGCAGTTCCACCACCGGAGCGCTCCAGGAGGTAGTCGTGAATGGGATTGTCCACGAATGGGGCGCAGCGGAGGCGCCGGCAGTCAAGCAAAGGCAGAGCATGGTCAGAAGAGCTATAAGACGTACCTTCAAATCACTTACCTTGCATAGAATCTGTAGCATAGATCAAACCGCCTCAGGCGGCGGAAAGGTGAACTGAGCGGCAGCGGCAACCAGCGGCGATTCGTCTCGGCGATAGTTTTCCAGACGGGCGATCAACTCCGGCGCCCATCCCAGAGGTCCGTTCCCCTGCGCAACAAGAGCCGCTAACGCAAGTCTTCGAAGACGCTCATCACTATCGCCGGCAAGACTGGTTTCGAACGCCAGGAGCTCAGCCGGATCGCGCGAACCATATTCGCTTTGCCAGCTTCCGTAACTGTGTGCGATCAAATTGAGGAACATTTCCTGACGGCCGCGGATCCGATAAGATCGCCGAACACGCTCCGATATCGTATTCCTGAATCGGCTCCCACCAAGGCGCTCGATTGTGCTGACGGCGACGGCAAGAACGCCGGCATCAAGCACATCTGCTTCTCCTGAGCTGTGTGTAAAAAAGGCAGGCAGCTCATCCAGCGGCAATGCCTTTACAGCCAGCTCAACCCCAAGCGAAGCGGCAAGTCGATCCTCATTGAGAATATCCAACACGGCGCGCACAGTCGGAAGCCGATTGCTCCGGTTCATGGATGCGGCGCTCATCAACGCATTGACCGTCATCTGCAAAGACCGGCGATTCGGCAAAAGTAAACGAACAGCTTCGCTGATGGCGTCCATATCTTGAGCCATGTACGTTCCGAACAGCGCCATCGCGGCAGCCGTGGACTCGTCTGGATATACCGATGACAGCGAAGCAAGTATGCGCGGCAGCAGCAGGCGCTCCGGATCGGCGAGCGGCAGATCGTCGCATCTCTGCAGGGTCTCGCGGCGAACACGCACATCCGGATGCCGGAGCAGTAGGGTGAGCAACTCAACGAGACGCAGCCGGGCCGCATTGGAGCGCCGATCCGTAGGAACCCGAATGACTCCTGCGGCAACCGCCGGATCGGGATCGGCAGCCGCCTTCAGCAGGATATTCCATCCCCTCTCCTCCTCTGGATACTCCCAGAGCGCCCTCAGAACCGCAATCCGCACATCGCGGTGCAGCGGCTGCTGCGCAGCCTCCAGAACCACATCGAATGCTTCTGGAGTGCGCAGATCGCCGATCAGCCGGAACACCTCTTTTGCAATCGTCACCCTTTCGAGCGAAACGCCGCGCAGGAGGCTCAGCGCATAGTCGGGAGGCGAATCGAGGATAGCGGTTCGCAACGCATAGATCGCAATGGCCGCCCGCCGGTCGCCGAGAGCGCGAAGCAGTTCGCCGATACCTTCTCCGGCATCCAAACGGGCAAGAGCGCGCAGAGACGCGTCACGCAATGCCTGGTTGCCGTCTGTAGGCTGAGACAGCTCCTCAAGACGCAGACGAGCAGGTCCCCCCAAAGCGTTCGTTTCCGATTGCAGAGCCTGCGCGGCAGGCAGATGGCTGAGCTGCGTTACAACACGGATCAGAGCGGGCGTATCACGCTCTTTATCATGGGTGACCTCGATCAGCGTATTCGCAAACGCAATCTGCTGCGTGGGCGTCCACCGATGGAATCCCCGGCTGACAGGAAGAACAAATCGAGTGTTCCACGCGCTGAATCGCCCCCTATAAGCCTCCTGGCCAAGAAACGGTCCCAGTAGATCCTGACGCCGCTGGTGAACGTAGAGATACACTTCGGAAAGGGTGATGAAGCTTGGCTCACCGGCCAGTATTTCCGGAATGAGAAGAGCAAACCGTTCAGGCACGCGCTTCTGCAGAACGCGCAGCATGCTTGACACCACCGAGGTGGAAATACTCTTGCGAATCACTTCCTCGGCAATATGAACGATACCGGGCATGACGCGCATTCTGCGACCAAGCCAGTTGCATGCCGCCACGAGATGCGCCTCGCGCTCACGCGTCTGCCAGGCTGCGAATACAGGTGTCAGAAACGGCTCGATCGCCAGGACATCTCTGTCAGAGAGACGGTCATCGAGAGTGCCCGCGCCGAAATGGATCTGCCCGCGTTCCTTCACAATCGTCGCGAGCCACTGTGCAGCCCACGCAGGATACCGGGGCGCCAACGCGAGGACAAGTCTCTCGAACTGCGCCGCTGTGCCCGGCGACAAATCTGCCGCATTGAGCGCATCTCGGATGATCTGCCCCAGTCCCTCAAGATCTTCGGCCTGCCATCGGCCGGGGGGCAAATCCGCAAGAGCGCACGCTATGCTCAGGCGAACGGGATCCTGCTCATTCGCGCGCGAGAGGACCACTTTGAGCGCATTGGGGATATGTATGCGATTGTAACGCGCGCTGGAAATCAATGCCGCGATTGCCATAGCCCGAACTACGGCATCCGGGTTGCCAAGATCTGCTTTGAGAACATCATAGGCGCGATCCCAGCCAAGCAGCGCGGCGAAGGGCAGTCGAACATGAGAGCGGGTAGCCATTGCCGGCAACGCCATGATACGCTCGGCTTCGAGGCTTCGGTCAGGCTCAGGCAGCAGCTTCACGATACTTGCATCCACAACTCCTTCGGAATTGCGCCATCCGGTCCCAACCGCGTGGAAAACGGCGGTTCTCATCTCAGGCGGCAGCTTGTGCAGGAAGCTGGCCACCCACGAGAAAACCTCAGGCCGCTTTTCCAGCAGACGCGCCAACCGGTCCGTTGTGAGATCTCTGACGGATTTCTCAAACTTAACACTCGCCCGGTCTTGCGTACCGAGAATGATATCGGCGACTTCGTTTGGATAATGCCTGGCAACTCGGGAGAGCGGAAGCTTTGAAATGGGAACCAGACGCAATACAGATTGAACGACACGCAGCAGCTCGGCGGGCTTTCGTGCGGCAAGCGCGTACACTACCCTGGTTACATGACCGCCCAGCCGCGCATCGGGCTCTACAGCAGCATCGGTCAAACGAACTATGGTCTCCGCAGCAAGAATAGGATGAAACGTCGCGAGACGATCCCAATCATCGTCATCCATTCGCTCGATGACGCCATCGAGCAGTTCCCGCACCTTAGCCTCGGAGCCGAGCGGCAAAAGGGAAGGCAGCGTCAAATCGGACCGGGATGCAAGGACGTCTATATGTCGATCGATCGCAGTATGCCGGCGCGCCTTAAACAAACGCCGCAGCAGAATGGCGCTGCTTTTATCCGAGAGCGCTTCCAGAGCATCGGCCGCCTGCCGGTCGTCGCAGACCGGCGCAACCAGACCGATGGCCAGTCCTTGAATGATTCGCGACGGGTCGCGCAAAGAACGCAGCACATGTGCGCCGTCGTCACTGCCGGCGCAGCTATAGAGCGACATATACCTCGCGTAAAAGTCGCCCTGCTCCAGATCGCCGATGGCAGCAGCTATGGCGGTATCAGACTTTGAAAGCCGGCCCATCTCCAACATATGCCGAACACGATCAGAGTGAGTAAGAGGGTCGATTTCGTCGAGAATAGTCTGTGGGTTCATAAATATTTTGTCGCCGCTCGTTGCTCCGCCGCTAAGATCTATTGCTGCAGTTGTCAAAACGCGCGGATATCAAACGAATATTGCTTGATATCCGCGCAACTCTTCGGAGAGATATTTCGGCCGGCGGGCATGAGACAAATACTATGCCTGGGCCGCAAGCACTATTACATAACGCAGATCAAGACTATTTTGTTACGCCGCCGGACGATATTGACTTATGGGCATTTCCATCAGCATTTCGATACCGGGTACTGAACTTCGATCACGGGAGTGCCGGCTCCATTTATGTCATGGTAGACCTCGCGATACGGACCAGCCGATCGATACTGCTCCGTTTCCATCCATTGCAGGAGAGCGGCATGCATCTGTGGCAGGCTGTCGAGGCTGCCACAGATGCCATCTGCGCCGATGCAAGCTCATATACTCTGACACTTCTACCATCCGGAATATTATGATCCAGAGGGATGGCGGCTTCCGCGACTTCGTTCTCTAATATTTCCGCGCCCTGATGCCAGATAGCGCAGCATGGCCCGGCCATCTTCGTGCCATGCACCTTAATGTGATCGCCCACCTCCGCAAAGGCGCGTTCGAGAAAGTCCCCTGCCTGATCATTTGTTGGAATTGTCACCTCACAGGCGGCAACCAGAATGGGTGCCACAGTTTTAAGAGCGACGTCAAATTCGGACATACAATTCTCCTGTTCAATTTGCCTGAGGCGTGCGGCGATCCTATCCAGACGCGACTGTTCGGTCGCGAGCTGTTGTTCGACTTCCGCATGCTTCATCTTCAACATTCCACGGAGCTCATCCGGCGTTAGTCCGCCGTTCAGCACGTTTTCGATCTGTTGGAGCGTAAAGCCCAGGTCTTTGAGCGCAAGGATCCGGTTCAGTCGCGGCATTTGAGCGACGGCATAGTAGCGATAGCCGGATGAGCCGTCGACAAAAATAGGCTTCAATAGCCCGGCCTCGTCATAGAATCGCAGCGTTGGAACGGTTATCTGATTAAGCCGCGCGAAATCCCCGATTTTGATCACTTGATTGCTCCTTTAAGCGCCAACATGAGGATTGTACAGTCTCAGGTACAGATGAGAGTCAAGGGGAAAATCAACGATTTTAAAATCGATTTTTAAAGTATATGGAGGGCAGCAAAAGTCCCGCTAGTACGCTGCCGACTGCTGCGCCAGGCGCATCAGGTGGGGAAGCGGCACGAAGCCGGAAGTTTGCGGGGCCGGGGGGACGGCATTGCGTCGGAAGGCAGCGGGGGATGTGCCCAGCCAGTGCTTGAACGCCTTGCTGAATGACGCCTCCGTTTCATAACCAACTTCATCAGCAATATTCGCGACGGTCGTATTCTTGCTGCCGGCCGTCAATAGCTCCGCTGCCCTGTGCATTCGAAGCCGGGTGACATAGCGTAGAGGAGGCTCGCCGATGAGTTCGGTGAAACGCGCGGCAAACCCGCTCCTCGACATCGCTGCGTGCGACGCCAGTTCCGCGACAGTCCATGGCCGGGAGGGATCGGTGTGGATCAACGACAGCACAGGACGAAGCGATTCGTCGGAAAGAGCCTGCAGCCATCCCATTTTGCCGTCCCCCACTCCCACGCAAGCGCGCAAGGCTTGAACGAAGAGCACATCGGAGAGGCGGGCGATGACCGATTCAGATCCGGGAAATCCATTTCGCATCTCTGCCGCGATAAGATCCAGGATTGTCGTCAACCAGGGTGTCGATGTCTCGCCGCCCCACTCCGGCCGAACATGGATCAACGGAGGAAGAGAGTGCATCAGAGGGCTGGTCAAGGCATTATCGAAGTTAAAGATCCCGCCAACCATGACCGTTTTCGGCCCTGTCTTACCCTCATGCGCATCGAATCGCCAGATGCCGTCGGCATCGCAAGTATGGTTTTCCAGAAGGGCGCTCAGGGAAACAGCCGGCGTGCCGAGGTTGTCATGGAGGCAATGCATCTGATCCCGGGGTAGGATCGCCAGTTCCCCAGCTCGGAGATGCGTGACCTCGACTTGAGAATCGCGTGGGTCCAAAGTGCCCATGCTCAGCCAGCATTCGCCCTCAGTGACGATATAGAACGGAGAGCCGCCTTTACGGTCGAAACTTACGCTGAACGGCATGCGCACTTCAGTCGGACAGTGAATGGTGCTGCGAATACGCAGGGTAGAAAGCTCACGGCTCAGAATATCCACTCCCAAATCTCCTTTGGACGATTGGACAAGAAACCTGGCTTTTATACCACAGACCGTCTGATTTTGCTCGGGTAATCTCTATTCACAAATCGAACTGCAGCGAAGGAGATAATCGAATGACAATCGTAGTGACCGGAGCAACCGGAAATATCGGGCATGTAATCACACAGAAGTTAGTCGACGCCGGAGCAAATGTAGCGGTAATTGCCCGCCATCCGGAGAAGTTGAATGCGGAGTTGCGGGAAAAGGTGGATGTCCGCCAGGGCAACCTCAATGATGCAGATTTTGTCCTGAATGCCACTCGGGATGCGGATACGCTCTTCTGGCTCACCCCGCCGGACTTCACGGTGAGCGATCCCGCCGTCTACTACCACACGCTCGGCGAGATCGCGGCGGCGGCGATCCGTGAAAACGGCATCCGGCGCGTCGTCTTCATCTCAAGTGTCGGCGCGCAGAGCCCGAAGGCGGGGCAGATCACCGGGCTTGGGGTTCAGGAGAAGCTCATCGGCGCTGTGGCGCCAAATCTCTACATACTGCGGTGCGGGTTCTTCATGGAGAACTTCCTGATGCAGCTCGACAGCATTCGAGATCAGGGACACGTTTACTCCGTGGCCCGCCCCGATTTAGAGATCCCGATCATCGCGACGAAAGATATCGCCGAGCGATCCGCTCAACTGATACTGGACACCACCTGGACCGGGCAGCATACGCTGGGGCTGCATGGCCCGGAGGATCTGACCTACCCGCAGGCGGCGGAGATCTTAGGCAATGCGATCGGCAAGCCGGTACATTACATAACGATCACGGAAGAGCAGGCCGCCGATTCCATCCGCGCGCATGGCGCAAGCGATGCAGTCGCCCGTGCCTACGGTGAGCTTGCGGCCTGCCTGAACCTGCCCGGCATCAAAGCCGAGCCGCGCACTCCGGAAACGACCACCCCGACGACTCTTGCCGAGTGGGCCGATGCCGTTCTCAAGCCCATGCTCTCCTGACAAACGGAAAACTGCCGCCGCGTTGATTGATGCGGCGGCAGACATAATCTCATTTCTTTGGGCAACGCGACGGCCGGATGAGGTATCGCGCCTGTCCTACGATACGTTCCAGCGCCAGACGATGGCGTTGTCCCGGCAAAAGATCGGGATCAGGATCGGCTCTCGCTTTCCATTTTCCAGGATATACCAGTCGTCCGTTTCGATCAAATCGTCGAAACGATCCCCGGCCTGCTTCTCAAAGGCGTCAAACTCATCAACTTTGTCCTGCTCCATCAGAATGTCACCGGCAATCGAGTGCGCCATATAATCCTGAAGATGCTGCCACAAACTCCCGTCGCCTGAATGATCGGTGGGGGTAAAGGTGCCGAAGAGATTCGGAAAGTCCGAGTCTTCCTGGACAATGGTGCCAAGGTCAAGATCACGGAAGAACAGACGATAGGGCTCAGACATGCTAAAGACCTCGTGAATGGTAACAATGGCGTCTTGTTCGGCAGCACAGCCTTTAGACACCCAAGTATACACCCAAAAACACCCAATTATCGATCTGGCCAGCCCGTGTAAGATATTTGACGATGGGTATACATCAACAACGCTGGCCGAATGGGCAGTAGCCGTCCTCAAGCACGCGCTCGGATAGAGCCCCCAAAGCCTGTCGTCATATCTTCAAGACGGCAGCCACCTGCTCCATATCAATTCCAACGCCAATTGATGCTGTTATCCCGGCCGAAAATCGGCACAGTTATCGGCTCGCGTTTATCGTCTGACAGCAGATACCAGTCGTCCGTCTCGATCAAATCGGGAAACTTCTCGCTAAGTTTGTAAATGAAGCATTCCCATTCCTCTATCTTATTGTCCTCCATCAAACCATTCCCGATGATGGACTGTTCGATATATTCCTGAAGATATCTCCACAGTTCTCCCCTCCCCACCTTATCCGCCGGTTTAAAGGCGCCAAAGAGATTCGGGAAATCCGAGTCATCCTCAATTATCGTTCCGAGTTCAATCTCACGGAAGAACAGACGGTAGGGTTCAGACATGCAGAATATCTCCTATTTGAAATTTACCTTCGGGCTGCAACATTTATGTCCATAGCGTGTCTTAACATACAAATAAACAGATCTCTTTCCCGCCTCGAATGATCCTCTATCAGCTATAAATTATGCATCTTAACACCGTCAAGCTCTCTGCTTCAATAAGGCAATTCGCAATACGCTTTGTCGCTATCACATGCGCGCTGCCGATGGCTTTTACTATCTCGTGTTCCTCACACAGGCATACTAGCACGGCCTCAATGACGCTGGAAGAACTCATTTCCAAACATATTGCCGCACTTGGCGGGATGCAAGCCATAAACGCTGTCAAGATATCGCGAACGACAAGCAAAGTCAAAACATCCGGCATGGAAGGTGTGTCGGTCGCAATGTACTCCAATCCCGGCAAGGAATATCTGGAATTCACGCTCGGCACTGTCAACATAAAAACTGCATACAACGGCAAAACAGGCTGGATCGTGGGCACCGCAACCCCTTTGCGTCCGTTGACTCCGGACGAGCTACGAGGGATGAAGACGGAGGCGTTTCTCGATACCGGCATCTACAACATTGAAGAACGCAATCGTACCAAAATGGCCATGCGCAGAGAGCCTGATCCGGCAACACATGATTATGTCGTCGACATCTATCCGGCCGGCGGAGATCCTGCAGCAGTATTCTTCAATCCGACTACATATATGATCGACCGTATCGTCACGCAATCTCATGACGGAACCGACACATCGGACTTCTCGGGCTATCGGAAGTTTGATGGACAAGTGATTGCATCACGGACGCATTCCATTAACAATAAGACGCATCTCGAGATTCAGTATTCCTTAGAGAAGTACGAAGCGAACACAAAAATACCGGACTCCCTGTTCGAATCTCCCAAGATCGAACAGGGAATCGACAAGGGATATGTCTTTTTGACGAATGCCCGGGGCTCAAACAAGCGCCGCCCACCGGCTTCAGCCACCATTCACTACGATCTTGACAATGGCATGATCGTTTTCCCGGCAAAGATCAACGGCAAATCCGTTCGCATGGCATTCGATAGCGGAGCAAGTCACACGGCGATCTACGACAATGATGCCGAAGCGTTAGGGCTTAAACCAGTCGGAAAATTAAAGATCAGTGGATACGGTGGGAGCGTGGATACTCGTATCTCCTCCATTAACTCTTTAGAAATGGGAGGAGCAATCCGACTCAATGATGTCCCTGCATTTGCGGTGACCCCGCCCTCGTTCATGCAAAACAACCCTCATATGCCGTTTGCCGGTCTGATCGGACATGACATAATAAAGAGTCTGGTTGTTCGTATAGATTTCCAAAAGCAGACCCTAACGTTTATCGACCCTGCAGCATTCCATGCAACTTCATCAGACGGAACAGCATTTGAAACAGACAACGGCAGAATGCAGCCCACTGTAAACGCAAAACTTGACGAGCTGCCGGCCGGCAAATACGATCTCGATACAGGAGATCCATGGACTCTCACACTATGCCATCCTTATGTCGCGGATCACAGCCTGATGGAGAGATATCCTATTGGAGCTTCTAAAACGCTGCCGGGAGGTATCGCTGGAACTTCCGATTTTCGCGTTGTCAATGTTCGCCGTTTCTCGCTGGCCAATCAGGATATGCAGGGAGTTCCTACGCGATTAGCGATTGACGCAAAAGGAAGCCCCACAGATTCCGATGGCCTGATAGGAACAGGTCTGCTGTCTCAATACCGGATAACCTTCGACTATCCCCACAATCGGATATATCTTGCTCCGGTAACCAAGCAGAGCATCAAGCCAGTCCAAGCACAAGCATCAAACAAGGCTCGTGCGCCAATCGGCATCGTCCCATTCCACTACGATCCAATTATCGCTCCCTTTATAACAATAGATATCCGAATCAACAACGGCCCTCCCATGCCTTTCGTCGTCGACACAGGCAGTAATAAAAGCATGATCATGGGCAATTGGGCGGCAACAAAATTGGGGTTGGTACATCTAACAGGCAGCCCCAAGCAGCAAAACGGGGCTCCCCAGATAGTGCAGGTGCAAGCATCATCCAAATCTGTATTCAAAAACTTTCAGATCGCAGGCCTCTCTCCCAACCATCCGGCGTTCGAAAAAATCAAATCGTACTCACTATATTCTGACCTTGCATCACTGGGCTATGACCGAATTAACGGAGGCCGCCAAATTGCCGGCACGGTCGGCTTTGACTTATTTAACAGCCAATACCAGTACGAGTTCGACTTTGCGTCAAAGGTCATTCGCATCTATTCTTGCGCCCACCCTGGAGTGATGCCTGCCGATCAGGGCATAACCACAATGCAGATCATCCCTGGCCCCTACAGCACATCCTTCTTCGCCGGCCCTTCCGGAAACCACCACGCATTCTATGCAATGGATATAGACCTGGGACATCCGGCCAGCAGCATCAGCGGTCTGGCGGCCATGCATGCTCCCGCAGCCAGCGCGGCAAAGGTTGCCGCCACATTTGATAACTATACCGATTTCCAGGACACTCTCTCAATGCCGGACATTTTGCAGGGCAACAAAGACGCCCCCAATATCCCGCTCCGCGAATCCTATGACGATCGCAGCTATCTCGGCCTGGATGTCCTCTCGCATTACACCATTACTCTGGACCTCTCAAACAATCGGTTCTTTTTGAAGCCGTCTCAAAACCGAAATAGCTCTGTTATCGGCAAAAGAGATATCGGCGTAAGCCCGGAGGGAGGACGGTACCAGGTTTCATGGGTTTCGGAAGATTCACCCGCTCACGCGGCAGGGTTGCTTACCGGAGACGAACTGGTCACAGTAGACGGCGTGAAAACGGCCGCGATGCCACCGGCCGTAGTCGAAAGGGCTCTGGAAGGCTTTGCAGGCGCGTCTGCAAAGCTAACAATTCGCAGACACGGGCAAGTGTCGGCAGTCACTTTTGTGCGTCGCAGCCGTTTCATATCAAAGTACAATCCGACAGCCGGAGCAGAATTCCGATGGACAAGCAGCAGCCTCCTGGTATCCCGTATAACGCCGGGAAGTTACGCCGCCAAAACTGGCTTGCAGGTAGATGACAATGTAGTGCAGCTTAACGGCATAAAGGCAAGCAAACTAGAGCCGGGACGCATCAGCGAGGAGCTCAACCGATCGAAAGTCAGCCTGACGATCCGCCGCCCCGGCCAAACGGACACAATTCAGTTCAATCTCACCGCGGCAATTTGAGCGATCAACGTTAGCGAAGCATAGCTTTCGAGCAATAGTCTCGATGCAAACATATATTGATTGGCAGCAAGATTTGCATGCTATAATGCCGATAAGTTAATGCGCGTCAGGTTGTACCAATGTTGTGGCGCCTGAGGAGTTACGAATGCGGTTTTCGAAATCAACGCTTGCCGGTTTGACATTGCTGTCTATGATCGCCGCGCAGCCCGTACAAGCCGACGATATCCAGGCGCGCCTGCAGAAAGCTCAGGCGGCAGCCTCCCAAAAAGATTGGGATGACGCATTGACTGAACTCGATGCCGTAATCGCTATCGACAAAAACAATGTTACGGCGCATTCCGGCCGGGCATTGATGTTGGTGCAAAAGAAGAACATCCCGGATGCTATTACGGAAGTGACCCGCGTCATCGAACTCGATCCGAAAAACGCAGGCGCTTTCAAGCTGCGCTCCGACCTGTACAAGCAGACCGGAGACAATGCCAAGGCGAAAGCGGACTTTATCGCGTGTCTGCGTCTGGCTCCCGAGGAAGCCACTAAGCTCGAAGAGGCGGCGGTGGCGGCAAGCAAAAAGGAAGACTGGGAGAACGCAGTCAATCTGTGGGCGCTGATGTCCGACGTCCATCCCGGCGATGCGCACATCCTGTATGAGCGAGGCATGGCTCTCAAAGGCGCATTCTACACCGTTTTTCTAAACAACTCGGGATCGCCGGACTTTCAGGAGCACATGGACAAGCTGAAAGCCGATACCAAGGCAAGCTTCGACGCCGCAATCAAAGCCGATCCGAAGTTCGCGGCGGCATACCTGGCGCAGGACGATATCGAAGTCATCAATCAGGGGTTGAAGGTAATTCCGGACAATGCCGATTTACTGGTGGGGCATGCAAGAAAATTGCTCAGTTCCCTGCCGGACAACGACATGAAAAAACAGGCGCTTGCCGATTGCGACCACGCCATCAAAACCGATCCCAAAAACGCGGACGCCTACGGAACGCGCGCTACCGCCAACCTGTTTCTCAAGAACTACGATGCAGCCCTCGCCGATTCTGCGCACTCCCTGGAATTGAAGCCCGATAATTTTGAGGTGCTGAAGCTGCGCGGCACAATCTATAACAGAAAAGGCGACTACACAAGCGAAGCCGCTGAAGACGAACGTGCGCTGTCCATCAAATCAGACGATGAAATACAGTTCAGCTGCTACCTGGCGCTCACCCACCTGCCGGATAAGACAAGGGCATTTACGGCCATCGGTAAGCTGATCGATAAATCACCCGACAGTGCGATCTACAGGCAATCGCGAGCCGAACTGTATTTCGACCAGAAGGATTATAAATCAGCGAAGGCAGACATCGATAAGGTCCTCACAGCCGAACCCGATAACAAAGACGCCATAGCGCTGCGCGACAAGATCGCTGCCGCGCAGAAATAGAGCGCGTCAATACCGAGTTCAGTGATTGTCCGTAGCCTTGCCGAAGACGCGGCAGAAGTTTCCGCCGCCAACCTTACTGATTTCGTCGGGAGTAAAACCCTTCTTGAACATCGCATCGACGACGGCGTAATAGAATCCGGCCTTCTGATCCTGCCAGGCCTGATTTGTACGCTCGCCGATCCGGCCGCCCTGGTCACCGCCTGGCCGGGGACCGCCTCCCGGACCACCATCTCGCCTGGGACCTTCTCCGGGGCCGCCAGGTCCCCCGCCGGGTCCTTGACCAGGACTGCCGTGTGAGCCATAAGCAGGGGTCAGTTTCGTGTCGGTGCCGATGCAGACGTGATCGATTCCAATAACATCGACCAGAGCCCGGACATTTTTCGCGTATTCCTCGGGAGTATCGGCAAGGTGAGTCCAGACACCGATTACGCCTCCCGCATCGGCGACAATCTTTGCCTGTTCCTTGCTGATGAGCCTGGGGCGCATCATGCGAGCCATGAACTCATTATTTCCGAGCTGGGTGTCGAGGCCGGTATGGGAGATGATGACCGGCTTTGTGGCAACCTTGAGAGCGCCTTTAACCGTCTCCAGATCGGCGTGCGCCAGATCGACGAGAATGCCCAGTCGCTCACACTCTTTGATCACATCTTTCCCGAATGCGGTCAAACCGCCAAAACGAGGCGGATTGGTGTAGACATCTCCCAGGGGGACCGAAGCGTCGCTGTCGTGGAGCAGGCCAAGGTGCCGCAAGCCCCGATGATAGGGGCCTCTTCGACACGCTCTAATTTTCCTTCCAGGAAATGACAACCTTCGACCGATTGGATAACGGTCGGCTTTCCCTCTTTGTGGGCCGCACGGAGTTCCGCCAGGTTCAACGAGCGCTTCATATGGTTGCGCTCCAACTGCTGGTCCATTGAGGACAGCGCATTCTTAAATCGCTCGTAGGCTTGGCCGGGCTCGCTGAGCCGTTGATAGTCGACGGCAAAGGTCATGCAAATGGCGGACAGACCCGACTTCTTCATTTCGCCAGCCAGGTCGATGGTGAGGCCAGGGACTTCAGATGCGACGAGGGGAACATCGATGTGGTTATGAGTGTCGATACCGATCGTCGCAGCCACGAGGGCGGCCACCAGGGGATCGACATTATCGGCCGCCCATGCTTTCCATGGACCCAGCATCATCGCGGCTCCTGCGCTGGCCGTAACGGCAAGGAATTGCCGCCGCGAAAGGCTCCTCGGCTCGTTTTCAAACCTGTTGTTCATCTATCGTCCTGCCTTCTCTTCACTAACGCCAGCCTTGTCTTCTGACAAGAGGTCCAAAACTTCATTCGCCACGATATGCGATTATGCTGCCGCGATCTGAAAATGGTATGAAGAGTGGCAAGAGAGGCCCTGGCGAAAACTGCAGCAGGAGCCACTGCGGAATCTGAACGATTGCCTATGGAATGACTGAAATAGGATATTTGATCACGTGCATGTCAGCGCTGGCAAGCGTCAAGCCTTCGACCATCGCTTGCGCAATGATAAGACGATCAAATGGATCTTTATGGATGAGAGGCAAATGTTCGAGAGCAAATACGTGTGCGGGAATAACAGGCAGTAGATTTAGTCCGTTAACCTGTTGCTGGTCATCAAGCAGTTGTTGCAGTGGCAAACGAAGGTTCAGCTTCCCTATCGTGTTTTTGATTTGTATTTCCCAAAGACTAACAACGCTCAGAAGCAGTTCAGTCTCAGAGTCCTGACACAATGTTTGTAGTCTCGGCGAAAGCCTCTCTGGCTCATTATCGAGCCAGAGAAATACATGATTATCTAAAAGCAGCTTCATTCTTCGCCAAGCCAGAAGCTGTCAGGCAAAGGAGCATCGAAATCATCCGCGATCCAGATTTGACCGGCATGCAATCCCAGGATTCGCTTTTTCGGAAGCGTAGGGACCTCTCCCCCGATCTCATTCAATGCTCGACCTAACAACTGCAGAGCGAGCATGTCCGTATCAACACCTCGGTTCAGCGCCTCCCGACGAAGGCGATCTTCCTGATCTGGCGTCAAATTAATAGTGAGTGTCATGGCCGCATCCTCCGCCTGGTTCCAAGTCACCATCAAAATCAATGATACCGTTAAAGGTATAACGATCAAGAATCCAGGAGGATGCAAGCATACCTAAGATGAGCATGTATTTTAGGGAATACGCTCAACCTCAATCCTTCATACCCGACATAACGATACCTTGTACAAAGTAGCGTTGGCCGAGGAAGAACAGGACGAGCAGAGGGATCAGGACGATTACTGAGCCGGCCATAAGCAGGTTCCAGTCGGTGCCGTGGATGGTCTGGAAGGTGCGCAGGCCGAGTTCGAGGGTCTGGTTTTCGGTGGAGTTCAGATAGATCAGTGGCCCCATCAAATCCTTCCACGCACCAATGAAGGCGAACAGGCCAACTGTGACGAGAGCAGGTTTGCAGAGGGGCATCAGGACGTTCCAGTAGACCTGGAAGTAGCTCGCGCCGTCGAGGCGCGCGGCTTCGTCGAGTTCGCGCGGGAGGGTCATGAAGAACTGGCGCAGCAGAAACACATTGAAGGCTCCACCGAAGAACGCGGGCACGATCAGCGGATAGAGCGTGTCGATCCAGTGCGCATAGCGGAAGCCGATGTACGATGGGATCATCGTGACGATGCCGGGCAGCATCATTGTGGCGAGCAGCAGCACAAAGAGACGATCGCGCCCGGGAAAGCGCAGGCGGGCGAAGCCGAACGCGACCAGCGACGACGAGAGCACGGTGCCGAAAGTCCCAAGCACGGCGATCGTCAACGTGTTGCGGAAGAAGGTCGAGAAAGTGACGTCGGTGCCCTCGATCGTCCATGTCTTCACATAGTTGATCCACTGCGGCGCATGTGGCCATGCCCAGGGGCTCGCGGCCACCTCCGCGCTCGTCTTCAGCGAAAGCGCCAGCATGAGGTAGAACGGAGTCAATGTCAGCAGTGCACCTACCGCCGCCAACGCGAACAGCAGGATGGCCGCGCGCTTGCGGTTGATCTCGGTTTTGGCGACGCGCTCGATCTTCGGTTTCGTGCCGGAGGCGCGGTTGTTCTGTATCAGGATATTGCTCATTTACTTGGCCTCCGCCCCCTCGTAGTGAACCCACTTGGACATCTTCATCTGCACCATCGTCACGCACAGCACGACGATAAACAGCACCCAGGCAAGGGCGCTTGCGTAGCCCATCTTCATGAACTGGAACGCATTCTGATAAAGATACAGAACGTAGAACAGCGACGCATTATTCGGCCCGCCTGCCGTCATCACAAAGCCCTGCGTGAACGTCTGCAGCGAGCCGATCACGCCCATGATGAGTGTGAAGAAGATGGTGGGCGTCAGCAGTGGCAGTGTCACATGCCGGAATTTCTGCCAGACGTTCGCGCCGTCCACTTCGGCCGCGTCATAGTAGGACTGCGGAATGCCCTGCAGGCCTGCCAGATAGATGACCATACCGCCACCGATTCCCCAGATACTCATCACCACCAGGCTGCCCAATGCCGTCTTTTCGTTGCCAAGCCAGTTCACGTAGCCCTTGGTGGGATCGGTCAGGCCCATCGCGTGCAGCACAGGAGTAAAGTGTATGGCGTCCATCAGGTAGTTCAGCAGGCCGCTCTCGGGATTGAACAGGCGGAGCCAGATCAGCGATGCGGCTACTGTGGATGCCACGGCGGGCAGATAGTAGAGCGTTCGGAATACCGATTGCCCGCGTATCTTGGTGTTCAGCAGCAGCGCCAGGGCAAGCGAGCCGGCGACGCCGAGCGGCACGGAGAAGATCGTGTAGATGGCGGTGACTTGCAGGCTCTTGAAGAAGCGGTCGTCGCGGCTCATCTCCGCAAAGTTGCCCATGCCCACCCACTTGGCGGGAGCGATCATATCCCACGATGAGAAAGCCAGCAGCAGCGACACCAGCATAGGCCCGAGCAGGAATACGACCGCGCCGATCAGCCACGGCGAGATAAAGGCGTATCCGGCCCGCGCCTCCGCTCGGGAGCCGATCTTGCGGCCTGATTTCAGGTCGGTGCGCGCCCCCTGCCACACCCAGCCGACCAGGAGCAGCGTCACAACGACCATGCCGATCAGCCCTGCCCACCAGTTCAGCTTCGGGTAATGCGGCGGATCGTTGAGCTCGTCGAGCTTGGCCTGCGCCGGCCCCATTAACTGGTCCACGGCCTGTTGCGCCGTGAGCGTCGAGTTCCAAACCAGTTCCAGCTTGGGGTTGACGATGGCGCTGATCTCCGTCCACTTGTCGCTGAGGACCCCAAAACGGACGCTAGGCACTTCCTCGATCGTCAGTTTGCGGTTCTTGGGTCGCTGGCCGTCGAGCCACAGGTTAGAGTCCGCCAGGTGCGCGATGGCGGGCTGCGCCAGTCCTGCTTTGGCGAGGCGGCTCAGGCCGTTCTCGCCGGCGAGGTACTTGAGCAGTTCCCAGGCTTCCTTCTTGTGCTGGCTGTTCGATGTGATCCCATAGCCTGACCATCCGGTCTGCACGCCGTGAACGCCCGTCGGGCCGGCAGGAAACGCCGCGATGTCCCAGTCGAAATTACGGATCTCGTCGCGGAACCGGGGGACTTCCCAGACGCCGCAGACATACATCGCGATGCGTCCCTGGGCAAAAAGCTCATGCGTACCGACCGCCGACGCTTGCAGTTCGGTGGTCGATGGCGCAACATTGTACTTTTCCGTGAGGTCCTGCGTGAACTGGATAGCCTTGACCACGCGCGGGTCGTTGTAGGTCAGCTTCTTCGGATTATGGATATCGTCCACGAAGTCCGCGCCCGACGAATAGACGAAGTTATCCATACTCAGCGCAGGCCAGGACGCGCCGTAGCCGAATATCGTATCCGAGCTCGACTTTCCGTGGTGGGTCAACTTCTGCGCCACGGTCAAGAAGTCTTTTGATCCGCGCTCGGGATGCGGCACGTAGTCCCAGGACCAGGAGCCGTCGGGATACGGCAGGTGCGCCTTGTCGAAGAGGGACTTGTTGTAGTACACCAGCCCCATCGGGGCAATGTCTCGAGGCAGGGCGTAAAGCTTGCCATTGCCGCGAAAGACATTGATTAGCTGTGAATAGTAATCCGAGAGCCTGATCGAAGGATCGGCGTTCACAAACGGTGTCAGGTCGGCCAGGACGCCGCGTCCGGCAAACTGGACATAGTTGTCGCCGCAGAAGACGACATCCGGCGTCATCCCCGCGGCCTGCTCCACGATCAACTTCTGAGCATACTCGTCGCCTGCGGGAACGCGCTCGCCCCGGACGGTGACGCCCGGGTGATCGTGTTCAAAGGCGCGGATCGTCTGCTGGATGACGGCGATCTCCTTGAAGTCGCCCCAATAGCGAAAACGTAAGACGATAGGATCGTTCGCGCTCGCTATAGATGGCAGTAGGAGAAAAACAAGCGCAAAAATCTGAATGGTTAAGAGGCGATATCTGGACATTGTGCCCATTATACCAAATATCATCCTTTGATAGTATCATTGATATGCAATGTAAATTTTTGTAAAATTTATAGGCATTCGATTGCGCAATTCAAGACAGAAGCAAAAATGATATTACAAAGCCAAAACGTTTTGTAATAAATGTAATTTTCAGAAGACAGAGTCAATGTACTATGCAGGGATAGACTTAAAATCGAGTAGGGAGGAGTGACTAACTCCCCCCTCTCACACCACCGTACATGCGGGTCCGCATACGGCGGTTCACCACGCTTGACGAACTTGCTCGTAACGCGTTCTCAAGTTGAGCAGTCCCATCGA
>Ga0207671_10000412_pt1 | contig 59678 bp, 38 predicted proteins | sample KBSC24metaG_FD_184352 | JGI IMG/M metagenome (GOLD analysis project Ga0207671, IMG submission 184352) | Corn rhizosphere microbial communities from Kellogg Biological Station, Michigan, USA - KBS C2-4 metaG (SPAdes) (version 2) | ecosystem: Host-associated > Plants > Roots > Rhizosphere > Soil... | reverse complement strand
GCTGCCTCGCGCATCGCCACGGCGGATTGCTCGGCTGCCGCCGCCACCTCGCTCGTCTTGCCCAGCATGCCACGCGCCGACTGCGCCGTCGCACTCGATCGCTCCTGCAACGAACGCGAGTCGCCTGACACGGCATCCAAGATCGTCTTCATGTCGCTCTGAAAGGTCGAACCCAGTGCCAACCGGCTGTCGGAGGCGAGCCGGCGCTCGATCATCATATCTTCCGCCAGAACGATTTCGGCTTCGATCGCTGCCAGATGGTGCAGCGCCTTCCGGCATGATGTCAATATTTCCCCGGACAAATGCGTCGAACGATCGAGCCGCTCATGAAAGGCATCGAAGCACCGGACAAGCCGGGCGACGAAGATCATCGGTTCGACGCCGCTGGCCCGCAACTCATGCGCCAGCACAGCAATATATCTAGTCCAGTTGCGGTCAATCGGCCGATTGCAGAGATTTTCGAACCACCTAGTCGAGTCCAGCTTCAGCTGCTCCCAATCGTCGAGGCCTTTGCTGACGAGGCCGATATTTTTCATCGGGGTTAAGTCGGCAGCCAGAAGGTTCTTAAGCTCATCCTGCAGAAACGCGGCTTGGACTTCGACGAGTTGTTCGCCAAAATTGGTCCATAACGAACAGAGAAGTTGCTCGAGCATGCCACCCCTGCTGTAGGTGCGGCAGCGCTCATCAATATCGGCATCAGACAGCAGGATCGTTGCGTTCATTTCAAATTCCGGCTCATGGCTCTCCAAAGTTTCGAGATAGCGATATTTTGGTAAAAAACTGGTTAGGGGCTGCCGACTTATGTTCCTCATTTGCTGGCGCCCAGCGCCGCATGGGGTCTGCTTCGCTTCCGATCGTGCATTCAGAGCTGCCAAAACGCGGCATGACGCGCCAACCTTCTGCGGTTGCATGATCGACATCTTCGTCTAAAGACACGCTCGCAACAGGCTTGGGTATCAGGATGGCACGGAACGCCGCGAGACCGCTTTCACCGCATCTGTCGATCTGGCGATGGGGGCCGCATATGCTGGTCTCGATCCTTCACCGCGCGACGGGAACCGCGCTGGCTACGGCAGGCGTGCTTTGCTTCCTCTGGTGGTTGGTCGCGCTGGCAAGCGGGTCCGAAGCCTATGGCATCTTCCATAGCTGGGTGATCGGCGGCGGCGACGCTGCTCATCCTTTGGTGAACGGCCTGGCGCGGCTCGTAGGCATAGGGCTGACCTGGGTGTTCTTCCAGCATCTCTGTTCAGGGCTTCGGCACCTGCTGCTCGACACCGGTGCTGGCTATGAGCTCAAGATCAACAAGACCGGGGCGTTGATGACGCTCGTGGCCTCGACCGTGATCACGGTGGTGATCTGGCTCGCAATCTTGGTGGGGTTCTGATGGGAACGGGAACAGGGATCGGCCGCGTCCGGGGGCTCGGATCGGCCAAATCGGGAGCGCATCACTGGTGGCATCAGCGGCTGACGGCGGGTTCGAACCTGCTGCTGATGCTGTGGTTCGTGGTATCGCTGCTCCGGTTGCCGTCGCTCGACTATATTGTGGTAACGCAGTGGCTCTCCTCGCCGCTCGCAGCGCTTCCACTGGCGTTGCTCGTCATCTCGGTCTTCTATCATTTCCGTCTGGGCCTGCAGGTGTTCATTGAGGATTATGTGCATGATGAAGCGCTGAAGCTCGCCTCGATCGTGCTCCTCAACTTCTATGTGATCGGCGCCGGCGCGACCGCGCTGTTCTGTATTCTCAAAATCGCCCTCGGAGGGGCCGCCGCCTGATGACCGAGGCTTATAAGATCATCGATCATGTCTATGACGCGGTCGTCGTGGGTGCCGGCGGCTCCGGCCTGCGCGCGACCATGGGTTGCGCCGAGAAGGGCCTGAAGACCGCCTGCATCACCAAGGTGTTCCCGACCCGCAGCCACACCGTGGCGGCGCAGGGCGGCATCGCCGCCAGCCTCGGCAACAATACGCCGGACCACTGGACCTGGCACATGTACGATACGGTCAAGGGCTCTGACTGGCTCGGTGACCAGGACGCGATCGAATATATGGTGCGCGAGGCGCCCGCCGCGGTGGTCGAGCTGGAGCATGCCGGCGTCCCCTTTAGCCGCAACGACAACGGCACCATCTATCAGCGCCCGTTCGGCGGCCATATGCAGAATATGGGCGCGGGCCCGCCCGTGCAGCGCACCTGCGCCGCCGCCGACCGCACCGGCCACGCCATGCTCCACGCGCTCTACCAGCAGAGCCTGAAATATGATGCGGATTTCTACGTCGAATATTTCGCGCTCGACCTGATCATGGACAATGGCGTGTGCAAGGGCGTGATCGCGCTCTGCATGGAGGACGGATCGATCCACCGTTTCCGCAGCCAGGCCGTGGTGCTGGCGACCGGGGGCGGCGGGCGCACCTATTTCTCGGCAACCTCGGCGCATACTTGCACCGGCGACGGCAACGGCATGGTGCTGCGCGCTGGCCTGCCGCTGCAGGACATGGAATTTGTCCAGTTCCATCCCACCGGTATCTACGGCGCGGGCGTGCTGATCACCGAGGGAGCGCGTGGCGAGGGCGGCTATCTCACCAACAGCGAAGGCGAGCGATTCATGGAGCGCTACGCTCCTTCCGCCAAGGATCTTGCCTCGCGTGACGTGGTTGCCCGCTCGATGGCGATGGAAATGCGCGAAGGGCGCGGCGTCGGCCCGAACAAGGATTATATCTATCTTCACCTCGATCATATTGATCCGAAGGTGCTGGCCGAGCGTCTTCCTGGCATTACCGAAACCGGCAAGATTTTCGCGGGCGTCGATTTGACGCGGCAGCCGCTGCCGGTGACGCCGACGGTTCACTACAATATGGGCGGCGTCCCTTGTAACTATCATGGCGAGGTCGTCACGCTGAAGGACGGCAATCCCGATACGGTGGTACCCGGCCTGTTCGCCGTCGGCGAAGCGGCGTGCGTGTCGGTGCACGGCGCCAACCGCCTGGGCTCGAATTCGCTGATCGATCTCGTGGTATTCGGCCGCGCGACCGGCTTCCGGATCGCCGAGCTGGTGAAGCCCAACAGCAAACCGGGCAATATCCTCAAGGAGGCCGACGACAAGGCGCTTACCCGCCTCGATCATTTCCGCAACGCTAAGGGCGGCACGCCCACTGCCCAGATCCGCCTCGACATGCAGCGGACGATGCAGAAGCATTGCGCGGTGTTCCGTGACACCGATCTGCTGCGGGAAGGGCAGGCGCTGATCGACAAGGTCTATGCCAGCGCGCAGGATGTCGGCGTCACCGATCGTTCGCTGATCTGGAACACCGATCTGGTCGAGACGCTCGAGCTCGATAACATGCTGCCCCAGGCCGTCGTCACCATGCATTCGGCCGCGAACCGCAAGGAAAGCCGCGGCGCGCATATGCATGAGGATTATCCCAATCGCGACGACGAGAACTGGATGAAGCACACCATCACCTGGTTCGACAAAGGCGCGGTGACGATCGATTATCGTCCGGTGCACGAGTATACGCTCACCGACGAAGTCGACTATATCAAGCCGAAGGCGCGCGTTTACTGATGGGGCCGGGCGCTGGCGGAAGATGCAGCGTCCGGTTTGGTTTGCAGTGCTCCCGAGCGGATAAAGACGGCTGATTGAACGCGATGGCGGCCCCCTCGATAACGGCGCTGTTGGTCGCCGGGCGGCGGCCGGGGATCGATCCGCTCGCGCAACATTTTGGCGTTCGGGACAAGGCGCTGATTGCGATCGGTGGCGAAGCGATGCTGTCGCGGGTGGCCCGGACGCTGGTCGATCACCCCGCCCTCGCGCGGATCGTCGTGCTCGCGCAGGAGCCTGAGCATCTGCTGGCGGCGATTCCCTGGATGGAAGGGCATCCGAAGATCGCCACGCGCAGCGGCGGCGCCTCGGTGAGCGAAGCGGTAGCGAATGCTATTGCGGCTGAATCGCAGGGTTTTCCGTTCCTGCTGACGACGGCGGACAATGTGCTGCTCGATCGCGCCATGCTCGATGCCTTCATCGCGGATGCGCGCAGTCACGATCTCGCGGTGGGAATGGTCGAGCGGCGCGTGCTGCTGTCGGCCTATCCGGATAACCGGCGGACCTGGCTCAAATTTCGCGCCGGCGCCTGGTCCGGCGCAAACCTGTTCTGGCTTGGCGATCCGAAGGTGGCCCAGCTGCTCGTCTTGTGGCGGACGATCGAGCAGGAGCGGAAGCGCGGCCGCGCCGTCATCCGCGCATTCGGGCCATTGATGCTGGCTGCGGTCGGGCTGCGGCTGTTGAGCTTGCAGCAAGCTGTTCGTATCGCCGGACGCCGCTTCGGGCTCGATGCGGCGGCGGTGCCCTTGCCGTTCGCCGAAGCCTGCATCGATGTCGATTCGCTCGCTGATCACCGGACGGCGGAGGCGATCATCGATCAGCGCGAAGCCGGACCTCAGTGAAAATCGCGCGACTTGTGCAGGAGGCGCACATTGCGGGGATGACGATCGCGACGATCGGCGGTCGTGCCCGAAAGGCTGTCGGATAAGCGGCCAAGCTCGTCGGTCCGGTCATGGATCCGGGTGGCCATCAAGTGGACGACATTCTCCTTGCTCCGCTGGATCTCGCCCTCGGCCACGATAAGCCGCGACGCCATCACCGGCCGGCGCTGCATTTCGAAAAGCCGCGCCCACAAGAGGATGTTGGTGATGCCAGTCTCATCCTCGATGGTGAGGAAAAGCGCATTGCCCTTGCCGGGGCGCTGGCGGACCAGCACGATGCCGGCGGTGCGTACCAGGGCGCCATTTTTGACGTTGGAGGTCTGCGCGCAGCTCAGCACGCCTTCGCGTTCGAACACCGGACGCAGGAACTGCATCGGATGGCCTTTGAGCGAGAGACGAGTCATCTGGTAATCGGCGACGACATGCTCGCTGGCCGGCATGGCAGGCAGCGCCGCATCAGGCTCCGGCCCCAGCTCGCGCGCCTTGGCGGCGGCAAACAGGGGAAGCTCGTTCGAAGGTATGCGCCGCACCTCCCATAGGGCTTCGCGGCGGCCCTGGTTGATTGACCGGTACGCATCGGCATCGGCCAGCAGCCTGAGCGCGCGCGATGGCAATTCAGCCCGGCGGGCGAGATCCTCGATGTCGGTGAAGGGCGTTTTGATGCGCTCAGCCACTATGGCCTTGGCCCATTCCTCGCGAAAGCCATCGATCTGGCGGAAGCCAAGCCGCACCGCATGACGAGGGGCCTCCAGCTCCAATCCATTGTCCCAGAAGCTTGATTGCACATCGATGGGCCTGACATCGACGGCATGTTCGCGCGCATCCCGCACAATCTGCGCCGGCGCATAAAATCCCATGGGCTGCGAATTGAGCAGCGCGCACGCGAACACCGCCGGATGATGGCATTTGATCCATGCCGAGACATAGACCAGCCGCGCGAAGGAAAGCGCGTGGCTTTCAGGAAAACCATAGCTGCCGAAGCCTTCGATCTGCTTGTAGCAGCGCGTGGCGAAATCGCGCTGGTAACCCCGCTTCACCATGCCTTCGACCATCTTCTCCTCGAACTGGTGGATGGTGCCGACGTTGCGGAACGTCGCCATCGCGCGGCGGAGCTGGTTGGCTTCTTCGGGCGTGAAGCCTGCCGCGACGATCGCAAGTTTCATCGCCTGTTCCTGGAACAGGGGAACGCCCATGGTTCCGCCTAGCAAATCCCTGAGTTCGTTGGGATCATGCGGCGGCGCAGGCGAGGGGAATTCCACTGGCTCCTCTCGATTGCGCCGCCTCAAATAGGGATGGACCATGTCGCCTTCGATCGGGCCTGGGCGGACGATGGCGACCTGAACGGCGAGATCGTAAAATGTTTCGGGCTTCAAGCGCGGCAGCATGTTGATCTGCGCCCGGCTTTCGACCTGGAAGACGCCGATGCTATCGCCTTTTTTCAGCATGGCGTAGACGGCCGGATCATTGGAATCGAGATCGACTTCAAGCGTGTGATCGCCAAGATCATGGGCGCGCATCAGATCGAAGGCCTTGCGGATGCAGGTCAGCATGCCGAGCGCGAGCACATCGACCTTCATCAGCTTGAGCGTATCGATGTCGTCCTTGTCCCATTCGATGAAGGTGCGATCGTCCATCGCCGCGCGATGGACGGGGACGGTTTCGTCGAGCCGGTCTTCGGTCAGCACGAAACCGCCGACATGCTGGGAGAGATGGCGTGGAAAATCCGCGTCCAGAAGCTGGCCCATGAGCATCCGCAGCCGCACGATTTCCGGATTCTCCAGATCGAAGCCGGCCTCGGTGAAGCGTCGATCGCCCGTATCGCCTGAGTAGCTCCCCCAGACGGTGCTGGCGATGCGGTTGGAGATGTCCTCGCTCAGCCCGAGCACCTTCGCCACTTCGCGCACGGCGCTGCGCGCCCGGTAATGGATGACGGTGGCGGCGATGCCCGCGCGGTGGCGGCCATAGCGCTTATAGACATATTGCATCACCTCTTCGCGCCGTTCGTGCTCGAAATCGACGTCGATGTCGGGTGGCTCTCCGCGCTCCTCGGAAACGAAACGGGAGAAGAGCAGGTCATGCTTGAGCGGATCGATCGAGGTCACGCCCAGCAGGAAACAGACGATCGAATTGGCGGCCGAGCCCCGGCCCTGGCAAAGAATTGGTGGCTCTTGGGATCGCGCGAATTTCACCAGATCGTGGACGGTGAGGAAGTAATAAGCGTAGCGTTTCTTCTGGATCAGCCTGAACTCATCCGCGATCAGGGTCTTCACCTTTTCCGGAAGTTCAGCACCGTAGCGATTATGCGCGGCCTCCAGCACCAGATGCTCCAGGCAGGCTTGCGGCTCCCAGCCGGGCGGCACCGGCTCGTGCGGATATTCGTAGCTCAGATCTTCAAGCGTAAATTCGATGCGGCTCAGGAAACGCATCGTCTCGGCGATCGCTTCGGGGCAAGCGCGGAACAGGCGCGCCATCTCCTCCGGCGCCTTGAGATGGCGCTCGGCATTGGCGTGCAGGCGGCGTCCCGCCTCGGCGATCGTTGTCCCCTCGCGGATGCAGGTCAGCACGTCCTGAAGCGGGCGCTGTTCGGGCGTCGCGTAAAACGCATCGTTGGTTGCGAGCAGCGGCACGCCGGCTGCATCGGCCACGGTTTTTAGCCGCGCGAGCTGGCGGTCGTCCTTTCCCTGCCGGTGCATCGAAACGCCCAGCCAGACGCGATCCGGCAGCAGCCGGCCCAGATAGGCCAATATCTCCTCGAACCCCTGCGGCGGCGGGGGCGGGACGAGCTTGAGCAGGGGCGATGGGTCGGCCGCCGGATCCTCATCGTCAAAAGAATAAACGATCGGTTTGGGATGCGGATTGATCGGGATCGCCGTCGAGCCCGGCAGCACGATCAGCAGGAGATCGTCAGTGCGCCTGAGCAGATCATCGAAATGGAGAATGCAGCCGCCCTTGAGCGAGCGCAGATTGCCGCGGGTCAGCAGCTTGGTGAGATTGCCCCAGCCCTTTCGGGTGGTGGGGTAAGCGACGATGTCGGGCGTTTCGTCGGCGAAGACCAACCGTGCGCCGACCACATAGCGTATGTCGGCTCGGCAACCTGCCTCTTCTTCCGGCGAAAGCAGCGGCGGTTCGCCTCGTTCCTTCTTGGCATGCTGAAGGGCAGCCTTGGCTTTCTCGGGTGCTTCCTTGAGCGCCTTATAAGCCCGCACCACGCCCGCCACGCTGTTGATATCGGCAATGCCGATCCCCTTCAGCCCCAATTCGAGCGCGGCATGGATGAGGTCGGATGGATGCGACGCGCCGCGCAGGAACGAGAAATGGGTGGCGGTGACCAGTTCGGCGAAGTCGGGTGGGCTGCTCATGCGAACAGCCCGTGCAGATACCAGCCGGGATGCTCGCGCTCGCGGCCGTAAAGGCCGTGGCGGAAGATCCAGAAACGGCGGCCGCGGACATCCTCGACGCGATAATAATCGCGGGTGATGCCCTGCTTGTCCGGTGGCAGCTTCCACCATTCGGGCGCGATCCGCTCGGGGCCTTCGAAGCGGGCGACCTCATGCTGGTTTCGCCGCCATTTGAACAGGCGCGGCGGTCCATCGGGCACTTCGGCAAGCACCTCGATCGACTGCGGCGGATCGAACAAATGGATCGGGCGGAGCGGCGGCTCGCCAGGTGGTGGCCTTTCCCAGCGGATCGGATGGCCGGATGCGATGGCGGGAAAGGCGAGCACGGCCTGTTCCGGGATATGCCTGTCCTGCGGGGCAAGGCGGCGGACATGGTTGCGGCCGAGGCGGATGCTGAGCCTGTCGATCAGTCCAGCGACCTCCGCTTCGGCGACCGCGCCGCCTTCAAGCTTGAGCTGGCTCGGCGCCAGGGGTTCGAGCCGGGCGACGGCAAGGCGGATCAGATCGAAGCCGAAGCCCGGATCGATCGGATCGGCCAATGCTTCGATCCGCTCGCGGAACAGGCGATCGAGCACGGCTGAATCGCGCGTAGGCAACCCCGTTTCCACTGCGATATCGCGTGTCTGGCCGTCGCTTCGGAAGAAGCGCGCGGCAAATTTTCGGCCGCCTGCGCCGCGCTCGTCCAATATCGTCGCGGCTTCGTGCATCAGTTCGGCCAATATGCTGAGCAGGGTTTCGACATGCGCGACCGGTTCGGCGAAGCGGCGCTCGACCAATAACGCGGGCAGCGGGCGGCGGGGCGTAAGGCGGCTATCAGCATCGCCCAGCAGGCGCGCGAGCTGATAGACCGCGTCCTGCCCGAAGCGCGGCGCAAGCAGGGTGGCTGGGCGTGCAGCGAGATCGCCGATGGTCTTGAGCCCGGCGCGGCGCATGCCGATCTCGATCTCGGCGTCCAGTTCCAGTGCGGCTACCCCGAGCCGCCTTACGGCGCTGTACTCATCGGGCGCGGGTCGCGTCTGGTAGCGGGCGAGCGCGTGGGCCGCCTCGGGAGAATAAGCGAGCGCGGTGCGCACGGTCAGGCCAAAGCGGGAGAGGCTTCGCTCCACATCATTGGCCAGCTCGATCTCGCCGCCGAAAAGATGGCCGCAGCCGGTAATATCGAGCAGTAAACCATCGGGCGGATCGAGCGCCACGATGGGAGACCAGCGTTCGCAGCCATCGGCCAGCCGTTCGAGCAGGCGCTGGTCCGCCTGCGGATCATGATCGAATACAAGCAGATGGGGAATATAGGCGCGGGCGTCCGCCAGCGTGACGCCGGGAACCAGCCCAAGCTCCAGCGCCTCCGGATCGACGGCGGCAAGGCGCATCGCATTGCGTTCCTTTTCCGCAAAGGCGAAGGGTGCTTCAGGCTGCCCTTGCTCCCGCCGCAGTCGGTCGGCCGGCAGGAATGGGAAGAATAACGCCAGGAAGCGGCGCTTCTCGGAAACTGCATTGGTCACGATCCCACTCCACGCGCCAGCCAAGCCCGTCCGGGCCGCCACGATGGCGCAGCAGTTCGATGTTGAAAGCAGGCCCGCCGGGGGCATTCGCCGCAAGCGCCGCCGAGGCTGAGGCCGCCACCCGCCAGCGCGTCTGCGCGGCACTCGGCAAGGGCTTGCCGTCCGCCCGCAGCAACAGCGCAGCGATGCCCGATTGTTCGGCGGCGAGCGCAAGCCGGCGGCTGACGGTGAGATCGATCCCACGCGTATCGCGCCCCAGCTCGATCACCACCGCGCCAAGCCCCACACAGCGCAGGCTGTCCCCCGCGGCCTTGAGCAGGGCGGCTTCGTCCGGCGCGATCGCGAGAATCAACCTTGCCGGATCAAGCCCGAGCTCGATCAATCCGGGCGCATAAAGCTGGCCTCCGCCTGCTTCCGCCATGCGCGGCCGAAGCCACAGGATCGGAGTCGCGCCGGAGGCTGCCCGCATCGCCAGCATCAGCGCGAAGCCGGCTGCGTTCGATCCATCTTCCGCATCGGCCGCGAAAATCTCATGGACGCGGCCATAGGCCAGGCCGCCGCCTAGCCGGGCATCGACAGCCTCTGCTCCAAAGGAGAACAGATCTTCAAGGCGCGCGGCTTTACGGCCCTCCAGTGAGGCGATTTGGCGCTTCAAGGCGGCAATGGCGGCAGCCGACTCACTCATCTATGTTCCCTATTTGTTCTAAGATGACTCAGGCTTCGGCAAAGAGTCAAGGCTGGCCATAAAGGTGGAGAGAAGAGTAGGGAGGCACATGCTTTTCCCACCCGCAATCGACGAACTCGGCCATCTGCTCGCGACCGAAGCCAAATGGCGGGAGGCAGGGCATCGCACCGCCATCGCCACCGTGATCCAGACCTGGGGCTCGGCGCCGCGGCGGCGCGGCGCCCATCTGATCGTTCGCGAGGATAGGCTGTTCGAAGGATCGGTGAGCGGCGGCTGCGTCGAAGGCGACGTGATCACCCAGGCGATCGAGGCGATCGCCGCGGGTCAAGCGCGGCGGCTCGATTATGGCGTCAGCGAAGCCAAGGCGTGGGAAGTCGGGCTCGCTTGCGGCGGACAGATTTCGATTTTCGTCCAGCCGATTAACAGCGATGCGTTTCCTCCCGAACTACTCGGCAAGATCATACGCAGCCGCAAGGCAGGCGAGCGGCTGACGGTCACCACCGATCTCTCCTCGGGCCGAAGCCTTGCAGGCGAGCAGCCCGGCGAGAACGCCTTTATCCAGACCTACGATCCCCCCTTGCGGCTGGCGATCATCGGCGCGGTCCATATCAGCCAGGCGCTGCTGCCAATGGCGGCGCAGCTCGGCTATCAAAGCTTGATCATCGATCCGCGTACCGCCTTTGCGACGCCCGAGCGTTTCCCCGGCGCCAATATCGACACGCGCTGGCCCGATGAGGTGCTGCCCGAATGGCAGCCCGATGGCGCCTCGGCCATCGTCACGCTGACCCATGATCCCAAGCTTGACGATCCGGCGCTGACGATCGCGCTCGCTTCGCCGGCTTTTTATATCGGCGCGCTGGGATCGCGTAAAACCCACGCCGCGCGGCTGGAACGGCTCGGGGCCGCCGGAATCAGTCCCGAAAATCTCGCGCGCATCCATGGCCCGGTGGGGCTCTCGATCGGTGCCGCCAATCCCGCCGAGATCGCTCTGTCGATCATGGCCGGGATCATAGCGGCCTGGCGCCAGCATCTATGACCAGCCGCTGCGGTGCGATCATCCTTGCCGCCGGACAATCGCGGCGAATGGGTGCAAACAAGCTCGTCGCGAATCTGGATGGCAAGCCGATCATCGCGCATGTCGTGGATGCCGTGGATGCCGCAGGCCTGCCTCGGCCGATCGTGGTGCTTGGGCATGAAGCTGGTGCGCTCCGTCAAGCGCTGAGGGAAAGGCGTGTAGATTTCGTTCTGGCTGAAGATCATGCCGAAGGGATGGCGCGCTCGCTTGCGGCTGGCATTGCCGCCGTGCCGTCAGCGTGGGACGCAGCGATCATCTGCCTGGGCGACATGCCGCTGATCCCCCCGCTGCTGCTGCGCCGGATGGCGGACAAAGCGTCACCTGCGTCCATCATCATTCCCACTTTCGAAGGAAGGCGCGGCAATCCGGCGCTCTGGGGGCGGGGCTTCTTCCCGGAACTTCGGAAGCTGGAAGGCGATATCGGCGCGCGGCGATTGTTCGAATCGGAGGCCGGCCGGATTGAGATGCTCGCCTGGACCGATGACAGCATTCTGCGTGACGTCGATACGATCGCGGCGCTGGATGCGATCCGGCAGCAGAGCCGGCGGCCCGTTCATCATCTTTGAACAAAAGCAGTGCCAAGAGATTCTGAAGAAATTCAGCCCAATCGAGGGAGAAGCCGTTCGTGAAGCCCTTTTCAATCCTTGTCACCGGCGGCGCCGGCTATATCGGCAGCCATGCCGTCCTGGCGCTGGCGGACGCGGGCTGGCCGGTCGTGGTGATCGACAATCTGGTGACCGGGTTTCGCTGGGCGGTCGATGAACGTGCCGCCTTTGTCGAGGGCGATATCGGCGATCCGGCGCTGGTGGGCCGCGTGCTGGCCGATCATCGGGTGGGCGCGATCCTGCATTTCGCCGGATCGGTGGTGGTGCCCGAATCGGTCGAAAACCCGCTCAAATATTATCGCAACAACACGGCCAACAGCCGCAGCCTGATCGAAAGCGCGGTCACTGGCGGCGTCAGGCATTTCATATTTTCTTCGACCGCGGCGACCTACGGCATTCCCGAGGTGATCCCGGTCAAGGAAGACATGCCGACCCGCCCGATCAACCCCTATGGCATGTCCAAGCTGATGACCGAAGCGATGCTCAAGGATGTCGCGGCCGCCCATCCGATGAACTATTGCGCGCTGCGCTATTTCAACGTGGCGGGCGCCGATCCCCAAGGAAGGTCAGGCCAATCGACCGCGGGCGCCACTCATCTCATCAAGGTCGGCGCCGAAGCCGCGACTGGGAAAAGGGAGTTCGTCTCGGTCTTCGGCACCGATTTCGATACGCCCGACGGAACGGGCGTGCGCGACTACATCCATGTCACCGATCTTGCCGATGCGCATCTCCACGCGCTGGAGCTGCTCATGGGCGATGCCCGGCAGAGCCATATCATGAACTGCGGCTATGGCCGTGGTTTCTCGGTGCTCGATGTGCTCGATTCGGTCGATCGCGTTGCAGGGCTGACGCTCGACCGGCGCATGGGGCCGCGCCGCGCGGGGGATCCCGACGCGCTGGTCGCCGACAACAGCCGGATCCTGGAGCGCACGCAATGGCGCCCGCGCTATGACGATCTCGATACGATCGTCAGCCATGCCCTGGCTTGGGAGCAACGGCTGGGCCGATAGCCTGCAGCAGTTTGCCGGCCCACCCTGCTTCGTCATCAGGGGTAAGTGGTTGCCCAATCGGAGGGATAGGGCGGCTCCCAGGCAGGCCCGCGCGCCCATGCCGTGCCGCGCGGCGCAAAATGCTCCTCGATCGTACCGACCCGATTCATCGCGTCTTTGGTCGCAGCATCCCGACAGGAAGGAGCAACCGGATCGGATGTCTCGCTTTCGCCAAGCTTTCCGCACAGATAGCGCGCCGTGAGGCTGATGCGATGCTTCAGTTCGCTGCGCCCGGCCGCCGTGCTGAGATCGAGATCAGCATAGCTGACATGCTGCGACAGGCTTTGCACATTATCCGGTACGCGGCCGTAGCGGCCGGTCACGATGATGTCCTCGTGGGCAGCCTGGGCCATGACCGGCGATGCAATCGGCATCAGCGCCGCCCCCGCGGCTAAACAGCATAGCCCCAAAGCATAAGATCTTGTTTTCATTGCGGCATCCTCTCGTTGGTTTGAGGAGCGGCCTGGTCTTGGCGCGAAAAAGGGCGCACCTTGGTTCGGCCGCCCCCGACAACAACGCGAACACTAGGGCCGCGTTCCGATCCGGAGCCGTGGCGGCCGGCTCAGGCAGGCGGCGATCGCTTGAGCAGCCCCAGCCGCAGGATGTCGATCTTCGGGCATCGGTTCATCACCACCTTGAGGCCCGCCGATTCCGCTCGGGCGGCGGCGGCCTCATTGACGACGCCAAGCTGCATCCAGACCGCTTTCGCACCGGCGACGATCGCTTCATCCACGGCGGCGGCTGCGTCGTTGGAATTGCGGAAGATGTCGACGATGTCGATCGGCTCGCCGATCTGCGAAAGTTCGCGCCACACATATTCGCCGTGGATGTGCTCGCCGGTGATGCGGGGATTGACGGGGAGGACGCGATAGCCCTCGTCCTGGAGGAACTTCATGACATGATTGCTGTCCCGGTCGGGGCGATCCGAAGCACCGATCATGGCGATGGTACGGCTTTGGGTCAGCAGCTCCGCGATTTCGGAGTCGGTGGTCAGCGGCATCGATGTCTCCAGCGATTTGCGGGCTTCGTCTTAGGAACCCTCAGCCCGCTCCCTTGTTCAACCACTGCGCCAGCTTGTCCGCGATTGGCGCGAAGATGCGGTCCTGCGGATCGGCAGCAGGCGGCTCGCCGGCGTCGGAAGCGCGCCGAATGGCGATATCGAGCGGGACGCGGCCGAGGAACGGCAGGCTCATCTGCCGCGCCGCTGCCTCGGCACCGCCTGCCCCGAACGGATCGGAAATCTCGCCGCAATGCGGGCAGGCATAGCCGGCCATATTCTCAACGAGCCCGACAACGGGTATGTTCGTCTGATTGAACAGGTCGATCGCGCGCGCGGCATCGATCAGCGCCAGATCCTGGGGCGTCGAGACGATGACCGCGCCCACCGGCTTGTGACGTTGGATCATGCTGAGCTGAATATCGCCGGTGCCGGGCGGCAGGTCGACGATCAGAAGCTCGGTGTCGCCCCAATCGGCGTCCATGATCTGGCCGAGCGCGTTTCCAGCCATCGGGCCGCGCCAGGCAACGGCTTGGCCGGGCTTTACGAGATGGCCGATCGAAAGCATCGGCACCCCGAAATGCGTCGGCACGGGGAGCAGCTTGTCCTCGCGCGCGTCGGGCTTGACGCCTTCGGTATTCATCAGCCGGGGCTGCGACGGGCCGTAAATGTCGGCATCGACGAGCCCTACCTTCAGCCCCAGCCGGTGCAGCGCTATGGCGAGATTGGCCGAAAGCGTCGATTTGCCGACGCCGCCCTTGCCCGAGCCGATAGCAATGATGCGACGGCCGCGCTTTTCGCTCGTCATCGCAACCCGGACCGATTGCACGCCTTCAAGCGCGCCGACCGCTTGCTTGATATCGGCCTCGAGCTTGAGGCGGGTGTCGGCGGACAGACCGGTGACATCGAGCACGATGCTGGCGGCGCCGTCGCTCAAACGCGGCGGGCTGGCGCGGCCGCTTTCGGCCAAGCCTTTGCCCGAGATCGGGTCTCGAATGGCGTCGAGAGATGCAATGATGCTGGCAATTTCTGTTGACATGCAGGCGCCATAGACCCGCGATCGGCGGGATGGCACTGTTTTTCCGCACCGTCGCTCCCTATAAAGGCTCCTGACAAGCACGGTCGAAACGAGAAAACCTTGGCAAATCCCATGTTCAACGACGGAGACGGCCCCTGGGGCGGCGGCGGTTCAGGGGGAGGCTCCGGCGGCAGCGGTGGCGGTGACGACGGGCTCGGCCCGCGCAACCCCTGGAGCCAGCCCCCGCGCAAGCGCCCGACCGGCAAGCGCAGCAATTTCGGGCCGAGTGCGCTCGATGAGCTGCTCAGACGTGGACGGCAGCGCTTCGGCGGACCCGGCGGCGGTTGGATCGCGCCTGGTGGCCGGCCGTTATGGCTTTATGGCATTGGTTTAGTCGTCCTGCTTTGGCTGCTGCTGACGAGCGTGCATCGGATCGAGCCGCAGGAGCGCGGCGTGGTGATGCGCTTCGGCCGCTTCGCCGGAATATTGACCCCCGGCATGAACATGACGCTGCCGTCGCCGATCGACAAGGTGACGATCATCAATGTCGACGATATTCGCGTACAGGATATCGGCTCGACCTCGGCAGAATCCGAAAATCTGATGCTGACTGGCGATCAGAATCTGGTCGATCTCGCTTATTCGGTCCGCTGGAATATTCGCGATCCGCAGCTTTACATGCTCGAGCTTGCCGATCCGGACGATACGGTCAAGCAGGTCGCCGAAAGCGCGATGCGCGCCGAGATCGCCCGGGTGACGCTGACCAATGCGATCGGGCCGGAGCGGAGCGAGATCGAATTTCGCGTGACCGGCCGCATGCAGCAAATCCTTGACGGCTATCATTCGGGCATCGCCATCCAGGGCGTCGCGATCAAGCAGGCCGATCCACCCTCGGAAGTGGTAGATGCGTTCAAGGAAGTCTCGGCCGCGCAGCAGACCGCGCAGACCTACATCAACCAGGCGCGCGCTTATGCGCAGCAGCTATCGGCGAAAGCCCAGGGCGAAGCGGCGGCGTTCGATCGCGTTTACGAGCAGTATAAGCTCGCCCCGGAAGTGACCCGCCGGCGCATGTATTATGAGACCATGGAAGAAGTGCTCGCGAAGACCAACAAGACGATCATCGAGGCGCCAGGGGTGAATTCCTATCTTCCCTTGCCGCAAATAAGAACGGCACCGCCGCGTGCGTCTACGGAGGCGGCGCAATGACGATGCGTAACCCTATTCCCTGGGCCTTGGGTCTCATCGCGCTGGTGATCCTGCTCTCCAGCATCTTCGCAGTGGTCCCCGAGACCAAGCAGGCACTGATCGTCCGGCTCGGCAACCCTTATGCGGTCGTAAACAAATATGAGCCGAACGAGGCTTTCGGCCATACCGGCGCGGGCCTGATCGCGCGTATTCCCTTTGTCGACAATGTCGTATGGATCGATAAGCGCGTGCTGGATTTCGACATGCAGCGCCAGCCGGTGCTTTCCACCGACCAGCTTCGTCTCGAGGTCGACGCCTTCGCCCGCTATCGCATCGTCGATCCGCTGCGCATGTATGTGAGCGCGGGCAGCGAGCAGCGCGTTGGCGAGGCATTGCGGCCGATCCTCGGTTCGGCGCTCCGCAATGAGCTTGGGACGCGGCCTTTCTCGGCGCTGCTCAGCCCCGAACGCGGAGCGGTGATGCATAATATCCAGGCCCGGTTGAATCGGGTCGCGCGGCAATATGGCGCGCAGATCGTCGATGTCCGCATCAAGCGCGCCGATCTGCCGAGCGGCACGCCGCTCGAATCCGCCTTCCAGCGGATGCGTACCGCCCGCCAGCAGGAGGCGCTGACGCTGCGCGCGCAGGGCAGCCAGCAAGCCCAGATCATCCGCGCCGATGCGGACGCCCAGGCCTCCAAGGTCTATGCGGACAGCTTCGGGAAAGATCCCGACTTTTATGAGTTTTACCGGGCGATGCAGTCCTATCGCCGGACGTTCGGCGTGGACGGGCAGGAGGCTGCGGGCGAGTCAACCGTGATCCTTTCGCCTGACAACGAGTATCTGCGTCAGTTCAAGGGGCGGCCGTGAACCGTTCTGCACTCATTCAATTTCCGTTCAGGCCCGCTTTCGCAGGCTTGCGATGCCCTGTTCTGGGCCTATGACCGACTGAGAGCTAATCAGGAGAAGTCCCATCGTGCGCTATGCCTATGCCATCACCGCGGCTCTGCTTGCGGGCGGCACCACAGCAACCATGCTCATGCAGCAGCCGCTCAGCGCGCAGGTCGCACAGAATGCACCTGGAAATATAGCTGCCGCCGCGCCGCGCGCCGGCGCGCCGATGAGCTTCGCCGATCTCACCGCCAAGCTCGCGCCCGCGGTGGTCAATATTTCCACCACGCAAAAGGTTCAGGTTCAGCAGAACAATCCGTTCGCCGGCACGCCGTTCGGGGATTTCTTCGGCCAGTTCGGCGGTGGCGACAACAATGGTCAGCCGGTGACGCGCGAGGCGACGTCGCTCGGCTCGGGCTTCATCGTTTCGCCTGACGGCTATGTGGTCACCAACAACCACGTCATTTCCGGCGCGCCGGATGGCACGGTCGCAGCCAAACCGGTGATCGGTTCGATCACGGTCACCCTGCCCGACCGCAAGGAATATAAGGCCACCTTGGTCGGGCGTGACGTCGCGTCCGATCTTGCGCTGCTCAAGATCGAGGCGCGCAACCTGCCGTTCGTCGAGTTCGGCGATTCGACGCGCACGCGCGTGGGCGATTGGGTGATCGCGATCGGCAATCCCTTCGGCCTCGGCGGCACCGTGACGGCGGGGATCGTTTCGGCGCTCCATCGCAACATCGGGCTGGGCGGCGCCTATGATCGCTACATTCAAACGGATGCTTCGATCAATCAGGGCAATTCGGGCGGCCCGATGTTCGATCTCAACGGCAATGTGATCGGCATCAACACGGCGATTTTCTCGCCGACCGGCGGCAATGTCGGCATCGGCTTCGCCATTCCGGCCGAAGAAGCCAAGCCGGTGATCGATGCGCTCAAGAAGGGCGGCAAGATTTCGCGCGGCTATCTCGGGGTCGGCATCCAGCCGATGACCGACGAGATCGCCACAGCGCTCAACCTGCCGAAGAACCGCGGCGAGATCGTCGCGCGGGTCGAGCCCGGCCAGGCTGCCGCGCGCGCCGGCATCCAGCAGGGCGACGTCATCGTCCGTGTCAACAACCAGGATGTGACGCCGGACAACACCTTGTCCTACATCGTCGCCAACCTGCCGGTCGGATCGCGCGTCCCGGTCGACCTGATCCGCAACGGCAAGCGGATGAGCGTAACGGCGATCGTGGGCCAACGCCCCCCCGAAGAGCAGCTGGCGCAGGGCAATGACTTTGGCGACGATGGCGATGACAATGGCCAGGGCGGCGGAGGCGGCAGCGCTGCCACCAGCGCCCAGCTCGGGCTTGGCCTGGCCACCCTCACGTCCGATATCGCCAATCAGCTTGGGGTTCGCGGCGACGTTCACGGCGTGGTCATCACCACTGTCGATCAATCCAGCGATGCGGCCGCCAAGGGCCTGCGCAGGGGCGATCTGATCCTTTCGATCAACCAGACGCCGGTGACCAACCCGCAAGCTGCGGCCGCGGTAGTGACCCAGGCGAAGCGGTCGGGTCGGCAGACGGTGCTGCTGCTCGTTCAGCGTGGCAATTCGCCGGCCCGCTATATCGGGATCGAGCTTAAGGGAAGCTGACCCTCTTCGCCGTTCACACCGGCACCAATCTTCCCTAGACTTGGGGAAGGTTGAGTGGAGGCCCAGATATGGCGGACGACGGCATTTTCATCGGCTTGGGCGGTGGGCAGCGTCAATTGCTCAACCTCCGCCGGGCCAATCGGCACGGCCTGATCGCTGGCGCCACCGGAACGGGCAAGACGGTGACGCTCCAAGGGATTGCCGAGGGGTTTTCGAGGGTCGGCGTGCCGGTGTTCGTTGCCGACGTCAAAGGCGATCTCTCCGGTCTCGCCATGGCGGGGTCGCCGACCTCCAAGATGCACGAAGCCTTCAAGGCGCGCGCCGAGGAGATCGGCGACACCGATTGGGCCTATGCGGACACGCCGGTGCAATTCTGGGATCTGTTCGGCGAGCAGGGGCATCCGATCCGCACCACCGTTTCCGAAATGGGGCCGCTGCTGCTTTCGCGGCTGATGGGGCTGAACGACGTGCAGGAAGGCGTGCTGACGATCGCCTTCCAGGTCGCCGACAAGGATCAGCTGCTATTGCTCGATCTCGACGATCTGCAGGCGATGCTGGTCCACTGCGCCGAATGCGCTGATGAGTTGACGACCACCTACGGCAACGTCTCCAAGCAGAGCATCGGCACCATCCAGCGCGCCCTGCTTCAGCTTCGTAGCCAGGGCGGAGACCATTTCTTCGGCGAGCCTGCGCTGACGATGAGCGATTTCATCGGGTTGGACGATCAGGGGCGCGGGATCGTCAACGTCCTGGCCGCCGACAAGCTGATGGCGAGCCCGAAGCTTTACGCGACATTCCTGCTTTGGCTGCTTTCCGAGCTGTTCGAAAGCCTTCCCGAGGTGGGCGATCCGGACAAGCCCAAGCTCGTGTTCTTCTTCGACGAAGCGCATCTGCTGTTTGACGACGCTCCGCCAGCCTTGCTCGAGAAGGTGGAGCAGGTCGTTCGCCTGATCCGCTCGAAAGGCGTCGGCGTCTATTTCATCACCCAGAACCCGATCGACATTCCGGACAAGATTGCGGGGCAGCTCGGCAATCGTATCCAGCATGCGCTGCGGGCCTTCACGCCACGCGATCAACAAGCGGTGAAGACAGCCGCCGAGACCTTCCGCGCGAACCCCAATGTCGACGTTGCTACGGTGATTACCGAGCTCAAGGTTGGCGAAGCGCTGGTTTCACTGCTGCAAGCGGATGGTTCGCCCTCGCCAGTCGAGCGCACATTGATCAAGCCGCCGAGCTCGCGCGTCGGCCCGGTCACGCCGGAAGAGCGTAAGGTGCTGATCCAGACCGATGCGATCGGCTCCAAATATGACACGCTGATCGATCGCGAATCCGCCCAGGAATTGCTCGCTGCCAAATCCCAGGAAGCGGCCGCTGCCGCTGCCGAAGCCGCCGCCAAGACCGAGGCCGAAAAGCAAGCGGCTGCCCAGGCGAAAGAGGATGCCCGCGCTGCCAAGGAAGCCGAGCGGCAGCGTTTGCAGCAACAGCGCGATGCCGATCGGCAGGCCCGGCTCGATGCGCAAGCGCAGCGTCAGGCAGAGCGCGAGGCGGCCAATTCCCCTTGGAACAAGGTGGCGACATCAGCGGCGCGATCGGCTTCATCCGCGATCGGGCGCCAGGTCGCGAACGAGATCAGCAAGCAGGTATTCGGCTCCGCGAGCGGCGCGGGCGCCGGCGTGGTTGGCGGTATCGTGCGGGGTATCCTCGGCGGGCTGTTCAAAGGGCGATGAAGCTCCGCCGTCTTTTGGCGTTGGCGCCGCTCATCGCGCTCTCGGCAAGCGCCGCTCTGTCGGCTGATCTGCACCCGGCCAAGCTCGCCGGCCGTTACGACGGCGGCCAGATCGAAATAGCGGCAGGGCTTGAACTTACGAAGGACGGCCATTTCCGCTACGCGCTTTCCTATGGCGCCCTGGATGAAGCGGCCGCCGGCACCTGGAGCGCGTCCCAGGATGCTGTCACGCTTGTCGTGCAGCAATATGAGAGCAACGATCCCGGCAGCGACGGCAAGTTCGGGCCGTCAATCCTCAAGATCGAGGATGGAGCGCTGATCCTGCCGCGCTACGATCGCCGGCTGCGCTTCAGAAGAATGAAGTAAGGCGCGACTTCGATATCCTCGACCGTTCGTTTTGGACGAATGACCGTTTGGGAGATTTCTGCTCGCTTCAGGGGCTGGCACGAGGGGGTATTGGCCTTCTCTGGCAAGGGGTGGAGCATGAGATGCTGCTCTGCGCCTGGGAACAGGCTCGCTCCATCGCGCGTATTATAACGATTGAACCGAGGGGCTGAGTGAATAAGCACAACATGATCCGTCCTGCCGGCATCGAGCAGTTCCTCGCCGATGGCGGTGAGATGGGAGAGCGTATCGCCGCCTTCGATTGGGCGTCGACGCCGCTCGGGCCGATCGAGGGCTGGCCGCAAAGTTTGCGCGCCATAGTGGCCTTCATCGTCCACTGCCCGATCCCGCTCGTGATGCTGTGGGGTGAGGACGGCATCATGATCTACAATGACGGCTATTCCGTGTTCGCTGGCGACAATCATCCGCGCATCCTTGGCAGCAAGGTGCGCGAAGGCTGGCCCGAGGTTGCCGACTTCAACGACAATGTCATGAAGGTCGGCCTTGCTGGCGGGACGCTTGCGTACAAGGATCATCTATTGCGTCTCAATCGCACCGGCACGTTCGAGGACGTGTGGATGAACCTCGATTATTCACCGGTTTATGACGATGACGGCGCCCCCGCCGGGGTGATGGCGGTGGTGGTCGAGACCACGGAAGCAGTCAAGGCCGAGCAGGCGCTGCGGGAGAGTGAGGCGCGCCTGCGTTTCCTCGATCTGCTGGGAAAGCGCACGGCCGCCAGCACCGACGCGGACGAGATACTTGCGATTACCACACGCATGGTCGGAGACGAACTCGGCGTTTCCAATTGTGCCTATGCGGATATGGATGCGGATCAGGATGGTTTCACGGTCCGCGGCGACTGGGCGCGCGAGGGATCGCAGTCGATCGTCGGCCATTATCGCCTGGCGGATTTCGGCGAGCTGGCGGTTCGCAAGCTCAATGCTGGACTGCCGTTGATCGTCAATGACAATCTAACCGAGCTCGCATCCGAAGAAGCCGCGACATTTCAGAATATCGGCATCGGCGCGACGATCTGCATGCCGCTCGTCAAGGAAGGCCGGCTGACCGCCCTGATGGCCATCCATCACGCTGGATCGCATCGTTGGACGTCGAACGAACTGGCCACGATCCGTGAGGTGGCGGAGCGCAGCTGGGCCCATATCGAGCGCGTCAGGAGCGAGGCCGCGCTTCGTGAAGCGGCGAACCGCCTGGGCGATCTCAACGAAACGCTTGAACAGAGGGTCGTAGAGCGGACGGCCGCGCTTGAGCGCAGCCAGACGCAGTTCCGCCTGCTGGTCCAGGGGGTCGTCGATTATGCGATCTTCATGCTCGATCCGACGGGTCTGGTCTCGAGCTGGAATACCGGCGCCGAGCGCATCAAGGGCTATGCAGCCGACGAGATCATCGGGCGGCATTTCTCATCCTTCTACACCGACGAGGATCGTGACCGCGGCGAGCCGCATCGCGCGCTTGAAACGGCGCGGCGCGAGGGAAGATTTGCGGCCGAGGGGTGGCGCGTGCGCAAGGACGGTACGCGGTTTCGCGCCAGCGTGGTGATCGACGCGATTCATGATGACGAGGGCCAGCTGATCGGCTTTGCCAAGATCACGCGCGACGTCACCGAACGGGAGCAGACGCAGCGTGAGCTTGAGGAGGCGCGCGAGGCGCTGTTCCAGTCGCAAAAGCTTGAGGCGATCGGCCAGCTCACCGGCGGGGTCGCGCATGATTTCAACAATCTGCTGATGGCGATCATGAGCGGCCTTGAGCTGTTGCGCAAGCGCGTGTCGAACGACGATCCCAGGATCATGAAGCTCCTCGACAATTCCGTCCAGGCCGCGGAGCGCGGCGCCGCTCTCATTCAGCGCATGCTTGCGTTCGCAAGACGCCAGGAACTCAAGGTCGAGCGCGTCAATGTCGCGCAGCTGGTGGCGGGGATGACGGAGCTGCTGCAGCGCTCGCTTGGCCCCACCCTTACGATCGAAACGCGCTTTGCCGCCGGGCTCCCGCAGGTCTCGGCAGACACCAACCAGCTGGAGATGGCGCTGTTGAATTTGGCGGTGAACGCGCGCGATGCGATGCGGGAAGGCGGAAAGCTTTCAATCTCTGCGGTAGAATGCCCGCTCAAGCGCGGCGAAGTGGAAGATCTGGCTGCCGGCAGCTATGTCCGGCTCACCGTCGCGGACAATGGCAGCGGAATGGACGCGGAAACGCTCGGGCGCGCGGCCGATCCCTTTTTCACCACCAAAGGCATCGGCAAGGGCACCGGGCTTGGGTTGTCGATGGTGCACGGCTTTGCGCGGCAGTCCGGCGGCGCGCTCCAGCTCGAAAGCGAACTCGGCAACGGGACGCGCGCGCATATCTGGCTGCCTGTCGCTGCTCAGGCGCCGGATGAGCAGCGACGGCCGATCGCCGACGAGTCTTGCCGCGGCGAAGATCTGCCGCGCAAGATCCTCGTGGTCGATGATGACGCCATCGTGCTCATGAACACGGCGGCGATGCTCGAAGATCTCGGCCATGTCGTTGTGGAAGCGGGGTCTGCGCGCGAAGCGCTTCAGCAATTCCGATCGCAGGACGACTTCGATCTCATCATCACCGATCAGGCAATGCCGGGCATGACCGGAAGCGACCTTGTCGCCGCCGTGAGAAAAGAGCGTCCGACCATGCCAGTCATCCTCGCCACAGGCTATGGCGAAACCCCGATCGACAACAACGCGACCGTCCGCCGGCTTGGAAAGCCGTTCAACCAATCCGATCTGCGGCGCGTGATCCGCGACGCCGTTGCTCCGGAATAGACGCCCATTTCTCGATCATCTGAACAGCTGCCAACGCTTCGGTCCCGCCATCCTCGCGCGGCCGGCTCAAGCCGCCCTTGTCAGCATCAACCCGGTTGTTTCTCCGCGCTCGCGGCTTCCAATTGGGCGGAAAGATCCTCGATGGCGAACGGCTTCAGCAGCAGGCGGATATTATCGTTCGATGCCGATGCGGCGGCGGCGCTGTAACCGGTCATCAGCAATGTCGGCACTTTGGGCCAGCGCGCGTTGATTTCTCTCACAAGGTCCATGCCGTTGCGCTTGCCCGGCATTACCATGTCCGAAAGCACGAGATCGAAGGAAATACTCTGCTCCAGACGAACCATCGCCGCATCGGCGGAAACCGCACGTTCGCTTTCATAGCCCAGCGCGACGAGCATTTCCGTGATCATCTCGGCGACATGATCGTCATCTTCGACGAGCAATATGCACTGCTGCTTAACGGCGGCGGGCGTAGTTGCGGCAGCTCTCTCCGGTATGGCGGGCAGCTTCTGCGAGCGCGGAATGACCAGCGAAACCGTCGTGCCCCGACCGGGCTCGCTTTCAATCCGCACTTCACCGCCCGAGGCCCGCGCGAAGCCGTAAACCTGGCTCAAGCCGAGGCCGGTACCTTGCCCGACGCCCTTGGTCGTGAAGAAGGGTTCGAACACTTGCGCGATCATGTCCGCCGGAATGCCCGTGCCGCTATCGCTCACGGATATGCGCACCTGGTCGGGCTCATTGCCGGCGGACGCGACATTCTCGGCATCGATGACGATCGTTCCGCCTTGGGGCATGGCGTCGCGCGCGTTGAGCGTGATGTTGAGAAGCGCCACCTCGAATTGCGATGGATCGACTTCGATCGGCCACAAGCCGGACGGGAGACGCAGGTCCACCACAATATGTTCGCCTAAGGAGCGATCGAGCAGGGCGTCCATCCCATATATGCGCTGCCCGATATCGATGATCTCCGGATGCATTGGCGAGCGCCGGGCGAATGTCAGTAGTTGCTGCGTCAGCTTGGCACCGCGATCGACCGCCTGCCTGATGCCGTTTTTGAGCCGTTCGATCTTGGCCGGATCGCTGGTCCGCTCCATGAGATCGAGCCCGCTGGAGGCGACCATCAGCAGATTGTTGAAATCATGCGCCACGCCGCCGGTAAGCTGCCCCATCGCCTCCATTTTCTGCGATTGGCGGAGGGCCTCTTCCGCTTGCTCGCGCGTCCTGATTTCGGCCTGCAGCTTGGCGTGAGCTTCGCGTAGCGAGGCATAGGATGAGCCTAGGACCGCGATCAGCAGCGACGCCATCAGCACGACCAAGGCAATCCCCACATAGCGCAGCGCCCGACGGGGCCAGCTTTCCAAGGAGGTTCTGAGGTAAACCGAACCCAACGCCGTTCCGCCCTGTGCCACTTGTTCGGTTACGATGACGTCGCGCCCGCTTATCGAGGGAAGGGTCACATGGATCGCGGCCGGCAGCGAAACTTCCGCCGTGCTGAAACCGGCGACGAACGCGCCCTTCTCATTGTAGACGCCGGCGGCCTTGACCTCCGGATTGCTGCGCAGCGCCGCAAGATATTCGCGCGTCGCCGGCTTATCGTCGAATGCGAGCGGAGCCGCCACGCTTTCAGCCAATATTTGCGCCTGCACGGCTGCCTGACGCAGCTTTTCCGCCCTGACGAGCCGATCATTCTGCACGGCCAGCATGAAGGCTGCGCCAAGCAGCGCGACCGCGATCAATATGGCTGCGCGCGGGGTGATCGCAAACAGCCGCGCGGCCCGGCCGGCAGGTTGGTCAAAGATTGAGGCGGACGCGGGTTCGTTCATCTTTTGTCGACTGCTACAGCCAGTCCGAGCAACTTGGAACTGATCCTGAGTCCGCTCGCACGGGCGGCGCCATCGTCGATCTGGAAGCGCACGCGGCCTCCTTGCAGCACGAATTCAATCATTCCGCTGGTCGTGCCGTCGTCTGCATCAGCCACGGTCAGGATCGGCTGGCCCGCCACATCGGACGGCATTTTTGCGTCCGTCTTGGTGGGCTTGCCCAGGAACAGGATCTGGCAGTCGAGGGGGCTGGCCCCGCTGAGCCGGCGCACGGTGACCGGACGGCCGTGGATTCTTTGCCCGCGAACAACTTCGTCCATGACCGAGCCAAAGGGGTCCTGCCCGGAAATGCAGATTTGGAAAGAGCCACCTGTGTTGGCGAAGGTGCTTGGCGGCCAATCGACAAAAGGGCCGAATTTGAACAGATAGCTCGCCTTTACCGCGTCTTCCAGCGAAGGCGCAGCCATGAGCGGGCTGACGGTGATGGCGGCGACGACGAATGCACCGAGCGCTGCCATGGCGTGCCAGCGCCATCTTGTCGGGAATGGCAGGCTGCGGGCTACATGTGCCATTTGAGCGCGACATAGACGGTGCGCGGCACCGCGTTCGCTTGAGACGCGGGAAGCTCATAGTGGGATTTGTGAAGCAGGTTGAAGCCGGAAACGGACAGCTCCGCTCCTTCAACGAAGCGCCACGCCAGCCGTGCGCCCATCTCCACATAAGCGTTCACATGCGGATTGGGCAGATGACTCACATAGCGCAGATCCATGTCGACGTTGATCCGCGGCCCCAGATCCATCGAGGATCTTAGCGAGACGCGGTGCTTGGGATCGTCGCCGATCTGCGAAATACCGAGCAATCCGCTCGCATCGGGCTTAAAGCGGAATTTCTGGATGAGCAGGCTGTAGCCCGGCTTCAATCTCCACCAGTCAGTGAGCCTGTAATCGGCCCATGCGTCGAAGCCGTAGCTGTGCCCTCTGATCCCGTTCCCCCACCGGAGCGGGAAAAGCCCTGCCGGGGCGGGCTCGATGCTCCGCAGATCATCATAGTCGTTGTAGAAACCGGAAATGGATAGCGAGGCGTCAGACGAGATGACGAGGCGGGTGCCGGCTTCGTAAGCGATCAACTTTTCGGACCTGAAGCTATCCGGACCGAACAGCAAGGTCACGTTATTGACCTTCTCGACAACGTCGCGATCGAAAGGTGTGGGCGCGCGCACGGCACGCGATACGGCTGCCCAAAGCATCGATCGAGCGCTTGGCTTCCAGGATAGCCGCGCGCTCGGCAGCAGCACGGACCCCGAATAAGGATCATGCTCCAGCTTGAGCCCCGCGATCGCCGTGAGTGAGGGCGTGACCGCAACGCTATCCTGCGCAAAGAAGTTGGCGAGGACGAGGGTGCGCTTTGGCGGAACGAGTGAAAGGCCGGCTGAAGCATCGATCTCGTAGCTGCTGGTACGCACGCCGCCGCCCCAGACGATCTGGTTGTACGGGCCGAGCGAGAAGCTGTGCTGCGCATCGAAATCGAAGGTGTCGAGCCTGAAGCGGCCGCCGCCTTTCCTGGTCTCACGCCCGGCGTGGTCATAATAAACCTGCACCTGAAGCGCTGAAGTCGGGCTCCAGGTCCGGTTCCAGCGGGCCGTGACATTGCCCCCGCGAAAGATCTCGTTGGGAGCATTCAGCTGCGCATGCGAACCGCGCAGGATATCGCCCTGCAATGTCACCAGATCGGCCGCAGAGGCATTCCAGTCGACCCTGAAACCGCCTTGCACGCGATAGGCATGGTCGTCGGCGGCAGCGGAGCTGTCGCGATTGCGCCGGCCATTGAGGTAGAAGCGATAGTTGATCGCATCGCCGAGATGGCCGCCATAGCGCAGGCTTGCATCAAACAATCGATTTCCGCCAAGCGCGCTGATATAGCCGCCCTGCGTTGCCCCTGCATTGCGGGTGACGATGTTGATCACGCCGTTCACTGCATTGGCGCCCCACAGCGTCGCACCCGGCCCGCTGATCACCTCGATGCGGTCGACATCTTCGGGCAGAACATTCTGCATGTCCCAATAAACGCCGGAAAATAGTGGAGAATATACGGTGCGGCCGTCGATCAGGACGAGAAGCTTGTTGGGAAAATTCTGGGCTCTCGGGTTGCCGTTCAGCCCTCGCGCGCTGATTACATAACCGCTGGCGCTGCTGCGAAGAACCTCAAGATTGGGCGCCAGGCGCAAAATGCCGGGAAGGCTGACGGTGCCGGCGCGGACGATATCATCATGAGTTATGACGTAGATGGAGGCAGGCGCGTCGCCGACGGCACCGGCTGATTTGGTCACCGAGGAGACATCAAGATCCGCCAGTGCGGTGATGGACATATCGCGCAATTCTTCGACGCTTTGCGCCATCGAAGCGCCCGGATGGAGCGTGGCGAACGCGGCAGCCACCAGCGTAAACGCTCGCTCATGCCGCAGCCCCCTCCGCATCCTGTCTCATCCCCGTTCCCGTCGCGGCTGATCACCGCGATTTGATCACCCGTTACGCACGGCCAACGAAACGGTTCCGTCTGAAAATTTTCTTAACCATGCAGGGGGATAGCGCAAGATCTTCCAAACATTGCCGTGCTTCCTTTCATCTCGCGCATACCAGAACTTCTCTTCGTACCGCCGCCGAGCAGGATGTTCCACGCGGTCATGATCCGCTTCGGGTTGCGACGCAAAGGTCAGTCGATTCAGCGAACGACGAACCTGACGCGATCGACCGTCTGGCCCTGCGCGTCGATCACCGAAATCAGATGCGCGCCGGGCGTCGGCAACAATAGCGGCGCATCTTCCGCCGGCCCCAGGGCATGGTTGTCGAACAGGAGCTGGTCGCCCGTGCTTGCGCCCGACACGGACACGCGAATGCGTTGGCGGCTGAGGGGTATGTCCGGATCCAGCGCATAGATGCTTCCTGAGACCGGGGCGACGATCCGGGGGCGTTCCGCTGAAGACGGCTTTTCGGCGAAGCTGGACTGGCCAGTTCCGGCGAGGAAATATTCGCGGCGTGGTGGTTCGATTCCACCCGCGAAGACGATATCGCGCGCATCGATGCCGTGGGGCCTTGCAGGCGCGGTGCCGGGCCTGCCCTGATGCAGCGCGAGCATCAGTTCGCGCCAGACCGGCGCCGCGCCGCTGGTGCCCGATACCGCCCGCATCGAATCCCCTTCGAGATTTCCGATCCAGACGCCGACGGTGTAGCGATCGGAGAAGCCTATGCACCAATTGTCGCGCATGGCCTTGGACGTGCCCGTCTTGACCGCAGCCCAAAATGGGAGGCGCAGCGCACTGTCGAGGCCGAAGGTGCGCGCGCGTGCGCCCGGATCGGCCATCATATCGGAGACGATCCACGCCGCGGCAGGGGACATCGTCTGACGGCTTGGACGGGACGGGTCGCCCGCGCTGAGGCGGAGTGGCGACCAGCGGCCGCCGTTGGCGAGCGCGCGATAGGCGTTAGCCTGTTCGAGCAGCGTGACCTCGGCCGAGCCGAGCGCCAGCGAAAAGCCATAATAATCGCCGTCTTCGGTCAATCCTTCATAATCAAGATCGCTCAGCCGGTCGCGAAACGCATCGACGCCCACCAGCAGCAACGTCCGCACCGCAGGCACGTTGAGCGAACCGGCGAGGGCGCTGCGGACCGAGACGGGGCCTTTGAACCCCCGATCGTAATTTTGCGGGACGTACAGGCCGGACGCGGTATCCAGCTGCACCGGGCTGTCGTCGAGGATCGAAGCCGGCGTCAGATAGCCGCGCTCGATCGCCATGGCGTAGAGGAAGGGTTTCAGCGTCGATCCCGCCTGCCGGTAGGAATCGGCGCCATCCACTGCCGCCGCGGTCGAGCCGCCTCCCACGCCGCCGACATAGGCGAGCACATCGCCACTTCGGTTGTCTAGAACCACCACCGCGCCGTCGCGGGCGCGCTGGTCGCCAAGCCCGATCAATTGCCTGCGAAGCGCGGCGACCGCGACCCGCTGTACGGTGGCGTCCAGGGTTGTCGTGACCCGCATGCCCGGCTTTTGCAGCAGCCGGGTGGCGAGATGCGGGGCCAGCCCCGGATCGGTCGCAATGGCGCGTGCTGGGTCGAGCGCGGCGGCCAGCTGTAACTTAACCGCCGCGCAATCGGTCTTGACGAGGCGGCAGGCGCGACGCGCGATGACCGAGGGCGGCGCCTGCGGATCGGGCAGCAATGCCGTGACGATCGCTGCTTCCTCACGTGAAAGAGCGGCAGGTGGTTTGCCGAAGAGGCTTTGGCTTGCCGCCATGATGCCTTGCGCCTCCCCCCGAAAACCGGCGAGGTTCAGATAAGCTTCGAGGATCTGATCCTTCGTCCAGCTTCGCTCGATCGCCATCGCCGCCCGCATTTGCCGCATCTTGTCCCACAGCTTGCGCTTGCCGGGGGCAGCCAGATCGCCTGCGAGAAAGCCGGCTAGCTGCATCGTGATGGTCGAGCCGCCGCGCGTATGCCGCCCTTCCCAGCGGTCATGAAGCGCGCCCAGCATGGCGAGCCAATCTATGCCGTCATGCGTGACGAAGCGCCGGTCCTCGGCCATGACGACATCGTGCCGCAGCGCGGGCGCTATTTCCGAGAGCGGCGTCCAGCTCAGCCGGCGTCGGCTGAAATCGACCCGCACGCTGTCGATCAGGCGGCCACGGCGATCGTAAAGCCAGCTTTCGGAGGGCTGCCAGCTTGCACGCACCGTCGCATAGCTCGGAATGCTCGGCGGCCAGGTCGCAACCCACAAAGAGGCCAGAATGACCAAGGCCGCAACGAAGGCAAGCTGAGCGATGCGCTTGCCGGGTCCGCCTTTCACTTCATCGCCACCGTGATCGGCTGGTTCGGCACTGCCGCGCGGATATCGGGCGAATAAAGCGCTTGGACGCGGGTCGGCGGAAGCTGGAAGGTGCCCGCGCCATTGAGCCGCACCGCATATTCGACGGTTAATCTGCCGCGTGGCACCCAGCCGAAATAGCCGCGCCAGGCATCCAGTCCGCGTTCGACATAGCTGGGTTGGATGCCTTCGCCATTGGCCGCTTGCGCGGCCAGAGCGGCCGACTGGCCTCCGAGATCGCCGATGATCGTGGCGCCGCCGGGAATGGGATCGTCGACGACGACCCAATTGCGCTCGGCGCTGGCATCGACGGTGATGCGGATGCGCAGCACGTCGCCGCGGCTAAGCCTGCCGGCGATGCGCCGCTGGATCACCTGGATCTGTTTGGTGATGCGATAGCCGGCGGCTAAGGGCCTGCTGAGCGGCACGGCAGCCGAAAGCGAGACCTGTGCCCACGGACCAGCACCACCGGATTGCGCCAGGATAAGGGCTGCGGGCTTTGGAGGAAGCGGCAGGCTGTTGACCGATGCGCCGTTCGGCCACTTCGCCGCACGCACGGCGCCAGCCAGGCTCATGGTGGTCGTGCCGCTGATTGCGTCGGGCCGGTAAAGGCTGGCGAGACGGCGTGCCGCGATTACCCCCCAGGCATTGGCGGGCGTGGAGTCCCAGTGGCCACGACGCTGGCGCAGGGCCACGCCCACTATCATCCTCGGCACATCGTCCTGCCAGCCGGGGCTGCCCATGATCGCATCGAGCGTGCGGATCGCCACCTCGTCGCCGGTCGACATCAGCCACCAGGGCGAAGCGGCACTGTCGGACAGGTCGAGCCGCGACCCTTCGTAGACGAGGCGGGTGCGCAGCACGGCTTCCGCCTGGGCAGCAAGCGCCGGGTTCACTCCGGCGGTTCGATGCAGCGCGACCAGCCAGTCGGCCAATCCCGAGCTTTGCATATCCCTGGGGTCCATGCCGATCTGATTGATCAGGGCGGGATCGGCGGCATTGTTGCGCGCGAGTGCCGCCAGCGCGGTAAGCTTTTCGAGCCGCTGATCGCCGGTGGTGTCGCGACTGAGACGGCCTTCCACCACCGCGCGCAAGGCCGCGATCATGCGGGCGCGGTACGCTTCAGGAACGGTCCATCCGGCTTCGGCGGTGATCGACATCACATAAGCCGTCAGCGCGGGCGAGCCGTCCAGCTCCTGGTCGGGAAAATAACGGAGCAGCCCGTCGCGATCGAGATAGGCCGGGATTTCCCCTGCCAGCCGGTTCCACCTCCCAACATCACCGGCGACGATCGCTTTCGAGAGCAATTGTTCGAAGCAGCCATAAGGATAGGCCGCCATATAGCTGCGTACCCCCTCCAACGGCGGAGCCAGGCTGTCGGACAGACGGATGTCGACCGAACCGCGTCCCGGCAGAGCGCCGGCCGGCGGCGCGAGATTGACGATCGTGCGCGGCCCGACCCGAGCGAGCGTCGCCGCCCACACCTCGAGCGGGACGGCGGACGCGATCGTCTGGCTGACGGTGATGCGATCGGACGCGCGGCCATCGCGCGAGCGCGCGTTGAGCGTCCATGTCAGCTTGTCATGGTTGGCCGGCGCTCGCAGACGCCAGGTGACGCCGGCGGTCGCGCCTGCGGGAATGGTCACGGTCAGGGGCGACGCCGTACCAACAAAGGGTGTGATTGTCGGCTGGGCGGTTACCGTCATCGGCTTGTCCGATCCGTTGCGCAGCGTGAAGCTCGCTCCGTAAAAATCGCCACTGCGCACGAGCGGCGGCACGCCCGAATAAATGCCGAGGTCCTGGGTGGTGCGGATGGCAAGGCTGCCGGTGCCGAAGCGATCCGGCCCGGCCGAGGCAATCGCCACCAGCCTGAACGAAGAGAGCGCATCGGAAAGTGGGACCGCAATCCGCGCGCGGCCCTGGGCATCGAGCGGCACGCGCCCGCGCCAGAGCAGCACGGGCCGGAAATCCTCGCGATTGACCTGCGAAAGGTCGCCGCCTCCGCCGCCCCCGGCTGGAACCGCCTTTCGGCCATAATGGCGCTTGCCGACAACCTGCATCTGTGCGGTCGAGGTGAGCACGGACAGCGGCCGATCGCCCATCATCGCGTCGAGCAGTTGCCAGCTGTCATTGGGGGCGAGCTGAAGGATCGCCTCGTCCACCGCCGCAAACGCGATTTCGGCTGAGCGCGGCGGCTTGCCGTCAGGCCCGTTCACCCGCACCGCAACCTGCGCCACGTCCCGGACATGATATTTGGCGCGGTCAGCGCGCACATCGACCGCGAGGCGGTGCGCTTCCCACCCGACGCTGATCTTCGCGGTCCCCATGCGGAAGCTCGGTTTGGCGAGGTCGACCAGCGCGGTGGGCCGCGCGGCGAGATCCTGGAAGAAGGGTAGGTGCCAGCGCCGCGCGAAATCCGCGAGCCATAGCCGCCAACCGGCGACGCGGCCGCGAACCGCCAGCACCGAAACATAGATGTTCGGCGCATAATAGCCGCGCAACGGCACTGAAATCACCGGGTCCTTGCCCGAAAGCTCGGTCACGAAGCTCGCCAGCACGCCTTCGCGTTCGATCGTTACCAGCGCAGTCGCGGTGCGGAACGGCATGCGCACCTGGAAGCGTGCGGTGTCATTCGACCCATATTCGCGCTGCTCGGGCACCACATCCATGCGATCGCCATTGTCGCCGCCGAACCACCAGTCGTCATTGCCCGCAAGCCAGACCGAGGTGACGGCATGCGCCTCGTTCCCATTGTCATCACGGACGGTGGCGACGGCATAGACTTCGCCGGAAACGCCGGGATCGAGCGCGCATTGGGCCAGGCCCAGCTGGTCGCTATGGGTCAGGCAGGTCGCGCGCAGGCGCGTGATCTTGGCGCTATTGTCATAAGCATAGAAGCCGCCGATCAATCGCCGCCGCGCCGAGATGATCTCGCGGCTGTAGAGCCTGACCATCACGGTTTTCCCGCGTACCGGTCTGCCGTTCAGATCGAGCGTCGCCAGCTTCAGGCGAAGATCGTCCTGCTTCATCAGCCAGCCATCGGTCTTGATGCCGAGCTGGAGGGCGGATGGATGGATGCGGATATGCTGCGATGCCGTCAGCATCTCGCCATTGGCATCGGGATAATCCATCTCGACAGCGAGCATCGCGTCGTCGGTGATGGTCTTGGGAATCGCGATGTTGCTGTGGGCGATGCCCTGACCGTCTAGCGTCAGCGCGATGGTGTCGGCGGCCGGCGGAGGCGGGGTCATGTCGCGATTGTCCCCGTCGAGCGGGGTGGTCCCTTCGACCAGCGGGGTGCCGCCGAAGCTCCAACCGTCCCAGCCCTTGGGGGCAGCGATATCGGTGTCAAAGGTCGAACGGAGCGTGACCGGAATCCGCGCCGCGCCGCCACCGGAGAGATAGCCGACGAACAGGTCGACCGGCACCTGCGACGGTCTGACGAGCGCCTCCTTCGGGCCGGAAATGGTGGCGCGCATGGTCGGCAGGCGATATTCGTCGACGCGGACCGATTGGCCGGTGTCCAGCGTCTTGTCGCCCACGATCACGGAGAGGTCATAGTCGCCCTGCGGCGCGCCCTTGGGCGCGGTCCATTCGCTCTCGCCGATACCGTCGCGGCCAAGCATGATCGGCTGCTCGAACTCGGTATCCGAGCCGCGATGGCTGAACCTGAGCGTGCCGCGCAACGCTTCCGCTGCCAGCCCAGCCGCCACCGGGCGGCGGAGGAAATGCTTCATATGCACGGTCTCGCCGGCGCGGATCAGCGTGCGATCGAAAACGGTGCGGAAGATTTGCGGCTTGCTCTCCCATCCGAAATCGAGATCGAAATCATAGGGCTCTAGCCCCTTGTCCCAGCTGGTGAGCGTGAAGCTAAAATCGCCGCCGTGACGCGCCGAGATCATGAGCGCATGGCTGCCGTCATCCTCGCACGAGGCATAGCTTTGCGGATCGGGCATAGGTCCACGGATCAGCAGTCGACCGAAGGCGTCGCTGACGCCGCGCGCTAGCAGCTTGCCGGTGCAGCTATCGCTGACCTGGACGGTGGCGCCGGGGACTGGGCGGCCGCTGTCCAGCGCGGTCACCCACGCCAGCGAAGGGCCGCGGCCCCATTTGAAATGCACCGCCATATTGGTGACGAGCGCACCCGCCGCGACATAGCGCGGCGTGTTGCGGCCGAGCAGCGCGCGGCCGAGCGTCGGGCTCGCCATTTCGACGACGTAAAAGCCAGGGTCTCCCAGCGGCATGCCGACCACTTCGAACGGCTTGCCGCCGCCGGGCAAAGGCAAGGATCGCGAGACCGTGCCGGGGCCTGCGCGCAGCAGCGGCGTATCGCGCGTATGATTGACGGTGACCTTCTTGCCGCCCTGCTTTTCCTCACGATAGTCGCTTTTTTCGGCATCATCGAGCTTGCGCAGCCATGCGGCAATCTCTCCGTCCGAACCGGCGACGCGCAGCGATCTGCCGCCCAGGTCGAGGATATTCCGCCGCAGCGCGGGTTCGACATTTCGCACGGTGATCGGCAGCACGCCGCCCTCGCGCGCCTCCAATATGCCGAATGTGGCGGCGAATTTCGCGAGCGGCGGCGCGCTATCGAAACGGATCGGCAGCGGAAAGCGCGCGGCGTTGGCGAGCGCGCGGCCATTTTCGTCACGGATATCCTGTGGCAGCACGACCTTGCCCGATATCGCGTCGAGCGTGCGAACCTTGAAGCTGACCGAGGTCAGCGCTGCTTCGCTGGTCTCGTCCTCGCCTTCGCCGGCGCGTGCCTTTTTCTGGGGAACCAGAGCCGAGCCATCCGCCAGCACGAGGCGAACGGCCTCCGCCTTGGCGCGCGCGACAGGCGCGCTGAATTCCACCGAGGCGGGTTCGAGGGGGTTGCAGCCCGCATGGGCGTTGACCCGCGTGCACTGAAACTTCGCGGTGAATTCCTCGATCACTTTGTAGTCGAAGCGCTGGGTCTTGCCCGCCGTGCGGCCGCCGCCCTGGACCGACTCGGGCCAAATGAGCGCGACATCCCGGCCGGGCGGCAGAGGGCGGCGGCATTTGAGCGCGGTTACGGTCTTGAGCGCATTGGCGAGGGCTGCCGGATTCTTGGGAAGCTCGCTTGGAAGCCCTGCGTTTTCGAGAAAGTCCGAGACGCGATAGTCATGCGGGCCGAGCCCGGTCAGGATCGTCGCCGCGGCGGCGGGCCTGAGCAGGTCGACGGGAATTTTCTCGCCGATGCCATTGACCGCGCAATAGGCATTGGCGGCGACCGACGGGCGGAGCGGCGGCACGTTGGTGGCGACCAGGAAAACCTGGTCTTGCTGGATACTCCCGTCATAACCTTGCGGCAAAATCGCGCGAACGGTCGGGCCGCCGGTGTCGATCGTGAAACGGCGCTGCCCGCCGACCAGTTGCGCGGCCAAGCTTTTGAGGCCGGGCTTGAGCGTCAACGCGCAGCTGATGCCGCCTGGCAGCGCCAGCGCGAATTCATGAACGAAGCTTTGCTGATCGATCCAGCGGCCTTCGCCCGCGATCGGACAGGTCACATCAACCGGGGGTGCGGCACGCGGATCGCCGAGCGGCACCATCGGCTCGGAAAAGCGCAGGGTGAAGCGCCTGACCGCGCCATCGTCGCTGCCCGGCGTCGCCATCACCACGGCTGGCGGGTTCACGCCCGATGCGGCGATCGGCCCGAAGGCGAGGAACAACAGGGCAAAGCGCGCCCAAAGCCTGCGCATCAGTTCCTCCCCCCGATCTCCCGATCCCGGTTGTGGTCAGTTTCCGGTTCTGAACGGCCGGACGAACGGATAGGCGAATTGCGCGCGATAGCCGTTGGGCACTGTCTCCGGCACGCCATAGCCTGCCGGCCAGCGTTTCTCCGGCAGGTGAAAGGTGCCGAACAGCTTGTCGAGCCAGGGAAAATGGATCGCGAAATTGACGTCGACCGCGTCCTGCTCGAGCCCGTGATGCCAGTGATGAAAACGCGGCGTCGCCAGCCATTGGCCGAGCCGGTCGAAGTCGCCCTTGAGATTGGCGTGGAGCAGCGAGCTGTAGACGTAGACGAACGCGATATAGGCCTGCATCACCGATGGCGAAAAGCCGAAGGTCATCAGCGGCAGCGAGGTGATGCCGCGCAGGGCAATGATCTCGAAAAAGTGCATGCGCGCACCGGCCAGCCAGTCCATCGCCTTCGCCGAATGATGCACGGCGTGAAAGCCCCACAGGAAAGGCACCCGGTGGAACGCGCGGTGAAACCAATATTGCGCAAGATCGGTGAGGATCATGACTTCGACGAACTGCAGAAGCCAGGGCTGGCCCGCGATCGCCGCGCGCAGATCGCCCCAACTGCCGGTATGCGCATTGATGGCCTGCGACGGCGCCAGCGCGAGGAAGGTGAGCACCTGCACCATCATCGAGCTGATCAGATAGTAGAACAGGTCCTCCCGCCACTCGATGCGGAACAGGCGTTGCTCCGGCCGGTGCGGGAACAGCCGTTCGATCGGCGCGAACATGAGCCCGGTGACCGCAAGGTTCACGACGAAGAAGTCGATGCCGAAGAATACGCCCCAGTCGTGGACGTCCTGAGCGCTCGCGTTAGCGCCGCCCAGCAACGCGGCAACGATGCCGATCGCGAGCGCGGTGAAGCCGATCGCCTTGCGCGGCCGTAGCAGCAGGCTCAGCAGGGAGAGCGCATAGGCGCCGAGCAGAACGGCATGGACGAACAGGCGAAAGCCGGACCATGCGCGCACCGCATCCAGTTCGGGCGTCGAAAACAGCGCTGGCCAGCGCAAGGCCACGACAAGGCCGAAGCCAATCACTGCGAGCAGCAGTCCGAAAAAGCCCGAAAACCATCCGCTGCCGAATCGCCGCACTTCGATGGGAGCCTGAAGATCGTGCTCAAGCCTCGCCAGGAAGCCGCCCTGTTTGCCCATCATGCCCCTCCAGTTGCGTCAGCGCTCGCCTCATGTACCCCCGCGCGCCATCGCGATCGCATCATGCACCCGCGCCAGCGCCGCATCAATGGGGGCCGTTTCGCCCAGCAGCGCGAAGGTGCCGTTAAGCGCGAAGACGCAATGGCCATGCACGGTGGCGACCAACGATCGCGCCAGCGATGCCGCGATATCCTGCTTGTCCGGCGGAAGCGCCGCCGCGATTTCCTCCACCACGATCCCGGTCAATTCCGCTCGACGCGTGCCATACCATGCGGGCGGATCTCCCTTGGTCAGCCGATGATCGTAAATCGCTGACCAGGCATTGTAATTCTCGCGCGCGAATTCGAAATAGCCGCGCACCAGCACGTCCAGCCGATTCCCGGAACTCTGGCTGAGATGCTTGCGAAGATGATCCGCCCAAAGCGTGAAGGTGTGCCCGTTGATGGCGAGGATGAGCCGGTCATAGGTTTCGAAGACATTGTAGATCGTGCCGATCGAATAGCCGATCCGTTTCGCAACCTCGCGCGCCGAAAAGCCGGCAAAGCCCACTTCCGTCATCAGGCGATGCCCTTCGGTGATGATCATGCGCTCCAGTTCGGCCCGGCTATGATCGGATCTGCGCGCCATCATGACTCCAGAAATATACACTGTTCAGAATTTTATTGAACACTGTTTATTTATGCGGTAGAGCGAGAGGGTCAAGCGGAAACGGGCGGGCTGGTCATGTTTGTCATTGTCCTCGGTTTAGTCGTCGCGGTGTTGCTCCTGTGGTCCCGGGTCACCCGGCTCGAACAGCGGCTCGCCGCGCGGGAGGCGCAGGATGGCTTCGCGCCGGCGCACATGCGAGCAACCGAGCCGCCCCATCACGAACCAGGCTATAAAGCAGCGCCGAGATCAGGGACCGTGACCATCGTCAATCGGCCGCCCACGCCGCTCGTCGTCGAGCCCGATCCTGTAGTTGCGCCGGAACCAGCCTTGGAGCCGGCCCCGATCATGGCCGAGCCCGATCTGTCTGCTCCTTCGGCTGAGCCGCCCGTGCCCTCCGCACAGCCGCGCATAATCGGTTTCGAGGAACTGTTCGGCACCAAGCTGCCGATCTGGGCGGGCGGAATCACGCTTGCGGTCGCAGGCTTGTTCATCGTCAAATATTCGATCGATGCCGGCCTGCTCTCGCCAGCGGTCCGCGTGGTGTTCGGAATCCTCTTTGCGATGGCGCTCGTCATCGGCGCTGAAGCGTCGACGCGCTGGAAGCAGACCGCCGAAGATCGTCGCATCGCGCAAGCGATGGCAGGTGCAGGCGTCGCTACGGCCTATGCCTCGATCCTTATCGCCACCAACGTCTATCATCTCATCGACCTCGGCCCCGGCTTCGCGTGCCTCGCGCTGGTGACCGGCGCGGCGCTTGCGCTCGCGCTCCGCTTCGGCTCGCCGTCGGCTGTGCTTGGGCTGGTCGGCGGCCTGGCTGCGCCCGCACTTGTCGGCCAGCATACCGACAATATCGCGCCGCTCACCGCCTATCTCGGCATTGTGATCGCAAGCCTTGCCGGGCTGAGCCGCAAGCAGCGCTGGCCGTGGCTGACCGCGCTGGCGCTGGTCGGCGGCTTCGGCTGGGGCGCTGTGCTGATCGCCTTCCAGGCTCTCGACGGGGTAAATACGACCGCCATCGCGGGCTACACGCTGCTGCTCGCTTTCGTGGTACCGCTGCTGTTGAGCGGCGAAAACAATGCGTCGCTCATGCGCTCGGCGGCGGCTGCGATCGGTGCGCTTCAGATCGCTTGGATCGTCATGCAGGGCGGCTATGGCGCATTGCAATGGAGCCTTTATGGCCTGCTCTCGCTGGCGGCCATCGCGCTGGCCCATTTCGATGCGACGCAGCGCAGACTTCCCTCCATAGCGCTCGCCATCGGTCTCGCGACCATGGCGAGCTGGAGCCATCCCGATCCGCTTGCGCTTGCCCTGGTGTGCGCTGGCAGCGTGATCCTCTTTGCCGGTTCGGCCCTTGCGCAGATTTGGACGCCGCGCGGATCGCTGCGCGATGCGTTGCAGGCAGCGGCAGCGCTGGGCGGTACGCTCATCATTGCGTGCATGATCGCGCCGTCAGGGCTGTTGACCGCCAAGCAATGGAGCCTGCTGGCGTTGGCGGCAGCGCTGCCGCTGATCGGATCGGTGATGATCGGTGCGCGCAAGCCGTTGGCCGATCGCGACCCCCGCATTCTGGTTCTTGGCCTCGCCGCGTCGATCCTTTGCTGCGGTGCGTTGCCGGAGCTGTTCGATCGGCATGCGCTGCCGGCGCTTTATGCGTTCGGCGTTGCGGGCTTGATCGAGCTTTGGCGCAGGTGGCCCGATCTCGATTATCGCGGCGCCACTTCGATCGTTCTGCTTGCGACGGCAGCGAGCCTGGCGGAAAGCTTCGTCCGCTGGCTGGGCGGCAGCCTCGCGACGCTTGCAGGTGAGCCGCTTTACGTGATTTTCTTGCCCACCCCCGGCCATGCCCTGACGGATTTGATCGCGCCGGCGGCCATCCTGGCGGTCGCGGCCTGGCGCAGAGGCGCGCTCTTGCCAGCCAAGGTCTCACGATTGGCGATCGTTGCCCCCGGCTTGCTCGGCATCGCCGGGCTGTTCATTCTCTACAAGCAGTTGTTCGCGATTGGCGATCCGCCTGCGTTCAAGGATGTCGGGCTACTCGAGCGCGTGGTGCTTGATCAGCTGCTGTTCGCGCTCGGCTGGGCGGCGCTGACAAATCGTGAGCGCATGACGAGGCTTCGCGAGTTGGGGCTCGCGATCACTGCCATCGCAACCGCGCGCATGCTCCTGTACAACGCGCTGCTGTTCGATCCGCTCTGGCGGGATCAACTGGTCGGCACGGTGCCGCTTGCCAACCTGATCGCGCCTGCATTCCTGCTGCCGCTCGGTTGGCTGTGGTTGGCGGAAAAGGCCGAGCCGGGATTGGCTGAAAAAGCGAAGCCGGCGATCACCGGCATCCAGATGGCGCTTGTCAGCCTGTTCGTCGCGGCAACGCTGCGCCAGGCCTTCCATGGCTCCTTGCTGGCAGTAGGCGGCGTCGGGCCGGGCGAGGATATCTCCCGATCGCTGGCCGCTATCGCATTGGCGATCGGCTTCCTCCGCTGGGGCATTTATCGGCGCGAGCGACCATGGCGCATCGCTTCGCTGGTGCTGATGCTGGGCGCAGTGCTCAAGGTGTTCCTGGTTGATGCCTCGGGGCTCGAAGGGCTGATGCGGATCGCCTCGTTCGTCGCGCTCGGTTTCGCGTTGATCGGCATCGGCTGGCTGTATAGCCGACATCTCAGGACGGACGCCCCGTTAACCGACGCCTGATTTTCGATCGCTATTGCCGCTTTTCCATCGGAGTTCCGCGCCTATGTCCGCTCCAGATCTGTCGCTCCTCGTAAAGCGCCGCTTCGGACCCATATTCGCGGTCCAGTTCCTCGGCGCATTCAACGACAATCTCCTTAAGTTCGCGATGCTGTTCCTGGCGAATTTCGGGATTTTCGCCGCTGAACCGGGCAAGGCAGAGCTGCTCGCCGCGATCGCGACCGGCCTGTTCATTCTGCCCTATTTCCTGTTCTCGGCGCTCGCCGGCCAAGTGGCGGACATGATCGACAAGGCTCGGCTGATCCGTTGGATCAAGCTTGCCGAAATCATGATTATGGCATTGGGCCTCGCCGGTTTCTGGTTCCAGTCAATCCCGATCCTGCTGGCCAGCCTGTTCCTGATGGGCCTGCATTCGACGCTGTTCGGCCCCGTCAAATATTCCATCCTGCCCCAGCATCTCGGCAATGCCGAAATCATGGGCGGAACCGGCTTGATCGAGGGCGGCACCTTCCTTGCGATCCTTGGCGGCCAGCTCCTCGCCGGCGCTATTCCCGCGTGGGAAGCCGGTCTGGCGGCCATGGGGATAGCGTTGCTCGGGTTTCTCGCCAGCCTTGCCATTCCGGTGGCGCCACCGATCCGCGATCACCACCATATCGATTGGAACATCTTCAAGGGCACCAGGGAGATTCTCGCGACCGCGCATCATGGGCGCGGCGTGTGGCTTTCGATCCTCGGCATCAGCTGGTTCTTCGCGGCGGGCGCCGTGCTCGTTTCCGAATTCGCGCCATTGGTAAGCGGCGCGCTGGCTGCCAAGCAGGAGGTGGCCACGCTCTTCCTCATCGTCTTTTCGGTGACGATCGCATTGGGCTCCATTGCCGTGAACAAGCTGCTCAAGGGCGAGGTGTCGGCGCGCTACGTGCCCATCTCCGCACTGGTACTGGCTGGCGGGCTGATCGATCTTTGGCTTTCGACCAGCGGCTTTTCCGTGCGTACCGCCGGCGCGACCATCCCGCAGTTCGTCGCAACGCCTGGGGCGATCCGGATCCTGATCGATCTCGGCGTGATCGCCTTTGCCGGCGGCATGTTCATCGTGCCGCTCTACGCCATATTGCAGATCGCCAGCCCTCCCGACGAACGATCGCAGATCATCGCCGCCAACAACATCGTCAATGCTGGCGTGACGGTGCTGGCCGTGCTCGCCATCGGCGGTTTGCTCGCCAGCGGCATCGATGTGCCAGGGCTGATCGGCGTATTGGGCTTCGCCACGCTCGCGGTCGCCATTCTCAGCATATGGCTGCTGCCGGACACATTGTTCAAAGCCGTCGTCCGGCTCGCGCTCAAGCTGCTCTATCGGGTGGAGGTCGCCGGCCTCGAACATATGCCCGAGCCGGGCGAGCGGGCGGTGGTGGTGGTCAACCACCTAAGCTTCCTCGATGGCGTGCTGCTTGGCGCCTTCCTGCCGGGCAAACCCACCTTCGCGGTCAACACCCAGATCGCGCGAAGCTGGTGGGTGAAACCTTTTCTGGGCTTGTTCAAAGCCTTTCCGGTCGACCCGACCAATCCCATGGCGGCAAAGGCGATGGTGAAGGCAGTGCGCGAGGGACGGACGCTCGTAATCTTCCCCGAAGGCCGCATCACCGTGACCGGCGCGCTGATGAAGGTGTTCGATGGCCCGGGAATGGTTGCCGACAAGGCCGATGCGCCGATCATTCCCGTGCGCCTGAACGGGCCGCAATACACGCCGTTCTCGCGCATGAAGGGCAAGGTCCGCCAGCGCTGGTTTCCCAAGATCAGCATCGACGTGCTGCCGCCGCGCCGCTTCGCGATCGAAGGCGAGATGAGCGCAAAAGAGCGGCGAGCGATCGCCGGGCGTCGTCTCTATGACGAGATGAGCCGGATGATTTTCGAAACTTCCGATACGCAGCGGACGCTGTTCACTGCCCTGTGCGATGCAAGCGCGCTGCATGGCGGCAAGGCACTGGTGGTCGAGGATGTGAAGCGCGAGCCGCTAAGCTATGCCCGGCTGATAACCGCGGCCGGCCTGCTCGGCAAAAGGCTGGAGCAGGGCACGCAGCAAGGCGAGGCGATCGGGCTGTTGCTGCCGAATGTTACCGGCGTCGCCGCCGCTTTCTTCGCGCTGCAAGCGATCGGCCGCGTGCCGGCCATGCTGAACTTCACGGTCGGTCTGGCTAACATGCGCTCGGCCTGCACCACGGTGGAAATCGCCACGATCGTGACGGCGCGCGCCTTCGTGGAGCAGGCGAAGCTCGGCGATCTGATCGCCGCGCTCGAAAATGACGGCCGCCGCATCGTCTATCTCGAAGATCTCGGCGCAACGATCGGCGCCGTGGAAAAGCTGTGCGCTGCGCTGACGGTGAAGCGCGCCGGCGCCCGCCACCGCAGGCGGGCCATTTCCCCCGATGCTCCGGCCGTAATCCTCTTCACCAGCGGCTCGGAAGGCACTCCGAAGGGCGTCGTGCTCACGCACCGCAATCTGCTCTCCAACTGCGCCCAGCTGGCCGCCCGCATCGATTTCAACACCAGTGACGTCGTCGTGAACGCGCTGCCCGTGTTCCACAGCTTCGGGCTGACCGGCGGCACCTTGCTGCCACTGCTCAACGGCATCAGAACCGTCTTCTATCCAAGCCCGCTTCATTATCGCGTCGTGCCGGCGCTGGCCTATGATGCCAATGCGACGATCCTGTTCGGCACCGATACCTTTCTGGCGGGCTATGCGCGGATGGCCCACAGCTACGACTTCTACTCGCTGCGCTATATTTTTGCGGGCGCCGAGCGCGTGCGCGACGAGACCCGCAAAGTCTATGCCGAGAAATTCGGATTGCGGATATTGGAAGGTTATGGCGCGACCGAGGCCGCACCCGTCATCGCGGTCAACACGCCGATGCATTTCAAGGCTGGCACGGTCGGCCGCCTTCTTCCGGCGATTGAGGCGCGGTTGGACGTCGTGCCCGGCATCGAGGACGGCGGACGCCTCTATATTCGCGGACCCAACGTCATGGCCGGTTATCTGTTGGCCGCCGAGCCTGGCAAACTTCAGCCGCCGCAGGAAGGCTGGCACGATACAGGAGATATCGTGACCATTGATGACGCCGGCTTTGTCGCCATTCGAGGCCGTGCCAAACGATTTGCCAAGATCGGCGGCGAGATGGTCTCGCTGCCCGCCGTGGAAGGCTATGCCGCCTCGGTCTGGCCCGCGGCGGAGCATGCGGTCGTGACGCGGCCCGATCCACGAAAGGGTGAGCAACTGGTTCTCTTCACCACCGCAAAGGACGCGACGCAGAAGGCTTTGCAGGATTGGTGCAAGGCCCATGGCGTGGCCGAGCTCATGATCCCGCGCGACATACGTCTGCTCGATGCGTTGCCTGTGCTCGGCACGGGCAAGATCGATTATGTGCGTTTGGCCGAGCTGTCGCGATAGCGGCGGCCCGAGGGCGAGAGCTGGATTATCATATCAGGCCTCGAGTGGAATGACGTCGACCGAGGTGGTCAGTCGCTGCGTGCCCTCCCCGATGAACACGCCATCGATCGGGGCAACGTCCGAATAATCCCGGCCGAGCGCAACGAAGATATGGTCCGAGCCCGTCATGCAGCCATTGGTGGGATCGATGCCGACCCAACCGCGCTGCGGCCCGCACCACAGCATCGCCCAAGCGTGCATCGCGTCGACGCCGACGAGCCGGGGCTGTCCGGGCGGCGGCAGCGTGCGCAGATATCCGCTCGCATAAGCCGCCGGCAGCCCGAACCACCTGAGCGCCGAAATCAGCACATGGGTGAAATCCTGACAGACGCCGCGCCGCATCGCGAAAGCCTGCGCAATGGGCGTGTCGGTTTCCGTCGCTTCCGCATCATAGGCGAATTGCTGCTGAATGCGGCGGGCCAGCGTCAGCGCGCTCTTTAGCGCCGGCACGTCGCGGCCGAGGATATCGCCGGCCCATCGCCCGATTTCCGCCGATCCCGGAACGAGCGGAGAGTTGTACAGATAGCTGCATGGGGACGTCCCGCCGACATCCTGGAGCGCCAGCGCCCGTTGTGCGACATCGGCGACAAGGAGGTCAGCCGGGGGCATGTCGAACATTTCGTCGCCGACATTTACGGTGAAGCTGCTCTTGATTGTCAGTTCATGAAGCGGCTCATCAATCACGGCGCGCGTCACGTTCACGGGATAGCCCACCTGGCGCGTAAGCATGCTGGCTGGGGCGGGATCGACCGAAAGACGAAAATCCCGGACAGTCTGGCCGGGCCACGGCACAGGCTGGAGGCGCAGATTGAATCGCGCAAGCCGTACCTGCGCTTTATATTCCACTTGGGTGGTGTGGCTGACCTCGTAGATCATGCGAGCCGCATCATGCCGGTCGCGCGGGCGGCATCCTTGCCCTGCAGAAAGAAACGCTGGCCGATCGCATCGGATAATGAAAGCAGCCGGCGCTCGATATCCTGTAGCTCCCCGAAGGTCAGCGTCTCGGCGGTCGTGGCCGCCAGGATCGCAACGAAGCCTCGTGCGATCTGCTCGGGTAGTTCCGGCATGCCATCTTTTCGAAGCGATGGCAGCGCGATGAGATGCTCCAGGATGCGATCGATCTGGAATGCCAGCGAGCGCGGATTTTGCGGCTCCAGCGCCAGCATGTCGCGAATGGGGTTCAGCGAAAGACCGCCCAGATAGCGCATCCGATAGCTGATCTGGCTGTCGCACAGGTCAAGCAGTACGGTGAGGTCGTCGGAACTGGCGTCGTCAGTCGCAAATGCCATCAGCAGGCGGCTCGTGTGTACGGCACGTTCGAGGCGGCGGCCCATGTCGTGGAAATTCCAGCCGTGCCCGCGCACCATATTTTCGGCTGCCAATCCACTGAGCGCGGACAAGCGATCGATCAGGTCGGTGATATGCTCCAGCAACGGCCCGGCCTGCTGATCGGCGCTCACCTCCCATGGCCGCGACAAGAGCCGCCAGAATTCCGCGGCCAACCGCTCCCGCAATCCCTGTCCGATCGAAGCTGCCGCCGCCGCCAGAGCATGGACCGATCCCGGTTGGCGCCGATCGCCGATCGCACTGCGGCAGAGCTCGGTCACGCCGAGCGAAGTGTCTGGCACCGCGCCCCACACTGCGAGCAGATCGGCGATATGCTTCAAGGTCGTCCCGTCCAGCGCGGCTGCGCTGTCCGCCTCGATCGATCCGCCGAGCAGCGCACGCACCATGCGCAAGGTCATTTCGGCGCGTTCGAGATAGCGCCCGAGCCAGAAGAGATTGTCGGCCGCCTTGCTGGGCAAGGTGCCGGCAACCCGCCGGATCGCGGGCGAGGGGCTCGTATCCAAAAGCGAAATCGCCGCTTCGGGTGCATCGGAGACAATGCAGACATCGGCGGCCATGTCGCCGTCCCCCATCAGGACGGCGCGCAGGTCGCCATGATTGGCGAGCCTTGCAAAACCGCCCGGCATGGCGCGCCATGCGCCGCTGGCATCACGGGTGACAAAAGCCCGCAGCACGAAAGGCCGTGGCGCCAGCGTACCGTCGACGATCGCTGGCGTCGTGGAAAGCTGGACCAACTCCTGTCCGACATAATCCATCGGCCTGCGCTCCATGGCATCGAACAGCGTAGCGCGGCGGACGTCGTCGAGTCGCGCGCCGATGTGCGACTTGCCGTCCTCGAGCGCCGGCACGCTTTCGCCAAAGGCAGGGCCGATCGCCATTCCGGCAAGGTTCGCCAGCACATAATCATGTTCTGCCGACTGCCCGCACCACCAGGTTGCGATATTCGGGATCAGCAGATCGGTTTCGAGCAACGCCCTTGCCAGCTGCGGCATGAAGGCCCCGAAGGCGGCCGACTCCACAACGCCCGCGCCGGGCCAGTTCGCGACGGCAAGTGACCCCTTTGCTATCGCATCGAAAATATCGGGAACGCCGATCTTCGAGCGCGAATCGAAGGCGAGCGGATCCAGCAGCGTCGTATCCATTCGCCGCCAGATCGCATCGATGCGCTTGATGCCCTCGATGGTACGGACGAACAGGCGGTCGTCCTGCACGGTAAGATCTTCGCCTTCCACCAGCAGCAGGCCCAGATAGCGGGCCAGATGCGCCTGCTCGGCATAGCTCTGGTTGAAGCGCCCGGGCGTGAGCAGCGCGATGCGCGGATCGATGCGCTCGCAGGAAGCCGCCAGCCCCTGCCGAAACGCCGCAAAGAAAGGGGCAAGCCGGCGAACGTTCAGCCGCCCTAGCAGATCGCCGGTAACGCGCGACATCGCCAGACGATTCTCGAGCGCATAGCCGGCCCCGCTCGGCGTTCGGGTATAATCCGCGAGGACGCGCCATTCGCCATCCGGCCCGCGCGCGAGATCCGCTGCATAGAATTGGAGATGGCGCCCCTTCGGCGGCGTCACGCCGCTCATCAGCCGCCAATAAGAGCGGCTGCCGGTTATGACAGGCGCGGGCAAGTTGCCGTTGGTGACCAGCTTTTGCGGGCCGTAAATGTCAGCGAGAATCGCATCGAGCAGCGCGGCGCGCTGGGCGAGCCCACGTTCGATCCGGTCCCATTCGGTAGCCTGAAGCAGCAGCGGCACCGGGCTCAACGGCCAGGCGCGTTCATCCGCCTCGCCTGCCAGCCGGAAAGCCATGCCGAGATCGAGCACCTGGCGCTCCGCCCGCGCCTGAAGCTGGCCGAAGCCGCCTTCGCTGCCGTCGACCAAGGCAGCCAGCATCTCCCGCCAGCGCTTGGCCATAGGCGCGGCAGCGTTGGTCATCAGATCGCTGATCCCGGCTTCCGCCGCATAGCGGCGCAGCATCAGCTCCAGCATGTCAGCGCGGCCCGCGGCAGCCGCCGACGATACGCCGCTCATCAGCGCGCGACAGGGCGCCGCAGGTCAAGCGTCAATGGAAATTCTCCCGGCATCTCCTCTGGCGGTATCTCCGCTGCGCCCGGTGTATGCCCATGATCCTGGAAGCGGGCCTTGCGCCGTGCCTCCGCCTCATAGCTGTTCACCGGTACATCATCATAGTTTCTACCGCCGGGATGCGCGACATGATAGACGCACCCGCCAAGCGAGCGGCCACTCCACTGATCGAGCACATCGAAGGTGAGCGGCGCATTCACGGGCAAGCGGGGATGCAGGCAATTCGTCGGCGCCCAGGCCTTGTAGCGAACGCCGCCCACAGCTTCGCCAGGCGTGCCGGTCGCCATCGTCGGCACGCGCCGGCCGTTGCACGCGATGACGTGGCGGCCTTCCACCAGGCCGGATGCACGCACCTGAAGGCGCTCGGTCGAGCTGTCGACATAGCGCACCGTGCCGCCGATCGCACCGGTTTCGCCCAGCACATGCCAGGGCTCCAGCGCATGCGCGATCTCCAGCTGCACCCCGCCCGCTTCGACGACGCCATGCACCGGAAAGCGGAACTGGCGTTGCGCCTCGAACCAGCTCGGGTCGAAATCATAGCCAGCCGCATGGAGGTCACCCAGCACGTCGAGGAAATCGGCCCAAACGAAATGCGGGAGCAGAAAGCGGTCGTGAAGCGCCGTGCCCCAGCGCACCAGACCGCCCCTTTGCGGCTCGCGCCAGAACCAGGCGGTCAATGCGCGCAGCACCAGCTGCTGGGCGAGGCTCATCTGCGCGTCCGGCGGCATTTCAAACCCGCGGAACTCGACCAGTCCGAGCCGGCCTGTCGGCCCGTCCGGCGAGAACATCTTGTCGATGCAGATCTCGGTACGATGGGTGTTGCCGGTCACGTCCACGAGCAAATTGCGGAACAGCCGGTCGACCAGCCAGGGCGACGGCGCTTCGCCTTCCGCCGGTGAGGACACCTGCGCCAGCGCAATCTCCAGCTCGTAAAGGCCGTCATGCCGGGCCTCGTCGATGCGCGGCGCCTGGCTGGTCGGCCCGATGAAGAGCCCGGAGAAGAGATAGCTGAGCGAGGGATGCCGCTGCCAATAGAGCACGAAGCTCTTGAGCAGATCGGGCCGCCGGATGAACGGTGAATCGTTCAGGCTGGGGCCGCCGAGCACGATATGGTTGCCGCCGCCGGTGCCGACCGCCCGCCCATCGATCATGAACTTGTCGGCGGTCAGGCCGTTACGGCGCGCCGCCGCGTAAATCTCCTCGGTGATCTCCACCGTCTCAGCCCAACTGCGTGCAGGCTGGACGTTCACCTCGATCACGCCTGGATCAGGCGTGACCTTGAGGACGTTAAGGCGCGGATCAGGCGGCGGAGCATAGCCCTCGATCCGCACCTCGACCTGAAGCGCTTCGGCTGCCGCCTCTACGTGCGCAATGAGCTCGAGATAATCCTCAAGCGCGCGGACCGGTGGGATGAAGACAGAGAGATAGTGCGCCTTCGGCTCGACCGTGATGGCGGTGCGCACCGTGCCGTCGATGCCGATTTCCTGCTCGATCCGATCCTGCCGAGCGCCCTCGGTCGCATAATGCCGTTCAGCGAACTGGATGCTGCCGGGCGCGTCGTCATGCGTCCGCTCCTCCCGTTGCGAGCGAAAGTCAGCAAGCGGCTCGCGCGGTTCGCTCGTATCGCGGGGATGGATGTAGGGATATTCTGCAGGCGGCACATAAGGCAGCGAACCCAGCGGCAGGCGGTAGCCCAGCGCCGAATCCCCAGGCACCGCGTAGAGCTTGTTCCGGCGCAGCTTCCATATCTCGCTCTGCCAGGCCGGCGTCGGCACCTGCGATTGCCAGCGTTGGACCGGGAGCACGAAGCCCACCGGATTGGAAAGGCCGCGTTCGAACGCCGTGATCATCCGCGCGCGTGCTTCCGGATCGTCGATCTTGGGATCTTCCGGATCGGTGTTGACCGGCAGTTCCGCTTCTTTGACCGACCAGGTCAACGGATCCTCATAAACCGGGGCGACATGGTCGCGCGGAATGCCCAGCCCGGAAGCGATCGCCTCAAGGAATTCGGCAGCCATGTCTCGGCTGGCCGGCGGCTTTCCTTCGCCGTCTTCCTTGGCGATCAGCGCGGGGTTCGACCAGATCGGCACCTCGTCGGCGCGCCAGTAAAGCGCATAGGCCCAGCGCGGCAGGCTCTCGCCGGGATACCATTTGCCCTGGCCGTGGTGGAGCAGCCCTCCCGGCGCAAACTTGTCGCGCAGTTCGGTGACCAGCCGGTCGGCATAGCCTGCCTTGGTCGGGCCGACGGCATCACCGTTCCATTCCGGCGCTTCCCCGCCATCGATTGCAACGAAGGTCGGTTCGCCGCCGGTGGTCAGCCGCACATCCTGGGCGAGCAGGTCAGCGTCGACCTTTGCGCCGAGCGCCATCACCGCCGACCAGCGCGTCTCAGTGAAGGGTTTGGTGATCCGCACCGCTTCAGCGATGCGAAACACCTTCATTTCGAAGTTGAAGGCGACCTCGGCCGGCTCGGCCATCCCGCTGATCGGCGCCGCGGAGCGGTAGTGCGGCGTGGCGGCGAGCGGAATGTGCCCCTCGCCTGCGAACATGCCCGAAGTGGCATCCATTGCGATCCAGCCGGCGCCGGGCAAATAGGCTTCCGCCCAGGCATGAAGATCGACGACGTCCTGGGTCACGCCCTTCGGCCCTTCGACCGGCTCGACATCAGCGACGAGCTGGATCGAATAGCCCGAGACGAACCGCGCGGCGAACCCCAGTCGCCGCAGAAGCTGCACCAGTAGCCAGGCGCTGTCGCGGCAGGAGCCGGTGCCGGCGCCAAGTGTCTCCTCCGGCGTTTGCACGCCAGCCTCCATGCGGATGACATAGCCCACCCGCTGTTGCAACGCGCGGTTCACCTGCACGAGGAAATCGATCGTCCGCCCCTGATGACCGGCATGTTGCGCAACCAGCGCCTCGAACAGCGGGCCGTGTTGCTCAAGCTCGAAATAGGCGGCAAGATCGCTCTTCAGCGCTTCATCATAGGCAAAGGGATAATGTTCGGCATAAGGCTCGACGAAGAAATCGAATGGGTTGATCACATCGATGTCGGCGAGCAGGTCGACCTCGATCCGGAAATGATCGATCGGGTCCGGAAAGACGACGCGTGCGAGCCAATTGCCGTGGGGATCCTGTTGCCAGTTCAGGAAATGCTCGGGCGGCGAAATTTTGAGCGAATAGTTCGGCGTCTTGGTGCGGCTGTGCGGCGCCGGCCGCAGGCGGATGACCTGCGGACCTAGCCGGATCGGCCTATCATATCGATACGAGGTCAGATGATGGAGACCAGCTTTCAACATCTGCACAGAGAACGGTATCCCGTGGTGCGTTGCAACATAAAAATGGAGTGATCGACATGGAGATTTCCATCGGGTGCGACCATTCCAATACTCTTTCGTTCACGCTCAATGCGGAAGCGTAATCAACGAGACGGGGGTTGGGCGGGCAAGCTCAAGAACGACATCGTGCTCTATGGCGCGCTGGCCGCCAATATCGGCATCGCGATCGCCAAATTTATCGCAGCGGCGATCAGCGGCTCCTCATCGATGCTGACCGAGGGCGTCCATTCGATGGTCGACAGCGGCAATCAGCTTCTGCTGCTCTACGGCCAGCATCGCGCCAAGAAACCGCCCGATCGCTCGCACCCGTTCGGCTACGGCCGCGAGCTTTATTTCTGGGCCTTTGTCGTCGCCATTCTAATATTCGCGGTCGGCGCGGGCGTGTCGATCCTCGAAGGGTTCATGCACATCGCCAATCCGGAACCGCTGCGCGATCCGCTCATCAACTATGTGGTGCTGGCCGTTGCCACGATTCTCGAAGGCACGTCCTGGACGATAGCCGTCAGGGAGTTCAACGAGAAGCGCGGCTCGGCCAGCTGGTGGCAATCGATCCACCGTTCCAAGGATCCGGCAACCTTCATCGTCCTGTTCGAGGATAGCGCCGCGCTGCTAGGCCTTGGCATTGCCGCCATCGGCGTTTGGGCCAGCCATTATTTTTCGAACCCCAAGATCGATGGCGCAGCTTCGATCGTGATTGGGATCATCCTGGCGGGGGTGGCGACCTTTCTCGCCCGCCAGGCGAAGGGCCTGCTGATCGGCGAAAGCGCCGATCCGGAGCTGATCGAGCGCGTGCGCAAGGCAATTGACCATCAACCCAGGATTACCGCGGTCAATCATGTGCGGACGATCCATACTGCCCCGGATGCCGTATTCGTCGCCATCAGCGCCGACTTCGACGATGATCTCAGCATGGGCGAAGGAGAGACGCTGATCGAGGAGATCGAAATGCAGCTCAAACGCGAAATTCCTGAGCTCACCTCCATCTATATCCGCCCGGAAAAGCGGGAATGCGCGACCACATGGTATCAAGATGCGAAGGCAGACCAACCGTAGGCTGCCTGGCCCGCCATTAGCTTTTCATTAACCGAACGGGTCTAGCCTTGGTGGCCTGGAGGTAGTCATGGCCACTGCAAAGAAGCTCAAGACCCAATACGCACCGGTGCCAAGCCCGGCGCGAGCCGAATCGCTGCGGGCGGTCGTCGAGGATCATGGCCTGACCCCGGTTGCCTCGCCCGCGCACGAGCTGCAGCAGGCGTTGCACGACGCCGGCTATCGTTCCCAGGCGTTTCAGCAGCGCCCCATGTCGAACACCATGCTCGTGCTGACGCTGATCTGCGTCTATGCACTGGCAATGATGATGTTGCTGGGCAGCTTCAGCGCCTGACGCGGCCGGGCTGAAAAAGCCAGAGCCCCGCACCAATGATCATCACCATGCCCGCAAGGCTGGGCAGGTCCGGGCGATCGCCGAAGATGATCCATCCAAGCGCCACCGCAAACAGGATCTGGACATAGTTGGTCGGCGCAATGCGCGCGGCGGATGATCGCGTCGTCGCCAGGTAAATGAGCATATGGCCACCCGTCGCGATCACGGCGAGCAGGGCGATCTCCAGAAACAGGTGACTCGACAGCGCGCCGATGTGCAAAGCGGGCGCGCCGCTCCAATCCAGCAACAACGCTGCCAGCCACAGGATTGGAGCGCAAATCGCCGCAGCCAGAAATTGCGCGGCAAGCGGGGAGGTGCTGCCCGCTACGGCGCGGTTGGCGATCATCAACACCGCCATGCCGAGTGCGGAGCCGACCGGCAGGAGCGCCGTCCAGCCGAGCATCGCCAGGCTGGGACGAAGAACCAGCAGCGTTCCCGCGAATGCCAGCGCGATGACGCCCCAGATTCGCGGAGACACGTCTTCGCGGAGAAACAGCGCCGATAGCAAAGCCGTGAGCGGCGGCGCCGTAAAACCGATCGCGGTCGCCGTCGCGAGCGGCATCAATTGCACCGCGGTAAAGTAGCAGAGCGTCGAAAAAGCGATGGCGATTCCACGGACCATCTGCCAGCGCCGCTGCGGCATGGCGAATGCGCCGAGGCCTTCAAGGCGCCATGCCAGCAGGGCAAGGCCGCACGCGCCGAGGGTAAAGCGCAGCGCGGCAACTGCTGCTCCCGGCCAGAAGCCGTGGGTGGATTTGGTTATGACATCGCCAAGCGAAAACAAGCTGAAGCCGACCAGCGCCAGCCATAAGGATCGGTTCGGGCGCTCCAGCAGACCTTCACCGGGAGCGAGCTCATCATTCTTCACGCCCCCCTCCTCGAAGCGCATTAGCAGATTGTCAAAGGTTGAGCGCTATTCACCATGTCTGCGGTTCGCAATTGTCTGGACAGTAACGGAAGAGAGCGTTTGCGATGAGTGCATTTGGGCGACGCGGCGGTAGCGGCGTTCCTGGGCAACGGCCCAGTTTCGGCGTGGCACGTCCCATGCAGGGCAGCCCGATCGCGCCTGCTGCGGATACGGCTCCCCAGTTTCCGCCGATCGAACAGGCATTGCCGGCGGAGGCTGCTGCTGACCCGCAGGCGAATGCAGGTTCAAGCGCGTCGCAGGACGCCCTGGCACGGCTGGCCGATCGCGAAGCCAGCTCGGGCGAAGCCGGCGTTTCCAAGGCCGAGGGCTTCGAAGCTTCGGTTCACAAGATCAAGGAGCAGGTGCTGCCGCGCCTGCTCGAACGTGTCGATCCGGAAGCCGCAGCCACGCTCAGCAAGGATGAACTGGCCGAGGAGTTCCGGCCGATCATCGGCGAAGTGCTGCATGAACTGAAGATCACCCTCAACCGTCGCGAGCAGTTCGCGCTTGAGAAAGTTCTCGTCGACGAATTGCTCGGTCTCGGGCCGCTCGAGGAGCTGCTGGCCGATCCGGCCATCTCCGACATCATGGTCAACGGTCCGCAACAGACCTATATCGAGCGCAAGGGCCGGCTCGAAATCGCGCCGATCCAGTTCCGGGACGAGGATCATTTGTTCCAGATCGCGCAGCGCATCGTCAACAAGGTCGGCCGCCGCGTCGACCAGACCACGCCGCTCGCCGACGCCCGTCTCCCCGACGGTTCGCGTGTCAACGTCATCGTGCCGCCGCTCTCGCTGCGCGGTACCGCCATCTCGATCCGTAAATTCTCCGCCAAGCCGATCACGATCGACATGCTCGCCCAGTGGGACGCGATGAGCCCCGCCATGGCGACCTGTCTCAAGATTGCGGGAGCGTGCCGCTTCAACATCGTCATCTCGGGCGGTACTGGTTCCGGCAAGACGACGATGCTCAATGCGCTGTCGAAGATGATCGATCCCGGCGAACGCGTGCTGACGATCGAGGACGCCGCCGAGCTCCGGCTGCAACAGCCGCACTGGCTGCCGCTCGAAACGCGTCCGCCGAACCTCGAGGGTCAGGGCGAAATCACCATCGCCGATCTTGTGAAGAACGCGCTGCGTATGCGGCCGGATCGGATCATCCTCGGCGAAATTCGCGGCAAGGAATGTTTCGACCTGCTCGCTGCAATGAACACGGGCCATGACGGCTCGATGTGTACGCTTCACTCCAACAGCCCGCGCGAATGCCTTGGCCGTATGGAGAACATGATCCTGATGGGCGACATCAAGATCCCGAAGGAAGCGATCTCCAAGCAGATCGCGGACTCGGTCGACATGATCGTGCAGGTGAAGCGTTTGCGGGACGGCTCGCGCCGCGTCACCAACATCACCGAAGTGATCGGCATGGAAGGGCCCGTCATCGTCACGCAGGAGCTCTTCAAATTCGAGTACATCTCGGAAGATGGCGATGGAAAGATTCACGGCGAATATAAATCGTCGGGCCTGCGCCCCTACACGCTCGACAAGGCCAGGCAGTTCGGCTTCGATCAGGCGTTCCTCGAAGCCTGCCTGTAAAGTCCATACCAGCAGGCGACAGCGGCTCGAATTTGCGCTGCCCCCGGGATCGATTTGGGCGGCGACGCGTCTAGCGTTTCGTGCCGCCTGCGCTTAATCGCGAGCTTCCGGATATCTCGCGCACCTGATGCGTCGCGGCGCGATTGCGGGAGGAGCGTGCGGGACGATTGCCATGAACGACGTTGCAGCGCCATCCCAGCCTCAGCAACAGCTTTCCGTGACGCTCAACGTCAACGGTAAGCGGTTTGATTTGCACCTTGATCCTCGCGTTACGTTGCTTGACGCGCTGCGCGAGCACCTGCAGCTGACCGGCAGCAAGAAAGGCTGCGACCATGGGCAATGCGGCGCGTGCACGGTGATCATCGAAGGCCGACGCATCAATAGCTGCTTGACGCTCGCGGTAATGCACGACGGCGAGGAGATCGTCACGATCGAGGGGCTTGGCAGCCCGGAAAGCCTGCACCCCATGCAAGCCGCTTTCGTGAAACATGACGGCTATCAGTGCGGCTATTGCACGCCCGGGCAGATTTGTTCCGCGGTTGCCATGCTGGACGAATTGAAAAGCGGCATTCCAAGCCATGCCAGCACCGATCTTTCCAATCCGAGCTTTTCGGAAGCTGAGGTGAAGGAGCGGATGAGCGGCAATCTCTGCCGCTGCGGCGCCTATTCAAACATCATGGATGCCATTGCCGAAGTGGCCAAAGGGGAAGGGCTGCCCGCGTGAAAGCCTTCACCTACCAACGCGCGCGTTCTATCGATGAGGCCGTGGAGGCGGCTTCCACGCATCCCGGAAGCAAATTCATCGCCGGTGGCACCAACCTGCTCGATCTCATGAAGCTGCAGATCGAAACCCCTTCGCACTTGATCGACGTCAATCATCTCGGGCTCGACCGGATCGAGCCAAGCGCCGACGGGGGACTCAAAATTGGGGCGCTGGTGCGCAATACCGATCTTGCCGCCGATCGCCGTGTCCGCAGTGATTATCGGGTATTGAGCCGCGCGCTGCTTGCGGGCGCTTCAGGCCAGCTTCGCAACAAGGCGACAACGGCAGGAAATCTGCTTCAGCGCACGCGCTGTCCTTATTTCTATGACACTAACCTGCCCTGCAACAAACGTCGCTCTGGCAGCGGTTGCGCTGCAATCGGCGGCTACAGTCGAAATCTCGCGATCATGGGCGTGAGCGACGCCTGCATCGCTACCCATCCCTCGGACATGGCCATTGCGCTGCGCGCGCTCGATGCTGTGGTGGAAGTCGCCGGGCCGGGCGGTGCCGCGCGTCGCATCCCGATCGCCGAATTTCATCGCTTGCCGGGCGATACGCCCGACATCGAAACCGACTTGGGCGCTGGCGAGATTATTACCGGCGTCGTGCTGCCGAAGCCAATCGGCGGCCGCCACATCTACCGAAAGGTTCGCGATCGCACATCCTACGCCTTTGCCAGCGTTTCAGTGGCAGCGATCTTCGCCGGCGACGGAAGCCGCCGGTTCGCCTTTGGCGGACTTGCTCACAAGCCATGGCGCGTAGAAGCAGCCGAAGGAGAAGGAACCGCTGATCGCATTGCCGAGGCGGTGCTGGCTGGCGCGCGGACAACCGAAGATAATGACTATAAGCGCCCATTGACCGAGAGGACGCTGAAGGCTGTGTTCGGCGAGGCGGAGGTTCAGGCGTGAAGTTCGATCAGCCTGCCACCACCAATCCGATCGATCGCGAGCGTGTCATCGGCAAGCCGCACCCGCGGATTGAAGGCGCGCTCAAGGTCAGCGGCCGGGCGCGCTACGCCTATGAGCGGCACGACGCCGCCCCCAATGCGGCTTATGGCTTCGTCGTGGGATCAGCGATTGCGACGGGCTCGATCCGGGCGGTGGATACGAGCGTGGCGGAGGAAGCACCAGGCGTGCTCGCGGTGATCACCTACGCGAACGCCGGCAAGCTGGGCCAGTCCGAGGATCATTATGCCCGGCTGTTGGGTGGCCCGCACATTCAGCATTACGATCAGGCGATCGCGCTGGTCGTGGCAGAAAGCTTCGAGCAAGCACGCGACGCCGCGAAGTTGATCCTAATCGACTATCAGCGGTGGGCCGGCAAATTTGATCTTGAGCGGGAAAAGGGCGGCGCGAAACTCGCGGAGCATTGGGGAGCGCCCACCAGCGCGGGCGACTTCGATAGCGCTTTCCCCAGAGCGGCGGTGCGGATCGATCAGACCTACACTACGCCCGATCAAGCCCATGTGATGATGGAACCTCATGCCACAACCGCGGCATGGGACGGCGACAAGCTTACCTTGTGGACCTCCAATCAGATGATCGCATGGGCTGTACGCGACACGGCTGCGACGTTGCTGATCCCTAAGGAGAATATCCGGATAATCTCGCCCTATGTTGGCGGCGGCTTCGGCGCAAAGCTTTGGATCCGCGCGGAAGCACTGCTGGCGGCGCTTGGCGCCAGAGCCGTCAAACGGCCGGTGAAAGTCGCGCTGACACGGCCCCAATCGGTCAATAATACGACCCACCGACCAGCCACGATCCAGCGTGTCCGCATCGGCGCGAGCCGCAATGGCGTGATCACCGCGATCGCGCACGAAGTCTGGTCGGGAAATCTGCCTGGCGGAAATCCCGAAACCGCGGCGCGACAGACGCAGTTCCTCTACCGTGGCGATCACCGCAAAACGTCTCATTACCTCGCGCATCTCGATTTGCCGGAGGGCAGCTCCATGCGCGCGCCCGGAGAGGGGGTCGGGCTGCTGGCGATCGAGGTCGCGATGGATGAATTGGCGGAGGCATGCGGGATCGATCCGGTCGAGCTGCGCGTCCGTAACGACGTACAATATGATCCGGGGAAGGGACCATCCCGTCCCTTTTCGAGCCGTAAATTCATCGAATGCCTCAAAATCGGCGCTGAGCATTTCGGTTGGCATCGGCGCCAAGCAAAACCCCGCTCGATACGCGATGGACGCTGGCTTGTCGGGCTAGGCATGGCCTCGGCATTCCGCAATAATCTTACCGCCACATCCGGGGCGCGGGTTCGCGTCGACGGCCGCGGCCAGGTTGTCGTGCAAACCGATATGACCGACATCGGTACCGGCAGCTACACGATTATCGCACAGACGGCCGCGGAGATGCTGGGCGTGACGATCGAGGATGTCGATGTACAGCTGGGCGACAGTGAATTCCCGGTCTCATCAGGATCGGGCGGCCAACTCGGTGCCAACAGCGCGACCGCCGGCGTCTATGCTGCCTGTGTCCTGCTCCGTGAGCAACTCGCGCAAAAAGCCGGGTTCAATGCGTCCGACGCCGTCTTCGAAAATGGCAGGATCAGCGCAGGCAATCGCAGCATCTCGCTTGCCGAGGCTGCCGGCCCGGCGGGATTATCCGCCGAGGACAAGATCGAGTTCGGCACGCTTTCCAAACGCTATGCGCAGGCCACGTTCGGAGCGCATTTCTGCGAGGTCGGCGTCGATATCGATACATGCGAGGTTCGTATCCGCCGCCAAGCCGGGGCGTTTGCCGCCGGCCGAATTCTTAATCCCCTTTCCGCGCGCAGCCAGATGATCGGCGCGATGGTGATGGGTGCGGGCGCTGCGTTGATGGAAGGTCTGGAGGTCGATACGCGTTTCGGCTTGTTCGTGAACCACGATCTGGCCGAATATCATGTTCCGGTGCACGCTGATATTCCGCACCAGGACGTGATCTTCATCGATGAACTCGACGACAAATCTTCGCCGATGAAGGCAAAGGGGGTGGGCGAACTGGGCATATGCGGCGCAGGTGCGGCGGTCGCGAATGCGATCTACAATGCAACCGGCGTTCGGATCAGATCCTATCCCTTGACGCTGGATAAGATCATCGCCGCCATCGAACTCGCCTGAGCCTTACCGCCCGAGCTCGCCGATCAACTTATGGATTGTTTGACAGTCGGCCGAGTTGGCCGGTCGGCCGTGCCAGACGTGCGCCTGCATGTTGAGATCGGGCGGAAGCGCCACCGGCTTCGTCAGACGCTCAACGGTGTCGGCCGCTTCATCGGTGACATTGGCCGTGCGCCAACGCGCGTTGGAAACCAATATGATGCCGTCAGCATAGCAATTGACGATGCGCGCCAGAGATTGGCCGGTGCTGATATCCCGCTTGCCCGTGCGCTTGTCATAAGTGAATTCCTGATCGCCGACGTCGCTCAGCTCGGACTTGCCAAGGATCACATCATAATCCCGAAGATAATAGAGCGTCCGAACGGAATCGGTCGCAACGAACAGCCGTTTCCCGACCAGGGACCGGAGCAGCGGAAGGTGCGGCGTCCAATCGACCTGTTCGCGCGCCGCTCCATATTCGAACGGCAGTTCCGGGCTACCGGTGCGGGCGAGCCGCGCCGCCGCCGCCGCGGTCAGCCGGAAATCGGTGATGAGCAACAGCGCCGTCGTGAGCAGGATCATGATCGCCAGCGCGGCCAGACTTGATCGCCTGCCAGGCGAAGCGGACGGGACAAAACCGGCAACGAGCCTCACCAACCATGGCCCGATCGCCGCGGCAGCCATGGCCCACACCGCGAATATGAATGGAAACAGATAGAAGACGTAGCGCAACGCCTTCATTCCGGCGAGCGAATGGATGCCCAGGCAAACCGCCAGAATGACGACGCAAAACAAAGTCGGTTGGAGATAGCGCCGCCCCGCCAGGATCGCAGCCAAGGGAAAAAGGAAGAACAGCCATCCCAACACATGGTTGAGCATGGTGATGTAGTAAGCATAGTCGTCCCGGTTGCCTTCGGACCATGCGGCCGCTTGGCGCAGGTCGCCCCAAAGCTTCAGCAGCAACCTATGCTCGAAGATGACGATGCCGGCGGCAAGCGCCGCCCCCGCCAACAGCAGCAAGCCGAGCAACCTTGGCGACCGCAGCAAGAAGCGGAGCGGCCCGAACAACAGCAAATAAATCCCGGTCCATGATGCCAGGGCAACCGCCACCAGCGCCGTGATCGGCTGCAGATGAACCGCGCAGATCAGCGCCACGATGGCTGCTGTGCTCCAACAGGCCAGCTGGGCTCGCGTCAGGTGCTTATATTGGGTGACAATCGTGTAGAGCGCCGCCGCGAGGACGAAGACTGCCAATGCGTGCCAGGTGTAGAAGCGTGCGAATTGCGAGAGCGAGATGCTGCTGTAATCAAAGCAGATGAGCAAACCCGCGACCCAT
>Ga0207671_10000409_pt1 | contig 60086 bp, 46 predicted proteins | sample KBSC24metaG_FD_184352 | JGI IMG/M metagenome (GOLD analysis project Ga0207671, IMG submission 184352) | Corn rhizosphere microbial communities from Kellogg Biological Station, Michigan, USA - KBS C2-4 metaG (SPAdes) (version 2) | ecosystem: Host-associated > Plants > Roots > Rhizosphere > Soil... | reverse complement strand
GCGTGGCGGGGTCGCGGCCGCTCATCGCCAGCGCCTGGCCGGCGACTTCCACTGCGAGCCGCACGCTCTCCGGTGCACGGCGGCGTTCGTTCGCCGGCAGCAGCGCGGCGGCCGGCGCGGCGGGTGCGACCGGCGCGTCGCCATTGAGTCGGGCGCGCAAGGCGGCGAAGTCCGCGAACTGCGGCGACCACAACCCGATGCCCTCGACGTGCAGTTGCATGCGGCTCATGGCGCGCGCCCGAACACGAGGCAGGCATTGTTGCCGCCGAAGCCGAAGGAATTGCTCAGCGCCACGTCCACGCGTCGCGTTTCGTTCTGCCACGCGAACTGCGGCCCGCAGGCGGGATCGGGCGTGGCGGCGCCGAGGTTGCCGGGCACGAAGCCGTGCTCGATCGCCTGCAGCGCGATCGTGGCCTCGACGATGCCCGCCGCGCCCAGCGTGTGGCCGGTAAAGCCCTTGGTCGAACTCGCGCGCGTGGTCGCGGGGAAGCGGCGCGCCAGCAACGCGGCTTCCATCGCGTCGTTCTGCCGGCTGGCGGTGCCGTGCAGGTTCACGTAGCCGACTTGCGCGGCGTGGATGCCGGCACGGGCCAGTGCCGCGTCCAGCGCCAGCTCCGCGCCGTGGCCTTCGGGGTGCGGCGAGGACATGTGCCACGCGTCGCTGGCCTCGCCGTAGCCGAGCAGGTGTGGCGCCAGCGGCGCGGCGTCGATACGTTCCAGCAGTGCGAAGCCGGCCGCCTCGCCGATCGAGATGCCGTCGCGCGCAGCGTCGAACGGGCGGCAGGCGGCAGGCGAGATCAGCTCCAGCGCATTGAAGCCGAACAGCACGTTGTCGCAGAGGCTGTCCACGCCGCCCACCACGGCCGCGTCGGCGAGGTCGAGTTCGATCAACCGCGCGGCGCTGGCGAACACCTTGGCGCTGGACGAGCACGCGGTGGAGACCGTGAGGCAAGGTCCTTCCAGCGCCAGTGCGGCGGCAAGGAAGGCGCTCAGCGAATCCGGTGCATGCAGCGCGGGGCGGCGCAGATCGGCGGGGAAACGGCCGTCAGCGTCGAGCCGGCGATACGCCTCCTCGGTGGCGCCGATGCTGGCGGTGGAGGTGCCCAGCAGCAGCGCCACGCGGCGCGCGCCGTAGCGCGTGCGCGCCGCGTGCACGCGGTCGAGGAATCCGTCCTGCTGCAGGCCCAGCCAGGCGAGGCGGTTGTTGCGGCAATCCCAGTCGATGAGCGCTGGCGGCAGCGCCGTGGTTTCCACGCCGTCGACGCGGCCGACCCAGCCCAGCCGCGGCATGCTGCCGAAATCGTTGGGCCGCAGGCCGCCGCGGCCGTGCCGCAGCGCGTCGTGCTGGGCTTGCAGCCCGCGACCGAGCGCGGAGCTGACCGTGCAGGCGCTGACCGCGAGCTGGCGCATCGGTGTCGTCATCGCGCCAGCCTAGCGAGCGCCTTCCGCGCTGCCTAGCTTGCATGTCGCCGGCGGCGCAGGTGCGTTCAGCTGCGGTGCGCCCCTGATCCCGGGCAAACCCGCGCGACGCCTCGTCGCAGCGGTGACGGCGACCGCTCTTGCTAAGCTCGCACCGATATCAACGGAGTCACCGCGATGAGCGAACAAGCCGACCGCGCCGAAACCTTCCTGCGCGAACTGCAGGACCGCATCTGCGGGGCGCTCGAACAACTGGACGGTTCGGCACGTTTCGTCGAGGACGCCTGGACCCGCACGGCGGGCGGCGGCGGTCGCACCCGGGTGCTGCGCGACGGCGCGCTGTTCGAGCAGGCCGGCGTGAACTTTTCGCGCGTCAGCGGCCATCAACTGCCGCCCAGCGCCACCGCGCACCGGCCGGAACTGGCCGGCGGCAGCTTCATCGCCACCGGCGTGTCGCTGGTGCTGCATCCGAAGAATCCTTACGTGCCGACCACGCACGCGAACGTGCGCTACTTCGAGGCCAGCAAGCCGGGCGTGGAGCCGGTGTGGTGGTTCGGTGGCGGCTTCGACCTCACCCCGTACTACCCGTTCGACGAGGACGTGGTGCACTGGCACACGGTGGCGCGCGACCTGTGCGCGCCGTTCGGCGCGGACACCTATCCGCGCTACAAGCGGTGGTGCGATGAATACTTTTACCTGAAGCACCGCGGCGAGACGCGCGGCGTGGGCGGCCTGTTCTACGACGACCTCGACGAAGGCGGCTTCGAGCGCTGCCTCGATTTCACCAAGGCCGTGGGCCAGGGCTTTCTCAATGGATATCTGCCGATTGCACAGCGCCGGCGCGACACGCCGTACGGCGAACGTGAACGCGAATTCCAGCTGTACCGCCGCGGCCGCTACGTGGAGTTCAACCTGGTCTACGACCGCGGCACCCTGTTCGGCCTGCAGTCGGGCGGGCGCACCGAGTCGATCCTGATGAGCCTGCCGCCGCGGGTGCGCTTCGAGTATGCGTACCAGCCGGAGGCCGGGTCGCCGGAAGCGCGGCTGGCGGAGTACCTGCAGCCGCGCGACTGGCTGTAGCGCCCGTCTCAGGCCTCGGCCCTGAAACCCGCGGTGCGCAGGCAGCGGGCATAGGCGACGCTGCGCATGCCGACGCCCGTGCCGTCGATGGCATAAGCCTTCGATACGGTGGACTGGACGCGGCAGCTGCGTTCGGCGTGCTGGCGCAGCGCGACGCGGTTCAGAGGTGTGCCGGCGCAGCCGGCCAGCACCGCGACGACGACGGCCGCGGCGAGGATACGGGTGTTCATGACGAGCTCCGGGCGAGCCATCCGGACGATGGCTCGCGGCAATGGTTAGAGTGTTCCGTCGTGGCGACGAATGCCGGGTCGCGGCTTACGGCGCGGTGCCGCTGAACTTCTCCGCCGTGGCTCCCTTCACCGGGCCGATCTGCGCGCTGTCGCTGACCTTGAGCACCACCTCGCGGCGGAACTCCAGCGTGCCCTGCACCACCGCGTGCGGGCCGATCACGATCACCGGCTTGCGCTCGCTGCCCCGGTGGAACCAGCCATTGTTCGGCTGGTCGACCAGGATGCCGCCCTCGACATGCGAGCCGGCGCCCACGGTGATGTCGCCGGCCACGGTTTCGAGGCCGCCGGCGACGTGGGCGGCGTCCAGGGTGATTGCGCCGTTGACGTTGGAGAGGTGGCCGCTCACCTGCGCGCCCTGCGCCAGGGTGATGGCGCCGTTGACCGCCTCGACCTTGCCGTCCACCTGGCTGCCGGCGGCGAGCCGGATCGCGCCGTTGACGGTGCCCAGTTCGCCGGCGCGCGCCTGCGCGCCGAGGTCCACCGAGCCGTTGACGGTGCTGGCCTTCTGCACCACGGCGTGATCGCCGACGTGCACGCTGCCGTTCACCGAGCTGACGTCGCCGGCATGTTGGCCGGCGTCCACCTGCACGCTGCCGTTGACCTTGTCGATGTCGTTGTCCGCGGCGACGGCCGCCAGCGGCAGGAGGAGGGCGAGGGAAAGCAGGATGCGGCGCATGGCGTGACTCCGTTTCATGGAATGGCAGGGACTGGGATGCGTCGTGGGGGCAAACGGTTGATGTGACCTTTGGCAGGGGCAGCAGCTGCCGCTACCATTCCGTCCTTCCCCGCCGAGAATCCACGCCATGCACAAGCTCGTCCTGATCCGCCACGGCCAGTCGCAATGGAACCTCGACAACCGCTTCAGCGGCTGGGCCGACGTGGACCTCACCGCGCTGGGCGCCGAGGAGGCGCGCGAGGCGGGCGAGCTGCTGAAGCGCGAGGGCTACGCGTTCGACGTGGCGCATACCTCGGTGCTGAAGCGCGCGGTGCACACGCTGTGGGGCGTGCTCGACGCGATGGAGATGTCGTGGCTGCCGGTGCACACCGACTGGCGCCTCAACGAACGCCACTACGGTGCGCTCACCGGCCTCAACAAGGCCGAAACGGCGGCGAAATACGGCGACGCGCAGGTGAAGGTGTGGCGCCGCAGCTACGACATCCCGCCGCCGCCGCTGGAGCGCGACAAGAACGAATCGGTGCACGACCCGCGCTATGCCGCGCTCAAGCCTGCGCAGATTCCCGACACCGAGTGCCTGAAGGACACCGTGGCCCGCGTGCTGCCGTACTGGCACGAGGTGCTGGCGCCGGCGATCAAGGCCGGCCAGCGCGTGGTGGTCGCCGCGCACGGCAACTCGCTGCGTGCGCTGGTGAAGTACCTGGACGGCATCTCCGACGCCGACATCGTGGAGATGAACATCCCGAACGGCGTACCGCTGGTGTACGAGTTCGACGCGGAGCTGAAGCCGCTCAAGCGCTACTACCTGGGCGACGCCGCCGCGATCGAGGCGAAGATGGCCGCGGTCGCCAACCAGGGCAAGGCCCGGTAGGAGCGGCTTCAGCCGCGATCCCGCCACGCGCCACCCATCAATCGCGGCTGAAGCCGCTCCTACGGTTTGCGAAAACCCTCATTGCTGCCCGTCATGCGCGGCGCGCGCGGCTCGGCTAGGCTGCGCGCATTCTCCCTGCCGGATGCGCCGACCATGTCTCCCCATCTGATGAGCTACGCGATCATCGTGCCGCTGATGGCGTTGATGGTCTGGCGCCGGATCAGCCGCCAGTTCGGCCGCCAGCCGATCCGGCGCAAGCGGATGATCGCGCGCATCGTGATCTTCGCGGTGATCGGCGGCTTGCTGATGCTGGGCGGACTGCACGACATCCGCCTGGCCGAGGGCGTGCTCGGCGGTGCGGCGATCGGCGCGGCGCTAGGTTTCGTCGGCTTGCGCCTGACCCGCTTCGAAACCGACCCGCTGAAGGGCGACTGCTACCTGCCGAACCCGTGGATCGGTGCCGTGCTCACCGCGCTGCTGCTGGGCCGGCTGGCCTGGCGCTTCCTGGTGCTGTGGCCGCAGATGCAGCACGCCGAGGCGCTGGCCGCCAGCGCGTCGCCCGGCACCAGCATGCAGATGGGCTACCAGTCCAGCCCGCTGACCATGCTGGTGATCGGCCTGCTGGTGGGTTACTACATCGTTTATTACGCCGGCCTGCTGGTGCACCACCGGCGCTACCAGCAGTCCCGCGTCCCGGCCATCTGAGATGGTTCAGGGAGTCACGCTGAAATCGACTTCCAGCGGATAGGGCTTGGGCGCAGCGGGCGGCGCGGGAAACGTCCACGTGGCGAACTGGCTGGCCATGCAGCGGGCGACCGGCGTGGCCGGCTGCACCGCGACGTGCTGCGGCTTGCCCTGCGCATCCACGTCCAGCACCAGGGTGAACGGCGACTTGCCGGTGGCCGCGTCGCCGGCCATGCAGCCCTTGTAGGCGTCGGTGGTGGGGTTGCCGATCTTGCCCCACAGCGCCTTCTGGTAGGCCGGCCCGGTGGCGGCGGCCTCGGCCATCTTCGCCGCATGCACGCGCGCCTCGAAATCCTCGTTCGGGCCGGCCGGTGTGCTGCCGAGCAACAGGATGAAGGCGAGGGCGACAGGCATGGCGGGGTTTCCGGCGGCGGATTTGCCGCGACCTTAGCAGTTCATGCGCCGCGTGCCGCATGCGCGCGCAGCCAGCCGGCCACCTCGGCCGCCGGGAGCGGCATGGCGATGTGATGGCCCTGCACCTCGTCGCAGCCCATGTCGCGCACCGCGGCGAGCACGCTCGCCGTCTCAACGCCCTCCATCACCACGCGAAAGCCCAGGTCGTGGCCCAGCGCCGCCATCGCGCGCACGATCGCGGCGTCGTGCTGGCGGGTGTCGAGCCCGCGCACCAGCGACTGGTCGATCTTCAGGCAGGTGGCCGGCATCCGGCGCAGCGCGTCGAGGTTGCTGTAGCCGATGCCGAAGTCGTCGATGGCGATGCCCACGCCGGCATGGCGCAGCGCGACGAGCACGTCGCGGGTGAGTTCGTTGTGGTGGATCGCGGTGCTCTCGGTGAACTCCAGCTCCAGCCGGTTCAGCGGCACGCCGTGGCGCTGCGCCGCCGTGGCGAGGCGCGCCTCCAGCATCGCGTCCAGGTCGACGCTGGAGACGTTCAGCGACAGCCGCACGTCGAGCCCGTCGCGCAGCCACGCGGCCAGTTGCGCGAGGCCGTGGTCGAACAGCCAGTCGGTCAGCGCGCGCATCAGGCCGGCCTGCTCGGCCAGCGGCACGAAGGTGGCGGGCGAGACCGCGCCCAGGGTGGGATGGCGCCAGCGCGCAAGCGCTTCCAGCGCCATGCAACGCCCGCTGGCCAGTTCCACGCGCGGCTGATAGTGCAGCTCCAGCTCGGTGCGCTCGGACAGCGCGGCCGCCAGCTCGGTGACCAGGAAGAACTCCTGGCGCTGGCGCTCGTCCTGGCTGTGGTCGTACACGGCCCAGCCACGTCCGCTGCCCTGCGCGACGTGCGAGGCGCTCATCACGCGCCGCAGCGGATCGCCGCCGCGCAATTCGTGCGCCTCGACCTTGAGCAGGCCCACGCCGGGCTGCAGGCTGAGCGGCACGCCGAGGCAGTCGATGGGGACGCGCAGCATGGCCACCAGTTCGTCCAGGCGCGCGGGAGGCAGCGCATCATGCCGGCCGGCCGGCAGGACCGCCAGGCGCGACACGCCGACCTGGTAGAGCTGCATGTCCGGCGTCATCCACGCCTGCGTTCGTTCGGCCATCGCGCGCATCAGCGCGTCGGCGTAGACGTGGCCCATGGCGCGGACGAGGGCGTTGAAACGCGCCACCGGCGCCGCCTCGATGGCGACGATCCAGGCCGTGTCGTCGTCGCCCGGCAGGTGCGTGCGCAGGTCGGCGAAGAAGGCGCTGCGGTGCGGCAGGCCGGTGGCCGGGTCGGTGCGGTTGAGATAGCTGCGCAGCGTCGCCCCCGTCCCGGCCAGCGAAGCCGCGTCGCGCAGGGCGGCGTGGGCGCTTGCGTGCGGCGCCGGATGCGGGCCGCGATCCAGGGCGAGCAACACGCCCAGCTTTTGTCCCCCGAGGCCGAACACCGGTTCGCAGGCGAAAAAGCCGATCCCGGCCTGCGTGGAATCGGCGCCGGCGGACAGGAAGCGGAGATCCTCGCGTGCGTCGGGCAGCAGCTCGGCGTTGCCGTGGCGCGCGGCGGCGCGGCAGACGGCGAGCAGCGCGTCGTCGAGCGGCAGCGCCTCCGGCAGGCCGGGCGGGGTGTACCAGAACGCGCTGCCGTCGGTCAGCAGCAAGGCCACCAGCGGCACGCCCAGCGCGCCGGCCGCCAGCCGGGCCACCGCCTCGAAGCCGGGCAGGGCGTGGTGCTCGCTTGCGTGCATGGTTGCCGGCGCGTGGTCGGTGTCGGGCCGCCCGTCAGGGAGTGGGCCCTGCCAGATATCCATCGTCCCCTCCCCCTGCGCGGCAGCGTGGTGCCGGCCGACGCAGGCTACTGCGGCGACGGTGGGGTGGCAATGCGCGTGACGGGCTGTTCGCGCAGCATGGCCGCGAACTCGCGCGCGAACAGGTGCGCGTCACCCGGCCAGCGCGCAGAGAGATAGTTGCCGTCCCGCACGACGAAGGCCGGCGTCGCGTCGCGCGCGCTGTCGCGGGAGAGGCCGCTCATCTTGCGCCGGTAATGCGGCGCAGTGCGCGGCACGTCGAGGAAATCGTCCGGCGCGGCCAGCGCGCGCGTCACCTCCTGCTGGGTGGACCGGTAACCGGGCGGTTCGCCCTGCGTTTCGCGATAGGTGCGGTAGTAATCCGGATCCCAGAAACGGGCGATGCGCGCGGTGGTCCAGGCTTTCTGCTCCAGCGCCCAGGTCAGCGCGGTGGTGCGCCGGCCGTGCAGCACCGAACGACCATCGGCGGCATGGCTGCGCGCGACCAGCAGCACGCCGTGGCAGATCGCCGCCACCGGCTTGTCGGTGGCGAAGCAGGCGGCGACCAGCGCCTGCAACCGCGGGCTCTCCAGGTATTCGCGCATGCCGCGCGCGCGATGGCCGCCGGGCAGCAGCAGGCCATCGAACGCCATCGCGTCCAGTGCATCCCAGCGCAGCGGTGCGCGGAACGCGGCGTCGCGCTGCATCGCGGCGTGGGCGCGGCGGGCGTCGCGGTTCGCCCGCAACAGCAGGCCGACCAGCCGCAGTCGGTCGAGGCCCGGAATCCAGCCCCAGGGATCCAGGCCGCGGCCGCTCAACATGAGGGTATCGGCTTGCGCAGGCCGGCCGTCGGGCGTGGCGAACGTCACCTCGTGGCCGGCGGCGCGCAGGATCTGCCAGCTCACCGCCACCTCCGAGGGGTCGTAGTCGCGGCGCGGCAGCGGGATAAGGAGGCGGGACATGGCGCAGGGTCAATCGGCGCGGTGCGGCAGCGCCAGGTATTCCTCGCTCTGCATCTCGATCAGGCGCGATTCGGTGCGGCCGAATTCGGCGCGGTGGCGCTCGCCGTCGTACAGCTCGGTGATCGGCGCGGCGGCGGAGAGGATCAGCTTCACGTGACGGTCGTAGAACTCATCGACCAATTGCACGAAGCGCTTGGCGGCGTCCTCGCTGTAGACGGTGAACTGCGGCACGTCGGAGACGATCACCGCGGGGCCGGCCTTGGCCAGCGCGATGTAGTCGGCCACCGCGCGCGGGCCTTCGCACAGCGCGGCGAAGTCGAACCACAGGAGGTTGTCGGCGCGCTTGCGCAGCGGGATGTCGCGGCCGTTCACGTGCAGCGCGCCGCCTTCACGGATGTCGCCGCGGGCATGGCCCTGGAAGATGCGTTCCATCGCGCGGTGCGCCTCCGCGCCGGGCGGCGTGTAGTACACCGCGGCCTGGCTCAGCGCGCGCAGGCGCCAGTCGTGCGAGGAGGCCATCTCGACCACGCGGCAGTGCCGCTCCAGCAGCGCGATCGCGGGCAGGAAGCGCGCGCGCTGCAGGCCGTCCTTGTAGAGGTTCGCGGGCGCGGTGTTCGAGGTGGTGACCAGCGCCACGCCGCGCGCGAACAGGCTTTCCAGCAGGCGCGCGAGGATCATCGCGTCGCCGATGTCGTTGACCAGGAATTCGTCCAGGCACAGCACGCGGCAGCGCGCGGCGAGGCCGGCGGCCACCTCGTCCAGCGGGTCCTGGCGCTCGCCCAGTTCGCGCAGGCGCTCGTGCACCTCCTGCATGAAGCGGTGGAAGTGTCGGCGCAGCGCCACGCCGTGCGGCAGGCTGGCGGCGAACAAGTCCATCAGGAAGGTCTTGCCGCGTCCCACCGTGCCCCACAGGTACAGGCCCTGCGGCGGCGGCGCGGGCTCGCTGGCGAGCAGCGATTTCAGCCGGCCGAACAAGCTGCCGCCGTTGCCGTTCGCCGCGGCGCACAGCGCGGTGTGCAGGCGGTCGAGCTCGGGCAGCACCGCGAGCTGGGTGGGGTCGGATTCCCAGCGGTGCGCGGCCACGCCTTCGTGGTAGCGCACGCTGGGTGCGGGCGAGGGGGTTTCGCTCATGCGGCGGTTGCCGGCATCGACGGTCCATGCCGCCGCGATGCGCTCAGAACAGTTCCTTGATGTGGACCACCTCGCCGTGGGCGATGTAGATCTGCACCGTCTTGCGGCCCTGCACGTAATCCAGCCGATAGCCGCGCAGCGCGCCGTAGACATTCTGCACCTCGACCTTGCGCACGGGTTCGCCGGCGATCTGCACCACCTTCTCCTCCGAGTCGCCGAGCGTGATCACCTTGGAGCCGAAGCGCACGGTGTCGGCGGCCAGCGCCTGGAAGGCGAGCAGCAGGCCGGCGGCCAGCACGATCCATCGTTTCATGACAGCACCCGCGGGTTGGGGAGGTGGCTCGATTATACGGACCGACGCGGGGTCAGCCGCGCGCCGGCGGCAGCCAGTCGGCGACGGCGTGCTTCACCGCGCCGCGCAGGTCCATCAGCCGACGATGGAAGAAGTGGCCGGTCTCGGGCATGCGGATCAGCTCGGGCGGCTGCTCCATGCCGGCGATCCAGTCGAACACCGCCTGCGGCTCCACTACCTCGTCGGCCTCGCCCATCACCACCAGCCACGGGCAGGCGGGCAGCGCGTCGTCCATCGTCCAGCGCCCCACCGGCGGCGCGATGCTGACCAGCGCGTCGGCCTTGAGCCGCACCGCATTGCGGATGGTGACGTAGCTGCCGAACGAGAAGCCGGCCAGCCACAACGCATCGGCGGGGCGCACGCGGCGCAGCCAGGCCACCACCGCGGCGAGATCCTCGCTCTCGCCGTTGCCGTCGTCGTACGTGCCTTCCGACGCGCCGGTGCCGCGGAAGTTGAAGCGCAGCGTATCCAGCCCCGACTCGCGCAGCGCGCGCTCCACCATCGTCACCACCTTGTTGTGCATGGTGCCGCCCTGCACGGGATTGGGGTGGCAGACCACCGCCACCCCCCGGCGCGCGTCGGCACGCTCGGCCACGTCGCCAATGCACTCCAGCGCGCCGGCAGGGCCGGTGAGCGTGAAGGCGGCCGCTTCCGTAGGGAAGCCAGCCGGGTTGGGCGGGAGTTCGGGGAGGTTCATGGGGACATTGTAGCGGAGGCTTTCCCGCCGCCACGGCGCCATGCTTGGCGTCCGAGCGGCGGTACTCGTGGGTCGGGATTCATCCCGACGAATCCGGCGTGTCGCCTGAGGCTACTGCGTCGGGTTGAAGGCCGACCTGCGTCGGGTTGCGAGGGAGGGGTGCTTGGTTTCGCGGGGGCGTGCCCTCTCCCCAACCCTCTCCCGCAAGCGGGAGAGGGGGCAAACGAAAACGCCGCCCACGAGGGGCGGCGTTTGCTTGAGCTTCATTGAAGCGGGCGGCGCTTGCTTCAACTTGATCGGGGCCTGCCTTACTTGGCCTGGTCCACGATCCAGGTGACCGCGGCCTTCACTTGCGCGTCGGTGAGCGCGGGGTTGCCGCCCTTGGGTGGCATGAAGTTGCCGTCCGGACCGTGGTAGCCGTCGGTGGCGTGCTTGATCAAGGTGTCCAGGCCTTCGGCGATGCGCGGCGCCCACATCGCCTTGTCGCCCAGCTTGGGCGCACCGGCGACGCCGGCGGTGTGGCAGCTGTGGCACAGCTGGCCATAGATTTCCTTGCCGTCGGTGGTGCCGCCGTAGGCGACCTGCGAGGCGGCGGCCTTGGCCGCGGCATCGGCGGCAGCCTGCATGGCGGCGCGACCGGTGTTGCCGGCGTACACGGCACCGGCGGGCGCGAGCCGCGCGGCGACCTGCGCCTGCACGTTCGGGTCGGTTTCCTTGGGTTCGCTACGGTAGATCGCCAGGGCGACCAGGATCAGCACCACGGTCAACGCCGCCAGTCCGCTGATCATCCTGGCGAACTGACGTACGAAAACCCGGTCGGAATCGTTGATGGAACCGCTCACGTATGTACTCCAGGTCGGTGGTTCGTCCGGAAGGCCCCTGCGGCGCCCGGCCTGCCGGTTGGCTGTCGGGTGCCCGCACCTGCCTTGGCCGCGATGCAACGCGGCGAGTCGGTCAGGCGCAAGGCCCGGAGTATAGACGAAGCCTCCGTCCGGCGGCAGCGGCGATCTGTCGCGCCGCGGAACCGCGGCGCCCGATGCCGGTCCAAGCGGCGCGGCGCAACATGGCGGGAGTACATCCCTGCCATCGGTCATGCCCCACCCCTGTCAACTGGCATTGTTCCATTTCGTTGCACTGCACCTATGCTTGGTCCCCATCAGCCGGCCGCGGACCGCGTCGGCGCGGGTTCCACCCTGGCACAGTTTTCATATCGGGAGTTTTCTGCAATGTCGCGTTTTTGGAAGATCGCGCTGATCGTCGTCGCGGTGGTGGTGCTGGCCATCGTTGCCGTGCGCCTGCTGCACAAGCCCAGCGGCGCGGGGAAGCCCGGCGACGCGGGCGGCAAGGACAGTGCTCCCCCGGTGCCGGTCACCGTGGTGCCGGTGGCGCGGGAGAACGTGCCGGTCTATCTCACCGCGCTGGGCACGGTGCAGGCGCTCAACACCATCACGGTGAACCCGCAGGTGGGCGGCCAGTTGATGAGTCTCGATTTCACCGAGGGCCAGCCGGTGAAGAAGGGCCAGCTGCTGGCGCAGATCGACCCGCGCACCTACCAGGCGGCCTACGACCAGGCGGTGGGCAAGCGCAACCAGGACCAGTCGCTGCTGGCCACCGCGCGCAGCAACTACGAGCGCTCGAAGGATCCGAAGTACAGCCCGTACGTGTCGAAGATCGACCTGATCACCCAGCACAACACCGTGGCGCAGTACGAGGCGGCGGTGGCGGCCGACGCCGCGGCGATCAGCAGTGCGAAGACCCAGCTCGACTACACCCAGATCCGTTCGCCGATCGACGGGCTCGCCGGCATCCGCGGCGTGGACCCGGGCAACGTGGTGACCACCGCCAGCACCATCGTCACGCTGACCCAGCTGCACCCGATCAACGTGATGTTCACCCTGCCCGAGCAGAACCTGGACTTGGTGCGCAAGGCGCAGCAGGAGGCGCCGCTGCAGGTCACCGCGCTGGATCGCGTGGATGCGCACCCGGTCGCCACCGGCGGCGTGCTCAAGGTGGTCGACAACCAGATCGACACCACCACCGGCACGTTCCGCCTGAAGTCGGAGTTCCCGAACGAGAAGAACGAGCTGTGGCCCGGCCAGTTCGTCAACGTGCGCCTGCAGGTGCGCGTGGACGATGGCGCGCTGGTGATCCCCGCCGAGGCGGTGCAGCGCGGCCCCGACGGCGACTATGTCTACCAGGTGCAGGCCGACAACACGGTCAAGATGCAGCCGGTGGTCGTGGCCGGCGAGGTGGGCGACAGCCACGTGATGATCGGCACGGGCCTCAAGGCGGGCGAGCAGGTGGTCACCGAAGGCCAGTTCCGCCTCAAGCCCGGCAGCAAGGTCAATCCGCTGAAGCCCGGCGAGGTGCCGCCGGCGCCCAGTGCGGCGGAGTTGCAGAAGGCCAAGCAGCAGGGCAAGGGCGGCGGTCGCCGCGGCCGCTGACGAACCCCGGCCGCCGTCGCCACGGTGACGGCGGCCTGACCCCCGCCGCCGGCATGGCGGCGGACCACGCATCACCTCCCGGCGCCAACCGCCGGCGAGCAGGACGCCATCCAGACAGCCGCACGGACACCCATGGGATTCTCGACGCTCTTCATCCGCCGCCCGATCGCCACCTCGCTGCTGATGGTGGCGATCCTGCTGCTCGGCATCCTGGGTTACCGCCAGCTGCCGGTGTCGGCGCTGCCCGAGATCGAGGCGCCCAGCCTGGTGGTGACCACCCAGTATCCGGGCGCCAGCGCCAGCACCATGGCGGTGCTGGTCACCACGCCGCTGGAGCGCCAGTTGGGACAGATCTCCGGCCTCACCATGATGAGCTCGGACTCCTCCGCGGGCCTGTCCACGATCATCCTGCAGTTCTCGATGAACCGCGACATCGACGTGGCCGCGCAGGACGTGCAGGCCGCGATCAACCAGGCGCGCGGCGTGCTGCCCAGCAACCTGCCGTACCCACCGGTGTACAACCGCGTGAACCCGGCCGACGCGCCGATCCTCACGCTGTCGCTGCAGTCCGACAGCCGGCCGCTGCGCGACGTCAACGACTACGCCGACTCGATCCTCGCGCAGAAGCTGTCGCAGGTGCCGGGCGTGGGCCTGGTCTCGATCGCCGGCAACGTGCGCCCCGCAGTGCGCGTGCAGATGAACCCGGCGCAGCTTTCCAACCTCGGCCTCACCCTGGAGGATGTGCGCAGCGCGCTCACCCAGGCCAACGTCAACGCGCCCAAGGGCACGCTGAACGGCAAGACGCAGAGCTACTCGATCGGCACCAACGACCAGCTGAAGGATGCCGCCGAGTACCAGAACACCATCATCAGCTACAAGAACAACGCGCCGGTGATGCTCTCCGACGTGGCCAAGGTGGTCGACGGCGTCGAGAACGACCAGCTCGCCGCGTGGGCGAACGGCAAGCCCGCGGTGCTGCTCGACGTCCGCCGCCAGCCCGGCGCGAACATCGTGCAGACCGTGCAGCAGATCCGCCAGATCCTGCCCGAGCTGCGCGCCGCGCTGCCGGCCGACGTGCACCTGGACGTGTTCGCCGACCGCACCATCACGATCCGCGCCTCGGTCGAGGACGTCGAGTTCACCCTGCTGCTGACCATCTTCCTGGTGGTGGCGGTGATCTTCGTGTTCCTGCGCCGGCTGTGGGCCACGGTGATCCCGTCCGTGGCGGTGCCGCTGTCGCTGCTCGGCACGTTCGGCGTGATGAGCTTCACCAGCATGTCGCTGGACAACCTCTCGCTGATGGCGCTAACCGTGGCCACCGGCTTCGTGGTGGACGATGCGATCGTGATGATCGAGAACATCGTGCGCTACATCGAGCAGGGCAAGGACGGCAAGGAGGCGGCCGAGCTCGGTGCGAAGGAAATCGGCTTCACCGTGCTGTCGCTGACCGTGTCGCTGATCGCGGTGTTCCTGCCGCTGCTGCTGATGCCCGGCGTCACCGGCCGCCTGTTCCACGAGTTCGCCTGGGTGCTGACCATCGCGGTGGCGATCTCGATGCTGGTGTCGCTGACGCTGACGCCGATGATGTGCGCCTACCTGCTGAAGCCCGACCAGCTGCCCGAGGGCGAGGACGCGCACGAGCGCCACCTCGCCGCCGGCAAGCGCACCGTGTGGTCGCGCACCGTGGGCTTGTACGAGCGCACGCTGGACTGGGTGCTCGACCACCAGAAGCTGATGATCGTGGTGGCGGCCGCCACGGTGGCGTTCACCGTGTTCCTGTACATCGCGATCCCCAAGGGCCTGCTGCCCGAGCAGGACACCGGCATGATCACCGGCGTGGTGCAGGCCGACCAGAACGTGGCGTTCCCGGCGATGGAGCAGCGCACCAAGGCGGTCGCCGAGGCGCTGCGCAAGGATCCGGCGGTGGCCGGCGTGGCGGCGTTCATCGGCGCCGGCACGATCAATCCCACGCTCAACCAGGGCCAGCTGTCGATCGTGCTGAAGGACCGCGGCAAGCGCGACGGGCTGGACAAGATCCTGCCGCGCCTGCAGCAGGCGGTGGCCGGCATTCCCGGCGTGGCGCTGTACCTCAAGCCGGTGCAGGACGTGACGCTGGACAGCCGCGTCTCCGCCACCGAGTACCAGTACGCGCTGTCCGACACCAACACCGACGAGCTGTCGAAGTACGCCAGTCAGATGACCCAGGCGCTGCGCCAGCGGGCCGAGCTGGCCGACGTGGACAACAACCTCGCCGACCAGGGCAACGCGCTCAAGCTCACCATCGACCGCGAGAAGGCCAGCCGACTCGGCGTGCCGGTGCAGACCATCGACGACACGCTGTACGACGCGTTCGGCCAGCGCCAGATCTCCACCATCTTCACCCAGCTCAACCAGTACCGCGTGGTGATGGAGGTGGCGCCGCAGTTCCGCACCACCACGGCGCTGCTCGACCAGCTCAGCGTGCGCGGCAACGGCAACGGCGCGCTCACCGGCTCGACCGCCACCAGCTTCGGGCAGCTGAAGTCCAGCAACTCCGCCACGCCGTCCGGCATCGGCAACACCGGCAACGTGGGCTTCCAGGTCGGCGGTGGCGGCACCATCCCGCTGTCCTCGCTGGTCAGCGCCAAGATCACCAACGCGCCGCTGGTGATCAGCCACCAGCAGCAGCTGCCGGCGGTGACGCTGTCGTTCAACGTGGCGCCGGGCTACTCGCTGTCCGACGCGGTGTCGGCGATCCACCAGGTCGAGGCGCGGCTGAAGTTCCCGCCGCAGGTGCGCGGCGAGTTCATCGGCAAGGCGGCGGAGTTCTCCAACAGCCTGGGCGACGAAGTGCTGCTGCTGCTCGCCGCGATCGTGGTGATCTACATCGTGCTGGGCGTGCTGTACGAGAGCTACATCCACCCGCTGACGATCATCTCCACCCTGCCGCCGGCCGGCGTGGGCGCGCTGCTCGCGCTGATCCTGTTCGGCATGGACCTGTCGGTGGACGGCATCGTGGGCATCGTGCTGCTGATCGGCATCGTGAAGAAGAACGCGATCATGATGATCGACTTCGCGATCGAGGCGCAGCGCAAGGGCATGAACGCCCGCGATGCGATCCACCGCGCCTGCCTGCTGCGCTTCCGCCCGATCATGATGACCACCGCGGCGGCGATGCTGGGTGCGTTGCCGCTGGCGCTGGGCAACGGCATCGGCGCCGAGCTGCGCCGGCCGCTGGGCGTCTCCATCGTCGGCGGCCTGCTGCTCTCGCAGCTGGTGACGCTGTACACCACGCCGGTGATCTACCTGTACATGGAGCGTTTCCAGGATTGGCTGCGCGCGCGCCGCGAGCGTCGCCTGCTGGCCCGCGCCCAGGCCGACGGCACGGCGCATTGAGAGCCTGTTTGCGATCTCCGTATGGCCCACGTTGTCTTGCCGTGGCCGCCAGGTGGTGGTGCGTGGCGCAGCGCCTGCCTGGCTGGCAGGTCAAGCCGCGCGCTGCCGCATGGCGGCCACGGCAAGGCAACCCCTGCACCCATCAATTCCGGGGCCGGGTCTGTTTGCCCGCATCCCGGCGTCATCACTCAGTCGTGGACGGACGTCCACTCCTTCGTTCTTCCTTGGCCTGCGCGCAAACAGCTCCCGGCGCGGGCCATACGGAGATCGTAAACAGGCTCTAAGGCTTACGCTACCTGGCACCGCGCGGCGGTGTCGCATCCAGCGCGGCGAAACGATCAACCGTTTCGCCGCGTGCACGTTGAGCAGGACATGATTCGCAGCATTTCCACCCCCTTTCCCACGCCGTCCCGCCACGGGTTCCGGGCATGAACATCTCCGGCGCCTTCATCCGCCGCCCGATCGGCACCTCGCTGCTGGCCATGGGCGTGTTCGTGGCCGGCCTGATCTGCTATCTGCTGCTGGGCGTGTCGGCACTGCCGAACATGCAGTTCCCCGCGATCTTCGTGCAGGCCAGCCAGGCCGGCGCGGACGCCTCGACCATGGCTTCCACCGTGGCCGCGCCGCTGGAGCGCCACCTGGGCCAGGTGCCGGGCATCGAGATGATGCGCTCGTCCAGTTCCGAGGGCAGCACCTTCGTCTTCATGATGTTCAACGGCGGCGTGAACCTGGATTCCGCCGCGCGCGACGTGCAGGCCGCGATCAACGCCGCGATGCCCGACCTGCCCACCGGCTTGAACGGCACGCCCAGCTACCAGAAGGCCAATCCCAACGACGATCCGATCATCGCGATCGCGCTGACCTCGACCACGCAGTCGGCGGCGCAGCTGTACAACGTGGCCGACACGCTGCTGGCGCAGCGCCTGCGCCAGCTGAAGGGCGTTTCCTCGGTGGACATCGCCGGCGCCGCCACGCCGGCGATCCGCGTCGACGTGAACCTGCGCGCGCTGAATGCCATGGGCATCTCGCCGGACGACCTGCGCAACGCGCTGGTGGCCGCCAACGTCACCTCGCCGGAGGGCTTCCTGTCCAACGGCAAGACCACCATGGCGATCAGCGCCACCGCCCAGCTGCACACCGCCGACGAGTTCGCGAACCTGGTGATCGCGATGAAGAACGGCACGCCGGTGCGCCTGTCCGACGTGGCGCACGTCTATGCCGGCACCCAGGACGCCTACCAGGCGGCCTCGTTCCAGGGCAAGCCTGCGATCCTGATGTACGTCTACAAGAAGTCCGACGCCAACGTGATCGCCACGGTGGATGCGGTGCGCGCCCAGCTGCCGTTGCTGCGCAACTACCTGCAGCCGGGCACGGTGATGACGCCGTTCTTCGACGGCACGCCGACGATCCGCGCCTCGCTGCACGAGGTGCAGGCCACGCTGCTGATCTCGCTGGCGATGGTGGTGCTGACGATGGCGCTGTTCCTGCGCCGGCTGGCGCCCACCCTGATCGCCGCGCTGGCGGTGCCGCTGTCGCTGGCCGGCGGCTTCGTCGCGATGTACATCCTCGGTTACACGCTGAACAACCTCACCCTGCTCGCGCTGGTGATCGCGATCGGCTTCGTGGTGGACGACGCGATCGTGGTGATCGAGAACATCATCCGCCACATCGACGCCGGCATGACGCGGATGGAGGCGACGCTGGCGGGCGCGAAGGAGATCGGCTTCACCATCGTCTCGATCACCGCCTCGCTGATCGCCGTGTTCATCCCGCTGCTGTTCGCCGGCGGCTACACCGGCATGTTCATGCACGATTTCGCGGTGACCCTGGTGTCGGCGATCGTGATGTCGGCGCTGGTCTCGCTGACCCTGACCCCGGCGCTGTGCGGACGCTTCCTCAACGGCCACGACCACCACGCCGAGCCGTCGCGGCTGGGCCGCGCGCTGGACCGCTTCCACGCCGGCATGCTGGCGGTCTACAGCCGTGCGCTGGCGTTCTCGCTGCGCCACGCGCTGGCGTTCTCGCTGACCCCGCTGGCGCTGATCGCGGCCACGTTCTTCCTGTTCGGGGTGGTCAAGAGCGGCATGTTCCCGCCGCAGGACACCGGCCTGATCTGGGGCCGCGCCAGCTCCAGCGCCACCGTCTCGTTCGGGCAGAGCGAGCAGCGCCTGCAGCGGCTCATCGACATGCTGCTGGCCGACCCGGACGTGGCCACCGTGGGCACCCGGCTGGGCAGCAGCCGGCAGGGCACCAGCGGCTCGTTCAACATCGACCTGAAGACCCGCGCCGAGGGGCGCAAGGACGACACCTTCGCGGTGCTGGCGCGGCTCAGCGCCAAGGCGGCGAAGTACCCCGACCTCAACCTGCGCCTGCGCCCGCTGCAGGACCTGCCCAGCGCCAGCGGCGGCGGCACCAGCCAGGGCGCGCAATACCAGGTCGGACTGCAGGGCAACGACCTGGCCACGCTGGAACTGTGGCTGCCCAGGCTGGTGGCCGAGCTGAAGAAGAACCCCAAGCTGCAGGACGTGGGTAGCGACGTGGACGAGGGCGGCCTGCGCCAGAACATCGTGATCGACCGCGCCACCGCGGCGCGCCTCGGCGTGTCGATCGGCGCGATCGACGGCGCGCTGTACGACGCGTTCGGCCAGCGCCAGGTGTCCACCATCTACTCGGACATCAACCAGTACAAGGTGGTGGTGAACGCGCTGCCGAACCAGACCGCCACGCCGGACTCGCTGAACCAGGTCTACGTGCGTTCCAGCGCGGGCAAGATGGTGCCGCTCACCGCGATCGCGAAGCAGGTGCCGGGGCTGGCGCCCTCGTCGATCACCCACGAGAACCAGTACACCACGATGGATCTCAGCTTCAATCTCGCCCCCGGCGTGAGCATGGGCGAGGCGATGGCGATCATCCAGGCCACCGTGACGAACATGCGCATGCCGGGCGACATCAAGCTCAACCTCGGCGGCGACTTCCGCCGCTTCCGCGACATGCAGGGCGGCATGGGCTGGCTGATCCTGGCCGCCGTGCTCACCGTCTACATCGTGCTGGGCATGCTGTACGAGAGCCTGATCCACCCGGTGACGATCCTGTCCACCCTGCCGGCGGCGGGCATGGGCGCGCTGATGGCGCTGTGGCTCACCAATACGGAACTCTCGGTGGTGGCGCAGATCGCGCTGGTGCTGCTGATCGGCATCGTCAAGAAGAACGCGATCATGATGATCGACTTCGCCCTGGTGGCCGAGCGCGAGCACGGCAAGAGCCCGCTGGAAGCCGCGCACGAGGCCTGCCTGGTGCGCTTCCGCCCGATCATGATGACCACCATGGTGGCGATCCTCGCCGCGCTGCCGATCGCGATCGGCCTCGGCGAAGGCAGCGAACTGCGCCGCCCGCTCGGCATCGCGCTGATCGGCGGCCTGCTGATCTCGCAGAGCCTGACCCTGCTCTCGACGCCGGCGCTGTACGTGGTGTTCTCCTGCCTCGGCGCGCGCTGGAAAGCCTGGCGCGCGCGCCGCGCCGAGCAGCGTCGGGCACGGCGCGCGGCGCCGTTGCCCGGCTGAAGGTTTGTTCCCCTCGCGCGCATGCGGGGATGCGGCGTCGATTCCGGGTCGCCTTGAATGTACCACTTGGTGATATATTCGCGGCATGGGCCGGATCTTCAGGACTCGTGCGTTCCAGCGGTGGTTCCGCAAAAGCGGCTTGTCCGACACGGCGCTGGTCGATGCGGTAGCCGAGATGGAACGAGGCCTGGTCGACGCCGAACTGGGCGGGCACGTCGTCAAAAAGCGTGTCGCACTGCCCGGTCACGGCAAGCGCGGAAGCACGCGTACCCTGGTTGGCACGAATTTCAAGGACCGCTGGTTTTTCCTGTACGGATTTGAAAAGAACGAGCGCAGCAACATCGGCGGCCGCGAGTTGGCGGCGTTGCAGGCAATCACCAGGGACCTGCTCGCGCTCGCCGACAGTCAGATTCAAGTCGCCATCCGCGATGGCGCGTTGTTGGAGGTGGGTCATGGCAACGAAACGCAAAAGTCGCATTCTCGATGAGGTGCATGAAACCGCTGGCGAGCTTCGTCGGCTCGGCTTCATCGACAGGCGTCGCATGGGCGAACTCGATGCGCTTTGCCGTCTCGACGTGCCGGAATTGAGCGCGCGAAAGATCAAGGCGCTGCGCGAAAACCTGAATGTCAGCCAGCCCGTGTTCGCCGCGCTGCTCAACACCAGTACCTCCACCGTGCAGAAGTGGGAAATCGGCGACAAGAAGCCCGGTGGCCCCTCGCTGAAGCTGCTCGACTTGATCCAGCGCAAGGGCATTGAAGCGGTGCTCTGACACCAGCGGGCGTGGCGTTCGGATTCGGAACCGGCTGAACGCCCGGCCGCCACCCCCGCGCGCAAGCGCGCCACTCCCCGTAAGATGACAGCCCGGCGTCCGCCGGGTTGCCATCAAGGGGCATGCGGCATGGTTCGGTTTCCGTCGCGTTTCACGCGCAATGGCGTGGTGCGGGTGCTTGCCGCGTTGGCTTTCGCGGGCTGCGCCTGGGCGACGGTGTGGCCGGAGCCGCAGCCGCTGCAGAAGTTGTTCGTGCTGGTGCTGATGCTGCTCGTCGCCGGCGCGCTGCTGTGCGCCACCTTGCGCCTCGCCTTTTCGCTGCTGCTGGGCGGCGGGCTGTTCTTCGCGCTGCGCTTCATCTCCGGCCTCAAGGAGACCTATCTCGAAACGGCGCTGATGCCGGCGGATTTCGTCTACTACGCGCGCTCCAGCCTGATCGCCACGCTGCGCCATTATCCGCACCTGTATCTGCTGGCCGCGGGCGTGCTGCTGCTGGTGCCGTTGCTGCTGGCGCTGGCGTGGCGGCTGGACCGGCCGTTGTCCGCGCGGCGGCGCGGCTGGCGCACGGCGGCTTGGCGCGCCGGCGGCGTGCTGCTGTGCGCGGTGGCGTTCCGCGTGTGCCTGCTGCCGGCGGGGCCGTTCGCCACGCTGCACAACCGCGACGTGTGGGACAAGCTTTCCGACGACGCCCAACTCACCAACTTCTTCATCAACATCAACGACGGCGGCGTGACCATGCCGGCGATGTCGGACGACACCACAGCGCAGCGCGCGTGGGCCGCCACCGCGAGTGCCGTCGAAAAGCAGGCCGGGCCCGGCACGCGGGCGGCGCCGTATCCGGACATCGTGCAGGTGCTGGAGGAGAGCACCTTCGATCCCGCGAACTTCACGGCCTGCGCGGTGCCGGGCTGCAAGTTCGCGATGTTCCAGCCGGATGCGCGCACGCGCGGCACCGGCCTGTTGCGCACGCACACCTGGGGCGGCGGCACCTGGGTCAGCGAGTTCGCCGTGCACACCGGCTTGCCGCAGGACATCTTCGGCGCCGGCGGCATGTACGCACCGTTCGTGCTGGCCCCGCACGTGCACGACACGCTGCCCGACCTGCTGCGCCGGCTGGGTTACCTCACCATCGCGATCTATCCCACCAACAGCGACTTCCTCAACGGCCGCGATGCGTACCGATCCTACGGCTTCGACCATCTCTACGGCGCGGAAGAGCTGGGCCTGGACGAGTGGGAGGAAACCGATGCGCAGATGTTCGCCGCCGCGAAGCGCGTGTACGACAAGGTGAAGAAGCCGGGCCAGCCAGTGTTCGTGATGATCCTCACGATCAACCAGCACGGCCCGCACGACGACAACCCGATGGCGAAGCTGCCGTCGCCGTGGCGCAACATGGTGCAGGGGTTGTCTGGCAAGGACGAGAGCGCACTGGATTTCGACACCTACCTGTGGCGACTGCACGATTCCGACGTGGCGATGCAGGGTCTGGAGCACGACTTCCTCGACCGCGGCGAGCCCACCGTGCTGGTGCACTTCGGCGACCACCAGCCGTCCTTCGACGGCCTGATCCGCCCGCTCCAGCGCACGCTGCCGCCCGCGCTGCAGCCGGAGCGCGACTTCCTCACCTACTACATGATCAAGAGCAACTTCGCCGGTCCGCCGCTGCCCGGCTATCCCGCGCTCGACATCGCCTTCCTGCCGACCATGGTGCTGCAGGCCGCCGGCCTGCCCGAAGACGCCTACTTCGCCGCCGCCACCGAATTGCGCGAGCGTTGCCAGGGGCGCTTCGACGACTGCCCGGACAAGGCGCTGCTGGCGTCCTACTACGCGTGGATCTTCCGGCGGCTGCACGTGTACGAGTAGCGCGCCGCATGTCCGGACGCCTCGCCGTGCCATACCCGCGCCTGCTCGCCACGGCCACGCTGGCGGCGGCCGGCGCCGCGATCGCGGGCGCGCTGCTGGCGCGGGAGGCATCCGGCTGGTGGTGGCTGCACTGGGTCGGCAAGCCGCTCGCCACGGTGCTGATTCTCGCGCTGGCGTGGCGGGCACGGCCGGCATCGTCGCCGCGCTATCGCCGCTGGATACTCGCCGGCATCGCCTGCTCGCTGGCAGGCGACGTGCTCCTGATGCTGCCGGGTGACTTGTTCGTGCCGGGGCTGGTGGCGTTCCTGTTCGCGCATGCCTGCTTCATCGCGGCGTTTCTCGGCGACAGCCGGTTCGCCGCGCCGGCGTGGCCGCTGGTGGCGTGCCTGGCCTGGGGCGCGGCGAACCTCGCCCTGCTGTGGAATGCGATCGATGCGCCGCTGCGCGTGCCGGTGATCGTCTACGTGGCGGTGTTGTGCAGCATGGGCGGGCAGGCGGTGGTGCGCGCGTGGCGCGGCGACGCCTCGGCGCGGCTGGCCGCGCGCGGCGCGCTGGTGTTCATGCTGAGCGACGGCGTGCTGGCCTGGGACCGCTTCCGCGGCCCCGTGCCGCTGGCCAGTCTGTGGGTGCTGGCGGCGTACTATCTGGCGTTGTGGTGGATCGCCCGCTCGGTGCAGGGCGTACCGGTCGAACACGAGGCGGCATGAACACGCAGGAACTCATCATCACCTGGGCCACGCCGGTGTTCTTCCTGCTGATCGGCATCGAGCTGCTGGTGGCGAAGCTGCGCGGGCGCGATGCCTACGCCGGCAACGACGCGATCAACAGCATCGGCCTGGGCGCGATCTCGCAGCTGGTGGCGGTGTTCAGCAAGTTGCTGACGATCGGCATCTACGCGTGGTGCGTCGAACACCTGGCGCTGTTCGCGCTGCCCGCCGACAGCGTGCTGGTGTGGGTCGGCGCCTTGCTGGGCTACGACTTCTGCTACTACTGGCTGCACCGCAAGGGCCACGAGACAAACATCCTGTGGGCCGCCCACGTGGTGCATCACCAGAGCGAGCGCTACAACCTCTCCACGGCCTTGCGCCAGACCGGCAGCGGCGCGTTGCTGGGCTGGATCTTCTACCTGCCGCTGGCGATCCTCGGCGTGCCGGTCGAGGTGTTCGTGGTGGTCGCGCTGATCGACCTGCTGTACCAGTTCTGGGTGCACACCGAGCAGATTGGCCGGCTGGGCTGGTTCGACCGCGTGTTCTGCTCGCCGTCCAACCACCGCGCCCATCACGCGGTGAACGACCGCTACCTCGACCGCAACTACGGCGGCATCCTGATCGTGTGGGACCGGCTGTTCGGCAGCTTCGTGGAAGAGGACGACACCGACCCGCCGGTGTACGGCACGCGCTCGCCGCTGCGCAGCTGGAATCCGCTGTGGGCGAACGCCGAGGTGTACTGGCGCACCGCGCAGGATGCGTGGCACGCGCGGCGCTGGCGCGACAAGCTGCGGGTGTGGATCAAGCCGCCGGGCTGGCGCCCCGCCGACGTGGCGGCGCGTTTCCCGAAGCCGGCCTTCGCGATGCCCGACACGCGTTACGACCCGCCGCTGGCCGCGCCGCTGAAACTCTACGTGTTCGTGCAGTTCGCGCTGTTGCTGGGCATGGTCACCCAGTTCCTCGGCCTGGCCGGGCACGCCGGTTTGCCCGAGTTGCTGCTGTATGCGGCCTGGCAGGTGTTCGGCCTGTGCGTGCTGGGCGCGCTGATGGAAGGTCGGCGCTGGGCATGGTGGGCCGAAGCCCTGCGCGTGCTGGCGATGACCGTGTTGCCGCTGGCCGCGGGACGCTGGTTCGGCGTGGCGCATCTGGACGTCCGTGTCGCGCTGGCCTTCGCGCTGGTATTCGGCGCCAGCGCTCTGGCCTTGCCGTGGTTGCACGCCGGCGCACGCGTGGTGCATCGCGGCGCGGCGCGTGCATGACTGCTGGCCCATGACTGGGGAGCCCGGCCCGCAGAATCCATCCGGGCTGCAAAGCCCGCCACACGGCGCATATTTCCGCCGCTTCTTGCCCCATAGAACCACTATGGGGCGGCGAAGCGTCGAAAATCTGCCCTCGCATGACGGGCTTTTCGCCTCGAATGTCTTCTGCGGGCCAGGCTCCTGCGGCATGGATTCGATATGATCCGCCGGTTGCCCGCAGGAATGAGCCCATGCGTTTTCTGAGCCGAATGCTCCGCCACAAGTCCGTCGAACAGCTGCAGAGCGAGGCGGGGCAGCGTGGCGACTTCCGCCGCGTGCTCGGGCTATGGCAGCTCACCGCGATCGGCATCGGCGGCATCATCGGCGTGGGCATCTTCGTGCTCGCCGGCCAGCAGGCGGCGATGAACGCCGGCCCCGCGGTGGCGCTCTCGTTTCTGATTGCCGGCGCGGGCAGCGCCTGCGCCGCGCTGTGCTACGCCGAGTTCGCCGGGCTGATCCCGGTGACCGGCAGCGCCTACACCTACGGCTACGCGGTGCTGGGCGAGTTCGTGGCCTGGATCATCGGCTGGGACCTGCTGCTGGAATACGCGCTGGTGGTCGCGGTGGTGGCGATCGGCTGGTCGGGCTACGTGCAGGTGCTGCTGGCCTCGGCGGGCGTGCACCTGCCGGAGTGGGCGCAGCAGAGCATGAGCGCGCAGACCATGCACTACTACCTGCAACAGTTGTTCGGCGTGCATGGCGGCACGGCCATTGCGGCGCCCAGTGACGGTCACCGCTTCAACGTGATCGCCGCCGGCGTGTCGCTGGCGGTGGCACTCCTGCTCACCGTGCGCATGGAATGGGGTGCGCGTTTCAACACCGCGATCGTGGCGATCAAGGTGCTCGGCGTGCTGCTGGTGATCGGCGTGGGCGCGTTCTACATCAACACCGCGAACTGGCATCCGTTCATCCCTGCGCGCACGTTCGACGCGCAGGGCGTAGGCCACTTCGGTTGGGCCGGCGTGCTCACCGGCGCCAGCGTGGTGTTCTTCGCGGTGTTCGGCTACGACACGCTGACCACGGCGGCCGAAGAAGCCAAGCATCCGCAGCGCGACCTGCCGCGCGCCGTGCTGCTGTCGCTGGCGGTGGCGATGGTGCTGTACATCGCGGTGTCGCTGGTGCTCACCGGCATCACCCACTACAGCAATCTCAACGGCGACGCCTCGGTGTCGCAGGCCTTCGAGGCGATCGGCCTGCACTGGGTTTCCATCGCCATCGCGGTGGCCGCGGTGGTGGGCGTCACCAGCGTGCTGTTCGCGTTCATGCTGGGCGCGGCGCGCATCTGGTTCGCGCTGGCGCGCGACGGCCTGCTGCCGGCGTGGTTCGCGAAGGTCAGTCCGCGTTTCGGCACGCCGGCGCGGCCGACCGTGATCCTCGGCGTGTTCACCGCCATCGTGGCCGGCCTGCTGCCGATCGGCGAGGTGGCCGAGCTGGTCAACATCGGCACGCTCAGCGCCTTCATCATCATCTGCACCGCCGTGCTGGTGCTGCGCATCCGCAAGCCGCAGCTGCCGCGCAGCTTCCGCATGCCGTGGATCGCCGTGCTGGCGCCGCTGGGCGTGGCGTTCTCGCTGCTGCTGATCTTCGGCGTGCCATGGCTCGACGCCAACGGCTGGCAGCGCATCGGCGGCCTGCCGGCGATCACCTTCGAGCGCTTCGTGATCTGGATGGCGCTGGGTTGCCTGATCTACTTCGGCTACGGCATGCGGCACAGCAAGCTCGACGGCGAACGGCTGTAGGCGTGGCGTAGGAGCGGCTTCAGCCGCGATTCGATCTGCGGTCGCGGCTGAAGCCGCTCCTACGTGCCAGGTTGCGGGTTTCAGGAGGCATGGATGTCCATCGGCTACTTCGCGCCATCCGCCTGCTGGCGCGCGTGGGCTTTCCGCAGCAGGTCGTCGCCGACGCAATGGCCTGCGCCGCGCAGGAGAATCCCGCGTGATTGCCACTGCAAGCGTCAGGCCTGGTGGTCGACCATCGCGCCGATGCGCTTGGTCATGAACACGCTGTTCGGATCGGGCCGATAGTCGCCGAACGGCGCGCAGGGCGCGAAGCCGAACGCGGCATACAGGCGCCGCGCCGGCTCGAAGAACGCCATCGCCCCGGTTTCCAGGCTCAGCCGTGCATAGCCGCGGGCACCCGCCTCGCTGATCAGGTGCTGCAGCATGCGCGAGGCGACGCCGCGGCGCAGATGGGTGGACGCAGTGCGCATGGACTTGATCTCGCCATGCAGCGGATCCAGTTGCTTCAGCGCGCCGAAGCCGGCCAGCACCGGACCATCCCACACGCACCAGAACGTGACGCCCGGCCCGCGCAAGCCGTCGAGGTTCAGCGCGTGACGGCTTTCGGCTGGTGCCGTGGGGGCGAGCGAGTCGAGATGTTCGCGCAGCAGGGCCAGCACCTGCGGACGGTCCAGCGTGTCGAGGCGTATGTCCATGGCGGCGGTCGTGCTTCCCGGGGCGTGCCGCGAGTCTAGTCATGTACCGATGGCTCGGACAGCCCGGACGCGAAATGGCGCTGCACAAGGTTTCGCATCGGCGACTTCGGAGGATGTGGTGCGCAAACTGTGGTGCGCAAGCGAGGCATGCACATGCGCCGGGTCCGCATGCCGAGGCATGATCCGCCGATCCGGGCAGGGCGGGAGGGCTGGGCATGCAGGAGACGGCGGGGCTTTCGGGCCAGGCAACGGTCTGCGCGAATTGCGGCACGCCGCTGAGCGGCGAGTACTGCGCGCAGTGCGGCGAACGTCGGCTGCATCCGGACGAGCACACGCTGCGGCACATCGTGGGCGAGTGGTTCGAGGCGTTCTCGCACGGCGAGGGCCGCCTGCTCGTCTCGCTGCGCACGCTGCTGCTCAAACCGGGCGAGTTGACGCGCGAATACTTCCGCGGGCGGCGCATGCCGTATGCGCGGCCGGTGGCGCTGTTCTTCGCGGTGAACCTGCTGTACTTCCTGCTGACCAGTCTGAACACGTTCTCCACGGCGCTGGAGACACAGATGAGTGTGACGCCGCTGGAGCAGGCGAAGCAGACGATGGTGCTGGACAAGGCGTTGGGCCCGCAGGTTTCGGCGACGGTGAAGGCCGAGGTGATGGCGGATTACTGGGCGCTGTACGGATCGGAGCGCGCCGCGGTCGCTGCGGGTCGCGCCGCCTCGGCCGCCGAGCAGAAGGCCGACAAGGAGAAGGGCGTTGCCGCCAGTCGCCACCCGGCGGCACTGGAAGCGGTTTATCACTACCAGGAGCGGTTCGACGAGCGCACCGAGACGCTGTCGCGTGCCTTGGTGGTCGCGCTCGTACCCATGCTGGCGTGCTTCCTGTGGCTGACCCTGGCGCCGCTGCGCCGTGGCTTGCCGGAACTGCTGATTTTCGCGACCCACTTGTGGAGCGGGCTATTGCTGATACTGCTGCTGTTCGGCTGGTTGGTGACGGGAGCGACGCTTGCAACGCAATGGTTCCTGGATGGCAGGGTGCCCGCGATCCTGCAGAACGACACGTATGCAAGCATGGCCCTCGCCGTGCTGGTGGCGATCTACGTGTATCGCGCGCTGCGTGCCTACCTCCACTATCCGCGCGTCGGCTGCGCGATCCTGTGTACGTGGATGCTGGCGGGCCTGTTCTGGTCGTTGCAGCTTTACCGCCTGCTGTTGTTCTACGTGACGGTGCAAGTGCTGCACTGAGCCGACGCCGCAAAATCATGCGTCGTCCGCGCGTGACCTCTGGCAGGGTGCCGCGCGCATGTCGCGATCTACCATCGCCCGGTCACCCGCCGCTCGCCGCCACGACGAACGACGCGTTCCTGCCGGCAGTGCGGTTTCCGCGCGGGCCGGTGCCTGCCCGGAGCCACCCGTGAATCGTCATCCCTTCCGTTCCAGCCTGATCGCCGCCGCGGTGGTCGGGGCGCTTTCGCTGTCTGTCGCCGCCACCGCGCAGGATGCCCGCCGCGCCGCGCCGGTCGACCAGCCGTATCCCGGCCAGCTCACGGTGAACGTCGACCTCACCGACGCGGCGAAGCGGATGTTCCGCGTGCACGAGACGATCCCGGTGAAGCCGGGCGAATTCACCCTGCTGTATCCGGAGTGGATTCCCGGCGAGCACGCGCCGTCCGGCCCGATCCAGAACGTGGCCGGGCTGATCATCACCGCAAACGGCAAGCAGCTGGCGTGGCGCCGCGACCTGCGCGACATGTTCGCGATTCACCTGGACGTGCCCGAAGGCGTGAGCCAGCTCGATCTCTCGTTCCAGTTCCTCTCGCCGGGCGACGGCGAGGGCAGCCTGTTCGGCGCCAGTGCCTCGTCCACGCCGAACCTGGTGGACGTCGAGTTCAACCAGGTGGCGTTCTACCCGGCCGGCTACTACTCGCGGCAGATCCAGATCCAGCCCACCGTGCAGTTGCCCGCGGGCTGGAAGTTCGGCACGGCGCTGCAGGTGCAAAACCAGAGTGGCAGCACCGTGCAGTTCAAGCCGGTGAGCTTCAACAACTTCGTGGATTCGCCGCTGATCGCGGGCGAGCATTTCGACCGCGTGGACCTCGCGCCGGGCGCGAAGGTGCCGGTGCACCTCAACGTGGTGGGTGATGGCGCGAAGGACGTCAAGCTCACCGCCAAGCAACTGGAGCAGCAGCGCGCGGTGGTGACGCAGACCAACCTGCTGTTCGGTGCGCACCACTACGACCACTACGACTTCCTGCTCACGCTGTCCGACCACACCGGCCACTTCGGGCTGGAACACCACCAGTCCAGCGACGACCGCCTGCCGGCCGACTTCTTCACCAACGACGACATGCACACGCTGGCGGCCAGCCTGATGCCGCACGAGTTCGTGCATTCGTGGAACGGCAAGTTCCGCCGCCCCGCCGACCTGTGGACGCCGAACTTCAACGTGAAGATGCAGGACGACCTCTTGTGGGTGTACGAGGGCCTCACCGACTACTGGTGCAGCGTGCTCACCGCGCGCTCCGGCCTGTGGACGCCCGAACAGTTCCGCGACACGATGGCGAACATCGATGCCTCGATGAGCGAGCGCACCGGTCGCGCCTGGCGCTCGCTGCAGGACACCGCCGACGCCGCGCCGCTCACCTATTACGGCGGCGGCGGCTGGGCGAACTGGCGCCGCGGCACCGACTTCTATCCGGAAGGCCAGCTGCTGTGGCTGGACGTTGACACCAAGATTCGCGAGCTCAGCGGCGGCAAGCACTCGCTGGACGACTTCGCGCATGCCTTCTACGGTATGGAAAACGGCAGCTACGTCACCAAGACCTACACCTTCGACGACGTGGTGAACACGCTGAACCAGGTGCAGCCGTTCGATTGGGTGAGCTTCCTCAAGGCGCGGCTGGACTACACCGGCCCGGAACTGCCCGAACACGGCATCGCGCGCGGCGGCTGGAAGCTGGTCTACACCGACAAGCCGAATGCCGAGACCAAGGCGATGGAAGGCATCCGCCACGGCGTCAACCTCGCCGCCTCGATCGGCCTGTCCGCGTCGAAAACCGGCAGCATCTACGACGTGCAGTGGAACGGCCCCGCGTTCAAGGCCGGCCTGGTGCCGGGCGAGACCATCGTGGCGGTGGACGGCAAGGACTACTCGCCCGACGCCCTGAAGGACGCGATCACCGCGGCGAAGACCGGCAGCGCGCCGATCGAGCTGCTGGTGAAGAACGTCGACGTGTACAGCACGGCGAAGATCGACTACCACGGCGGCCTGCGCTACCCGCACCTGGAGCGCACCGGCGGCAAGGACCTGCTCGGCGCGATCGCCACGCCGCGCAAGTAGTGCATATTTCGCCTCTCCCGCTTGCGGGAGAGGCTGCCCGCAGGGCTGGAGAGGGCGCTTTTCGCCATGCGTCACCGCATTGCCCCCGCATGACCTCTGGCAGGGGAGCCTGCCCCGCGGCCGGTCTAGCATCGGACCCTCATGCCCGCGCCCTCCGTCCCGCGCGGGCCGTTGCCCAGGGAGAATCCATTGAAAGCCACCCGCCTCGCCTCCGCCATCGTCGCCAGCGCCTTCGGCCTGGTCAGCCTCAACGCACTCGCCGATGTGCCGCCGCCGCAGGATGTGGCCTACCCGGGCACGCTGCAGATCAGCGTGGACGCCACCGACCTCGCGCACCGCGTGTTCCGCGTGCACGAGGTGGTGCCCGCGCAGCCCGGCCCGCTGACCCTGCTGTATCCGCAGTGGCTGCCCGGCAACCACTCGCCCAGCGGCCCGATCGACAAGTTCGCCGGCCTGGTGGTGAAGGCGAACGGCAAGGTGCTGCCGTGGACGCGCGATCCGCTCAACGTGTTCGCGTTCCACGTCGAGGTGCCGCAGGGCGCCAGCAACGTGGAGGTGGACTTCCAGTACCTGTCGCCGCAGAACACCCGCGAGGGCCGCGTGGTGATGACGCCGGAAATGCTCAACCTGCAGTGGAACGCCAACTCGGTGTACCCGGCCGGCTACTACAGCCGCCAGATCAAGACCGAGGCCAGCGTGAAATTCCCTGCCGGCTGGCAGTTCGGCAGCGCGCTGGAAGTGGCCTCGCGCGATGGCGACACCGTGCACTTCAAGCCCACCACCTACAACACCCTGGTGGACTCGCCGATCTACGCCGGCAAGTACTTCAAGCGCATCGACCTCGACCCGGGCGCGAAGACCGCGGTGCACATGGACATCGTGGCCGACGCGCCGAAGTACCTCGAGATCAAGCCTGAGCAGATCAAGCCGTTCCGCGAGCTGGTGCAGCAGATGTACAAGCTGTACGGCGCGCACCACTACGACCACTACGACTTCCTCGTCTCACTCAGCGACAAGATGAGCGGCAACGGCCTGGAGCACCACCAGTCCAGCGAGGACGGCACCTCGGCCGACTTCTTCACCGAGTGGAAGAAGAACGCACTGGGCCGCGACCTGTTCTCGCACGAGTTCAACCACTCCTGGGACGGCAAGTACCGCCGTCCGGCCGACCTGTGGACGCCGAACTTCAACGTGCCGATGCAGGACTCGCTGCTGTGGGTGTACGAGGGCCAAACCCAGTTCTGGGGCCAGGTGATGGCCTCGCGCTCGGGCCTGTGGGACACCGAGCAGGCGCACGACATGTGGGCCTTCGTGGCCGCCACCTACGACAAGGGCCGCCCCGGCCTCGCCAGCTGGCGCAACGTGCAGGACACCACCAATGACCCGATCATCGCCCAGCGCGCGCCGCTGCCGTACCGCAACTACCAGGGCAGCGAGGACTACTACTCCGCCGGCCAGCTGATCTGGCTGGACGTGGACGGCAAGCTGCGTGACCTGAGCCATGGCAAGAAGAGCATCGACGACTTTGCCAAGGACTTCTTCGGCATGGACAACGGCAGCTTCGTCACCAACACCTACACCTTCGACGACGTGGTGAAGACGCTGAACGCCATCGCCCCGTACGACTGGGCGAGCTACCTGCGCACGCGACTGGACGGCCACGGTCCGATCACCGGCGGTTTCGAAGCGCACGGCTGGAAGCTGGTCTACACCGACCAGCCCAGCGCCGCGGTCAAGGCCTTCGAGGCCCGCCGCCATGTCGCCGAGCTCACCTACTCGCTGGGCGTGTCGGTGGGCAAGGGCGGCCAGATCGGCGACGTGCTGTGGGACGGCCCCGCGTTCAAGGCTGGCCTCGCCCCCAGCATGACCGTCGTCGCCGTCAACGGCCACGACTACGATCCCGATGCGCTGAAGGACGCCGTCACCGCCGCCGCGAAGGACAAGAACCAGCCGATCGAACTGCTGGTGAAGAACTTCGACGAGTACAAGACCATCCGCATCGACTATCACGACGGCCTGAAGTACCCGCACCTGGTGCGCGACACCAGCAAGCCCGACACGCTCACCACGCTGTTCAAGGCCCGCTGAGCTGAGCTTCCTCCCCTCTCCCGCGTGCGGGAGAGGGGTTGGGGGAGAGGGAGTTCTTCGCCGAGCGCCCACGCAAGTCCCCGCATGGGCGATCCCCACCATCTCCGCTATACTGCCCGTCCGCCGTGGATCGCAACGCTCCGCGCGCGGTTCTGCAGCACCACGCGCCCGTAGCTCAGCCGGATAGAGTAGTGGCTTCCGAAGCCATTGGTCGGGGGTTCGAATCCCTCCGGGCGCGCCATTTCCCTCCGGCATTTCCAGTCTTGATTCCTGGCCGGGAAGCCGTGCTTGACCGCTTCCAGACGCCGCTGCACCTATGCTGGGCCGTCGCCATCGACGGGAGTGGGCATGTCCCCCGTGATCGAGAAACCACTTGCCGCACGCGTGCAGGTGATCGCCCACCGCGGCGCCAGCGCGCACCTGCCCGAGCACACGCTGGCGGCGTATGCGCGGGCGATCGACGATGGCGCGGATTTCATCGAACCGGATCTGGTGATGACGCGCGACGGCGTGCTGGTGTCGCGGCACGAGAACGAGATTTCCGGCACCACCGACGTGGCGGCGCATGCGGAGTTCGCCGCGCGCAGGACGGTGAAGCGCGTCGACGGTGTGGCAGTGGAAGGCTGGTTCACCGAGGACTTCGCGCTCGCCGAGTTGAAGACGTTGCGGGCGCGCGAGCGGCTGCCGGAACTGCGCGGTATGGCGCACGACGGGATGTATCCGCTGGCCACGTTCGCCGAGATCGTGGCGCTGGGCGCGGCGTGCGGTCGCACGGTGGGGATCATTCCGGAGATCAAGCACGGCACGTATTTCCGCGGCATCGGCTTGCCGATGGAAGACGCGCTGCTCGATGCGCTGGCGGCGCAGGCGTACACGCACACAGCGCCGGTGGAGATCCAGTCCTTCGAGGTCGGCAACCTGAAGTACCTGGATGGCGAGCGTCGGCGGCGCGGCATGACGAACGTGCGCCTGCTGCAGCTGCTGGGCGAGCCGCGGGAGCAGCCGTTCGACGTGGTGGCCGCGAACGGTGCGCTGGATTACGCGGCGATGATGCTACCGGCAGGCATGCGCAAGATCGCCGGCTACGCGGATGCGATCGGTCCGCACACTCGCGCCGTCGTGCCGCTCACGCCGGAGGGTCGCCTCGGCGCAGCCACCGCATTGGTGCGCGATGCGCATGCGACGGGGTTGGAAGTGCACGTGTACACGCTGCGCCCCGAGAACGCGTTCCTTCCGCCGGCGTTGCGCGATGGCGATGACCTGCACCAGCGCAACGAGGCCGGCAGCCTCGCGGAAATGCACGCGCTGCTCGATGCCGGCATCGATGCGTTCTTCACCGACGATCCGGCATTGGGACGCAAGGCGGTGGATGGGCGGGGAGCGAGTGCCGAGAAGTGAGTGAAGAGTAGTGAGAAAAGCGGGGGAACGAGCTCCCGACCCGCTCTCGCTTCTCTCTCCACTTCACTCGCTCCCGTCCGTCACCGTACCGTCATCCCGCGCCTCTACGGTGCGGGCATGACGCGCGCCAGCCTTCGTTCCAGCGGATGTGTCGCCATGACCCACGCCGTCGGGCGGGCGGCATGAGCCGCTCGCGGCGGGACTTCCTGCGCGCCGCCGGCGGCCTGCTCGGCGCAGGACTGCTGGCCGATGTGCTGGCTGCGCCGGATGTGGCGGCGGACGCGATGGCGGGCATGCCGATGCGCACCACCGCGGCGCGGCTGGCCGCGCCGAACGTGCCGCTGGTGAACCCGGCCACGCTGGCGCGGTTCGTCGATGCCTTGCCGCTGCCGGCGCGTGCGCGACCCGCCGGGCGGCGCGCGCATCCGGCGTGGCCGGGGCGCCTGCTGCCGTGCTACCGCATGGAGATGCGCGCGTTCGCGGCGCGCCTGCATCGCGACCTGCCACCCACGCCGCAATGGGGTTACGCGGGCAGTTCGCCGGGACCCACGATCGAGGTCGAGCGCGACGAGCCGGTGCTGGTGGAATGGGCGAATGCGTTGCCGGCGCGCCACTTCCTGCCGATCGACCACACGATCCACGGTGCCGAGCGCGACAAGCCCGAGGTGCGCGCCGTGACCCACGTGCACGGCGCGCGCGTGCCGGCGGACAGCGATGGCTGGCCCGAGGACTGGTACGCGCCGGGCCGCTCCGCGCTGAACCGCTATCCGAACGCGCAGGACGCGGCCACGCTGTGGTACCACGACCACGCGATGGGCATCACCCGGCTCAACATTTACGCCGGCCTGTACGGCGCATGGCTGGTGCGCGATGCGCAGGAGCGCGCGCTGGGTCTGCCGTCGGGCGAGTGCGACCTGCCGCTGTTCCTGTGCGACCGCCTGATCGGCCGCGACGGCCGGCTGTACTACCCGGTGTCCGACGATCCCGCGGCGCCGTGGGTGATGCAGTGCCAGGGCAATGCCGTGCTGTGCAACGGCAAGCTGTTCCCGTATCTCGAGGTGGAGCCGCGCCGCTACCGCCTGCGCCTGCTCAACGTGGCGAACAGCAGCTTCTTCGAGCTGGCGTTGACGCACGGCCTGGCGTTCCACCAGATCGGCAGCGACCAGGGCCTGCTGCCGGCACCGGTCGAGCGCGAACGCATCACGCTGTATCCCGCCGAGCGCGCCGACGTGGTGGTCGACTTCGCCGGCCTCGCGGGACAGCGCGCGCAGCTGCGCCTGCATGGCACGGGCATCCTGGAATTCCGCGTGCGCGATCGCGGCCGTCGCGACGACTCGGCGTTGCCGGCGCGCCTGCGCCCGGTGCCGCGCCTCGACGTGGCCGGTGCACGCGATCGCGTGCTGACGCTGGGCGAGGTGGACGATGCCGGCGGCAACGCGCTGCGCATGCTGCTCGATGGCAAGCGCTGGTCCGATACGGTGAGCGAGCGGCCGCGCGCGGGCAGCATGGAGACCTGGAGTTTCGTCAACCTCAGTGGCGACGCGCATCCGGTCCACCTGCACCTGGTGCGCTTCCAGGTGCTCGACCGGCGCCCGTTCGACCTGTTCGCGTGGAATGCGCGGCGCGAGCTGAAGTACACCGGCGCCGCGCAACCGCCGCCGCCGCACGAGGCCGGCTGGAAGGACACCGTGCGCGCCGACCCGGGCATGGTCACGCGCATCGCGGTGCGCTTCGAGGGCGAGCCGGGACGCTACGTGTGGCACTGCCATCTGCTCGAACACGAAGACAACGAGATGATGCGGCCGTACGAGTTGCTGCCGGCCTGAGCGTGTTCCAGCGCACATGCCGGCGCGTTGTCGTCGCATTGTCACCGGCCGCGGTTTCCCTGTCTTGCGCGCGCCAACGTGCCGTCATCTGTGCGGACCAGACTGCCGCCCTGACCTCGGCATGCACGTCGTGCCGCGGTCGGAATCAGGGGGAACCACTCACGCAGGCCGTCCGCAACGGCCGCAGGAGAAGCCGATCATGTCCACGATCTTCCGCCGCAGCCGGTTGAGGGCATTCGCCGTTGGCGCACTTGCCACCGGCATCGCCGGCCTGGCCAGCGCGCAGACCGCCACGCCGCCCGACCAGGACGCCACCTTCCGCGCGCATGCACACACCGCGGACCACCATGCGCAGCAAGGACTGCCCGGCGGCATGGTGATGCTGCATCGTCCCGACGATGGCGACGACCGCAGCAACCGCACGCGCACGCCGATCAAGCACGTGATCCTGCTGATCGGCGAGAACCGCACCTTCGACCACGTGTACGCCACCTACACGCCGCCGCGTGGCCAGCAGGTGCGCAACCTGCTTTCCGAAGGCATCGTCAACGCCGACGGCACGCCGGGTCCGCAGGTGGCGAAGGCGCAGCAGTGGCAGGCGCAGAGCACCGGCAAGTTCGCGCTGGCGCCGCAGCACACCGCGCCTTACGCCACGCTGCCGGCGATGAACACCGGCGGCGCGCCGACCCAGGCGCCGTTCGCCTCGGCCCAGCAGGCGCAGGCCATCGAGCCGGGTCTGCCGGACGCCGCCTACGGCGAACTCGCCGCCGGTGGCACCGGCCTGCCGAACCACGTGCTCGACACGCGCTTCCCCGCCACGCTGCCGAACGCGCCGGTCGACATGCATGCCTCGCTCGGCTACGACGATTACGCGAACAGCCCGGTGCACCGCTTCTTCCAGATGTGGCAGCAGCTCGACTGCGACGCCGACGCCGCCACGCTGGACAATCTCAGCGGCTGCCGCAACGACCTGTTCCCGTGGGTGGAGACCAGCGTCGGCGCGGGCAGCAACGGCAAGCCGCAGCCGGCGAACTTCACCGACCAGACCACCGGTGAGGGTTCCACGGCGATGCAGTTCCTCAACATCGCCCACGGCGACGCGCCGTACTTCGCCGAGCTGGCGCGCACCTACGCGCTCAGCGACAACTTCCACCAGTCGGTGATGGGCGGTACCGGCGCCAACCACATCATGCTCGGCTACGGCGAACCGATCTGGTACGACGACGCGCAGGGCCACCCGGCGGTGCCGCCGGCGAACCAGATCGAGAACCCCGACGCGCAGCCGGGCACCAACAACTGGTATGTGCAGGACGGCTACGGCGGCGGCTCCTACGTCGATTGCGCCGACGACAACCAGCCCGGCGTGGCCCAGATCAGGAACTACCTGCACGCGTTGCCCTACGACGCATTCCACGGCGGCAACTGCCGGCGCAACGCCTACTACCTGCTCAACAACTACAACCCGGGCTACCTCGGCGACGGCACGCCCGCACCGCTGGGCGCCAGCCAGTTCACCATCCCGCCGACGAAGCAGGACAACCTCGCCCTGCTGCTGAGCCGCCACCGCGTGAGCTGGAAGTACTACGGCGAGGGCTGGGACAACGGCAAGGAGGACGGTGAGGGCGGCAGCTACTGCAACATCTGCAACCCGTTCCTGTACTCCGAACAGGTGATGACCAACCCGAAGCTGCGCGCGCGCAACCAGGACATCAACGACCTCTACAGCGACATCCGCAACGGCACCCTGCCGGCGGTCTCGATCGCCAAGCCCGACGGCTTGCTGGACGGCCATCCCGCCTCGTCCAAGCTCGACCTGTTCGAGGGCTACGTGCAGAAGATCGTGGAGATGGTCAAGGCCAACCCGGCGCTGTGGAACGACACCGCGATCATGGTGACCTTCGACGAAGGCGGCGGCTACTACGATTCCGGTTACGTGCAGCCGATCGATTTCTTCGGCGACGGCACGCGCATCCCGCTGCTGGTGATCTCGAAATACTCCGAGGGCGGCCACGTGGTGCACACCTATTACGACCACGTCTCCTTCGACAAATTCGTCGAGGCGAACTGGGGCCTGCACGAGCGCATCTCGCAGCGTAGCCGCGACAACCTGCCCAATCCCGTCGCGCTGCCCGAGGATCCCTACGTGCCGCTCAACGCACCGGCGATCGGCAACCTGATGGACATGTTCGACTTCCGCCTGGCGCACCAGCCGGGCCGCGACGATGACGAGGCGCTGCAGGACTGAGCGCGAACAGGAAGCGGGAATGCGCGGGCGGCTCGCCACGGCGGCCGCCCGCGCACCGCGTTACGGAGGCAAGGCCATGAGTACATCGGATCGAATGACGGCATGCTGGACGCGCGGGTCGATCCTGCGTTTCGGCCTGTGCACGATCCTGCTGCTCGGCATGGCATCCATCGCCATCACCCGCGCCGATCCAGCCGATTTCCAGGCCATGCCCGGCCTGTGGCGGATCGTGTTGCGCGACGTCAGCCACGGCCATGCGGGGCCGCCGCGCGTGGAGTGGCACTGCGTGAACGAAGGCGACGATCCCTGGGCGCGCTTTGCCGCCTTGCCGATGCCCGCGCCGCAGTGCCGGCGCAGCGATCCGCACCGCAGCAGCACCACGCTGGACTGGACGCTCAGCTGTGCCGGCCTGCCGACGCCGAGCGGACGCGGCCGGGTGGATTTCGACACACCCGAGCACTACACCGCCAGCGTCAGCCTGCAGGGGCGCGGCGAGGTGTTGCGGGTGGAAGGCGTGCGCCGCGCCGCCTGCACCGGGCCCAGCGATTGAGTCGTGTGCTGCCTCAGTGCTTCTCGATCTCGAACTCGCGACTGGCGACGGGTTTGCCGTTGAGCGAGATCTCCACGTTGTAGCGGCCGACTGGCCAGCGATTGGGGTTCTGCACCTTGAACGTGGTGACGGCGGGGCCGCCGGCGGCGACGATCTGGCTCAGTTCGTTGACCAGCACGCCCTGGCCTTCCAGGTAGCGCCAGCGCGCGTCCAGCGTGGCGCCGGTGGTGCGGCCGGTGGTGGCGACGCTGGCGTAGATCACCGGCGTGTCGGCGGCGAAGCGGGTGGCGGGCGCAGTCACCGCGTAGCCGGCGTCGATCGCGCTGCCCAGGGTGAGGGTGGCGACGCGAAAGCCGCCGTCGCTCGCGGCGGGCTTGGTGGTGCTGGCGGCCGGTGCGGGTGTGGTGCCGGCGGCGGCCGGCGCAGCGTGGATGACGGAAACCGGCTTGCTCGCATGTGCCACGGTGGACGCAGCCTTGGGCGCGCCCGCGGTCGAATCGGCCGGCGCGCTGTCGTGCCGATGACAGCCGCACAGCAGCGCGATGGCACAGCACAGGACGAGCGGAAGAGCGAGACGGTGCATGGCGGTATCCCGTGGTCGCGGCCTCGCGCCGGACGCGATGCCGTTGCAGGCGATTGCCGTCGAGGCTAACCCGTGCGCTCTGAAGCGCCGATTACTGCCGTGCGCCGCGCGGGTTGTCCGGCGTGGCTGGCACGCTGCTGCGGAACGGGTTGATGTCCAGCCCGCCGCGGCGGGTGTAGCGCGCGTACACGCTGAGTCGCTCGGGCGCGCAGCGTGCGGTGATGTCCATGTAGATGCGTTCCACGCACTGCTCGTGGAATTCGCTGTGGGTGCGGAACGAGACGAGATAACGCAGCAGGCCCTCGCGGGCTATCGGCGCGCCGCGGTAGGCGATCCGCACGCTGCCCCAGTCGGGCTGGCCGGTGACCGGGCAGTTCGAGCGCAGCAGGTCGGAGACGAGAGCTTCCTCGACCACCGCGGCGTTCGTGTCGGCGTGCAGGTAATCGGCCCTGGGCGGCCCGTAGTCGTCGATCGCGACGGGCAGGGCGTCGATGGACTCGCCTTCGAGGTCGACGAAGGCGTGCGCGGCGCAACGCGCGGGGTGCAGGATCACCTCCACCACGTCGCCCGCGGCGGTGGTGAGGTCCTGCTGCAGCAGGGCGCGCAACGCGGCCGTATTGGCCAGCGGCTCCTGCGCGAAACCGTTCAAGTACAGCTTGAACGACTTCGATTCGATGATGTTCGGCGTGCTCGCCGGCACGCGAAACTCGGCGACCGCCAGCTGCGGCTTGCCGTGCATGTCCAGCCACGACAGTTCGTAGGCGTTCCAGATGTCGGTGCCGTGGAACGGCAGCGGCGCGCCGATGCCGAGCTCGGTGCGCTTGGCCGCGCGGGGGATGGGAAACAGCAGCGTGGGGTCGTAGCGGTCGGCATAGGCCGTGGCCTTGCCGAGCGGGGAATGGTCGGGCGTGCTCATGCGTATCTCGAAAGCGATGTCTTGGGCCGTCATTCCCGCTTTCGCGGGAATGACGACATCTGGTTGGGAATGGATGCATTCTATCGGGTGCGGCCGGCGATGACTTCTGGCCTATCCGCCGGCGCGGCGCGCTTCCTATAGTGGGCGGGCCTCCCCACGCCGAAGACACCGATGAAGAACCCGATCCCGGCTTGCGCCGCCGCCACGCTTGCCGCCATCGCCCTGTGCGCGCCGCTGCATGCCCAGGACAAGGCTTCCCCCTTCGATCCGCAGGCGCTGTTCGCCCCGCTGTCCCTGCCGCAGCCGGCCAACGCGTTCCGTGACGGCGCGGGCAAGCCCGGCCCGGAGTTCTGGCAGAACCGCGCCGACTACGACATCAAGGCGCGCATCGACCCGGCCACGCACAGCTTGGCCGGCGAGGAAACGATCACCTACACCAACCACAGCCCGGACGCGCTGGACGCGCTGTGGCTGCAGCTGGACCAGAACATCTACAAGAGCGATTCGCGCGGTGCGCTCACTTCGCCGTGGCCGAAAAAGCCCGGCCAGTCCACCGACGGCTACCAGCTCGACGCGGTGGAAGTGGATGGCAAGCCGGTGCATTACCTCGTCGACGACACCCGCCTGCGGGTGGATCTGCCGACGGCGCTGAAGGCCAAGGGTGGCCAGCTCAAGCTGCACATCCGCTACCACTACACCGTGCCCGGCACCTGGGGTGGGCGCACCGCGGTGACGCCGACGAAGAACGGCGACATCTACGAGATCGCGCAGTGGTTCCCGCGCATGGCGGTATACGACGACATCCGCGGCTGGGACACGCTGCCCTACCTGGGCCAGGAGTTCTACCTCGAATACGGCACGATCAATTACGCCGTGACGGTGCCGTGGAACTGGATCGTGGAAGGCTCCGGCGAGCTGATGAACCCCGAGCAGGTGCTCACCGCCACCGAGCGCGCGCGCCTCGCCGAAGCCGCGAAGAGCGACACCACCGTGTACATCCGCAAGCCGGAGGAGGTGAACGACCCGGCCTCGCGGCCCACGCGCAGCGGTACGCTCACCTGGCGCTTCCGCATGGAGCACACCCGCGACGTGGCCTTCGCCGCCTCGCCCGCCTTCGTGTGGGATGCCGCGCGCATCAACCTGCCCGACGGCAAGCACGCGATGGCGATGTCGATCTATCCGGTCGAGGGCGTGGGCGCGGACAAGTGGAACCATTCCACCAAATACCTGAAGGGCGCGGTCGAGCACTTCTCCGCCAAGTGGTATCCCTACCCTTGGCCGGTGGCGGTGAACCTCGGCGGCCACGGCGCCGGCATGGAATACCCCGGCATCGTGTTCGACGGCTACGAGGACAGCGGCAAGCTGCTGTTCTGGATCACCGCGCACGAGATCGGCCACACCTGGTTCCCGATGATCGTGGGCTCGAACGAACGCCGCCACGCGTTCATGGACGAAGGCTTCAACACCTTCATCGACGTGTACTTCTCCGATGCGTTCGAGGGCGGCAAGTTCGGTCCCAAGCGCGACAGCGAATACGCGCCCAAGGGCGGCAACCCGGTGGACGAGATCCTGCCGCTGCTGGCCGACCCGGACGCGCCTACCCTGATGGCGCACGCCGACTCGGTCAGCGAGAAGTACCGTCACTCGCTGACCTACTTCAAGGGCGCACTGGGCCTGATCCTGCTGCGCGAGCAGATCCTCGGTCCGGATCGCTTCGACCCTGCGTTTCGCGCGTATATCCGCACCTGGGCGTACCACCATCCCACGCCGTCCGACTTCTTCCGCTTCATGGACAGCGCGGCGGGCGAGGATCTCTCGTGGTGGTGGCGCGGCTGGTACATGCACAACTGGCAGCTGGACATGGGCATCACGGGCGCCGGCTACGTGGACAAGGACCCGGCCAAAGGCGTGACGGTGAACCTGGTCAGCCGGCAGAAACTGGTGATGCCCGCCACGCTGCGCGTGGACTTCGCCGACGGCACGCACCGCGACGTGCGCCTGCCAGTGGAAACCTGGCGCTACAGCGCCACGCCGAAGCTGACGCTGGATACGAACAAGCGCATCGCGAAGCTGGAACTCGACCCCGAGCACAAGCTGCCGGATGCGGATCGTGGCAACAACAGCTACGTGATGCCTTGAGAACCGGAATCCTGGAAATGCAGGTGCGTCATGAGCTGCGCGGCAGCACCGGCCGCGGCGCGCAGGTGCCCATGGTGTCGCTGGTGAGCGGGGCGCCGGTCGCAAGCAGGGCGGCGCGCTGCTCGGCCAGCGGCAGGCGCAGCGTGCAGTCCTCGTAGCGGGCCAGCTTCTGCAGCGCCGGCAAGGCCTGCACCCGCGCCACCAGCGCGGCGGTATGCGGCCAGCGCGCGGCGTCGATCTCGTAGCGCACGAAGGATGCGGTGCGGAAATAGCTGGCGATGCCGAGGTCGGCGATCGACAGCGCGCCGAAGATGAAGCCGTCGTCCGGCAGCTGGGTTTCCAGGTAGTCGATCGCGGCGGGGATCTCGACCTCCAGCGCCTGCGTCACCACCGCCTCGTCGGGTGGTTCATGGAACACGCGGCGGCGGATCGAGCGCTGGTAGAACAGCTGCCAGATCAGCCCGTCGGCCAGCCGCGTGTCGGCATATTCCTCCAGCCAGCGCGCGCGGGCGCGGTCGGCGATGTCGCGCGGGTAGAGCGAGGGCGTGGGGTGGCGATCCTCCAGGTACTGGCAGATCACCGAGGAATCGTTCAGCACCAGCCCGTCGTCGATCAATACCGGCACGCGCCGCAGCGGACTCAGCCGCGCGAAGTCCGCGTTGCCCACGAACGGCGGCATCGGGTCGATCTCGTAGTCCAGCTCCTTGAGTTCGAGGAAGGCGAGCACCTTGCGCACATAGGGCGAGAGGTAGCTGCCGATCACCTTCAGACGAGACATCGTGTCGCTCCGCCGGGCGTGATGGCAAAAGCGTGCGCGGGTCGCCGTGCCGGCGTCAATCACCAGCGGGCAATCCAGGGGCCGCAATCCGGTCTTGTCCAGGCCAGCGCCTGGCCGCCGAATAGCGCGCCGTGGCGGCTGGTGTGGCCGGGGAAAATCACCCCGGCTGGCGGCTTCGGGCAGGGCGGTCGGCGTCGGCGGTTCCGGCAGGGGACGGAAAGCCCGCCATGTTGCCGCAGTCACCCCGGCAACCGCCCGCCGGGGCGGCGATGTTGCGTCGCCAGATGACAGATTGTCGCAGGCACGGGTTAACTGGCAGCCAGCCGTACCGTCGGGGAATGGCAGCGGAGGTCGGGCGTCATCGTCATGGCTCGCATATATGCCGACAACATCGTGTTCCTGATGCGTCCGGGCGAGGCGTCGCGGCGGCGTGTCGAGCGCGCGCCGGAAACACGGACTCCGCGGTCCGGCGAGCAGGCCGCGCCCGCCCGCCGCACGATCCCGGACGCGAATGCCCCGCTGGGATACAGCCATACCCTGGCGCCCCGGACTGCCGTGCGGGACGAGGTCCGGCAGTGCGAAGAGGCGCCTGTCCGTCGCGCCCCCTTGCTCCGGGTGCTGCTGCTGGCGGCGGCTTGCGTATTGCCGATGGCGGCGCTCACCTGGCGGGCCGTGGCCCACCAAGCCTCGCTGCAGCACTACACCACCGCCATCGGCGGCCAGCGCACGCTGCCGCTGCCCGGGGGCGGCTCGGCCCTGCTGGACACGGTGACATCGGTCAGCGTGGCTGCCGACGCGCCGCACGCGGTGACGCTGGAGCGCGGACGCGCGCAATTCGACCCGAGTGGGCGAGCCATCGTCGTGCATGCCGGCGACGGCATCGTCCGCGCGGCGGCTGGCCGCTTCCAGGTGAGCCGACTGTCGGGCGCGGTGCGCGTCACTGCGCTGGCCGGCACCGTCACGGTGCAGCTGCCGGCCAGCCATGAACAGGTGACGCTGCGGCCCGGCCAGCAGGTCGACTACGGCTACGGCCGCCTGGGCGGCGTGGAGCCGGCGGATCTGGCCGCAGTCCGTGGCTGGCCGCGCGGCGAGCTGGTGTTCCACCACCGCAGCCTTGCCGAGCTGGTGGCGGCGATGAACCGCTATTCGGACACCCGGCTGGTGATCGGCGACGCGGCCTTGCGCAACCTGCCGGTCAGCGGCGTCTTCGACGCGGGGGATCCGCTCGCCCTGGCGCAGGCGCTGCAACGCAGCCGCCTGCTGCGGGCGGTCCAGGTGGCGCCGGACGAGATCGTGCTGCAGCCCGCGGTACGTTGATTCCCACTTTCCGATCCATTGCGCGGCGCATGTCGGCATGCGCCGACCTCAACCTTTGGCAGGGGTGCCGAAGGTCATGGCGCGCTAGCATCGGGTGTTCGCGCACGGCGCGAAGGTCGCTACACCGGAACACCCGTACTCAGAACACCCGCACTCCGAGGGGAACACGACAATGCATTCGACGATCAGCAGGAAGCGCCTGACCGGCGCGCTGGCAGCAGGGCTGCTGGTGTGCGCCACCGGCGCGATGGCGCAGGGACGCACGCTCACCGCGCAGGACTACGCGCAAGCGGAACGCTTCATGTCCTACAACACCGCGCCGCTGGTCGACCACGACGTGCAGCGGGTGAAGTGGCTGGACGATACCCACTTCTGGTACATCGACCACGATGCCGGCGGCGACCATGCGATGACCATGGACACCGTCACCGGCAAGGCTGTGCCGGCCTTCGACCAGGCCAAGCTCGCCGCCGCGCTGGGCAAGGCCACCGGCAAGCCGGTGCAGGCGAACAAGCTGCCGCCGCGCGGCTTCGATTTCAGTGTCGGCAAGGACGGCAGCTACGACATCGCGCTGATGGGCAAGCATTACCTCTGCGACCTCAAGGGCGCCGGCGAGTGCACCGCCAAGGCCAAGGCGAAGACCGGCGACGAGCCCGGCATCGTCTCGCCCGACAAGACGAAAGAAGCCTTCATCCGCGACTGGAACCTGTGGGTGCGCGACCTCGCCACCGGCAAGGAGACCCAGCTCACCACCGACGGCGTGCAGGACTTCGGTTACGCCACCGACAACGCCGGCTGGATCCACACTAATCGCGCCGTGCTGAACTGGTCGCCGGACTCGAAGAAGATCGCCACCTACCAGCAGGACCAGCGCGGCGTGGGCGAGATGTACACCGTGCAGACCAAGGTCGGCCATCCGGTGCTGGACGCCTGGAAATACCCGCTGCCGGGCGACGAGAAAGTGTTCATGATCGAGCCGGTGGTGATCGACGTGGCCGCGCACAAGGTGGTGCGCCTGAAGATCGATCCGCAGCAGCGCCTGTCCAGCCTGTGCGACGACATCAGCTGCAACAGCGACGGCCAGTGGAGCGACCTGAAGTGGTCGCCGGACAGCAAGACCTTCGCGATGGTCAACAGCTCGCGCGACCGCAAGCAGGTCTGGTATCGCATCGCGAACGCCGACACCGGCGCCGTGCGCACCGCCTTCGACGAGCAGGTGTCGACCTATTACGAGAGCGGCCACGGCGAGGTGAACTGGCAGTACCTGCCCAAGGCCAACGAGGCCGTCTGGCCGTCCGAACGCAACGACTGGAACAACCTCTACCTCTACAACCTCAAGACCGGCAAGGCGATCCACCCGATCACCAGCGGCGACGGCAACGTCACCGAGGTGCTGCACCTGGACCACCATGCGCGCGAACTGTGGTTCGTGGGCGTGGGCAAGGTGCCCGGCGTGAACCCGTACTACCGGCAGTTCTGGAAGGTGGGCCTGGACGGCGGCAAGCCGGTGCTGCTCACGCCGGAAGACGCCGACCACAGCATCAGCATGTCGCCCGACGGCAAGACCTTCGTCGACAGCTGGTCCACGCCGACCACGCCGCCGGTGACCGTGCTGCGCTCCAGCGCCGACGGCCGCGTCATCGCCACCGTCGCGAAGGCCGACATCACCCGGCTCAAGGCCGCCGGCTGGGTGCCGCCGATCCCGTTCACGGTGAAGGCGCGCGACGGCAAGACCGAGCTCTACGGCATGATGTTCAAGCCGAGCCACTTCGACCCGGCCAAGAAGTACCCGGTGATCGACTACGTGTATCCGGGCCCGCAGACCGGCTCGGTGCGCGGGCGCAGCTTCCTGGCTTCGCGCGGGGACAACCAGGCGATGGCCGAACTGGGCTTCATCGTGGTCGCGCTGGACGGCATGGGCACGCCGTGGCGCTCGGCCTCGTTCCACCACACCTGGTACGGCGACATGGGCGACAACACCCTGCCCGACCAGGTCGCCGGCATCAAGGAGCTGGCCCAGCGCTATGCGTGGATCGACATCAACCGCGTGGGCATCTGGGGCCACTCCGGCGGCGGCAACACCACCGCCGACGCGATGTTCCGCTATCCCGATTTCTTCAAGGTCGGCTGGGCCGAGAGCGGCAACCACGACAACCGCAACTACGAGAACGACTGGGGCGAGAAGTACCAGGGCCTGCTGGTGACGAACAAGGACGGCACCACCAACTACGACAACCAGGCCAACCAGGACCTCGCGAAGCACCTCAAGGGCCGCCTGATGCTGGTGCACGGCACGATCGACGACAACGTGCCGATCGACGAGACCTACCTGGTCGCCGAGGCGCTGATCAAGGCCAACCGCGACTTCGACATGCTGATCATCCCCAACGTCCACCACGGCTACGCGGCCGCCACGCCGTACGCCACGCGCCGCCGCTGGGACTACTTCGTGCAGTATCTCGCCGGCAACACGCCGCCGAAGGAATACGAACTGAAGAAGTGGCCGTGGTTCTGAGGGTCTGAACCCCGCGATCTCGCCTCGCATGGGCGAGGCCGCGAGGCGACACCGGAATGCGCAAATGAAAACCGGCGGATGGCTCCGCCGGTTTTTTTATGGAAGTCCGTTGGATCGGGCGTTGCTCAGCGTTTGCCCACCGGCTGCGCCACGCCCTTGGCTCGCGCCTCCTCCAGCAACTGCTCGATCTGCTGCTCGGCTTTCGCCGAGGCCGCGCGTTGCCGCTCGCCCAGCGCCTGCTGTTGCTTGCCGAGTGCTTCCTGCTGCTGACTCAGGGTCGCCTGTCGTTCGCCCAGCGCGGCCTGCTGCTTGCCGAGGCCGGCATGTCGCGCTTGCAGGGCATCACGCTCGGCATCGAGCTTGGCGGATTCGGCCGCGACCGCCTTGCGTGCGGCGGCCGTGGCCTGCTCGCCGCTGGCCTGGCTGTCCAGTTCGGCGATGCGTTTGGCGAGGGACGCTTGCTGCGCCGCCAGCGCGGCCGTGCGCGCACCGAACTCGCCTTGTTGGCCGCCAAGGCTGCCTTGCTGTGCACCCAGCTGGCCTTGTTGCGCGCCGAGCGCGCCTTGCTGCCTGCCCAGCTCGCCTTGTTCCTTGCCGAGCGCGGTCATGGGGGCATAGATGGCTTCCGCGCGCTGGATATAGCCACGGTCGCGGATCACCCAGGACTGGTCGCCGTGGCGGAACCACAGCAGCGGTTCGCCCGGCTTGCGCAGCTGCCGCACGGTGGCGAGGTCGCCGGCGGTACCGTTGATGGTGGCCGAGTCGCCGTCGAGCAGGGCGAAGGCGCGGCCGGTGTCGTCGTGCGTGCTGATGATCATGTGATGGGCCGCGAAGCCGGACGGCGGCGGCACGGGGGGCGGCGGCGGAACGGGAGGTGCAGGCGGCGGTGGCGCCATGCCAGGCACCGGCGGCGGTGGTGGCGGTGCAGGCGGCAGTGGCGGCGGGGGTGGCGTGGCGGGCAGGTAGGTGCCGGCGGTGCTGCCGGCCGTCGCGGGTTGCGCGGCATCGGCCACCACGCGATACGGCAGCACGCCGATCAGCGCGACGAGCGCGACGAGCAGCCAGCCGCGATGGCGCGGCATCGCCGCAGAGGTCTGTTGCAGCATGGTCAGTCGCCTCTTGAGGTTGTGGAAGGTGGGAGATGCGCCGGCGAGGCCGGCATGCAGCGGGCGCGCCACGCCCAGCCGCAGCAGCAGCTGGCCGTAGTCCTGCGGTGCGACGCGCTGCTGTTCGACGGCCTGTGCATCGCAGGCGGCCTCGCGGTGCAACGCGTATTCGCGCATCGCCCAGCGCAGCAGCGGATGGAAGCAGAACAGCCGCGCGGCCAGCGCGGGAATCCAGCCCAGCAGCAGATCGCCGCGCTTGAGATGGGCGAGCTCGTGGGCCAGCGCCAACTCGGCTTCCTCGGCGTTCAGCGTGGCGTGCGCCGGCCACAGCACCACCGGGCGCCAGCCGCCGCTGACCTGGGGCGAGGCGATGTCGGGCGAGGCCAGCACGGCGGGCACGCGGCGCAAGCCGAGTGCGCGGGCCTGCCGCGCGCAGCGCATCCGCAGTTCGGCATCCGTCACCGTCTGCGCGGCATGGCGCAGGCGATGCGCGCGGAGGTATTCGCGGATCAGCGCGGGCAACTGCGCCAGCAGCAGGAGCAGCCACGCGGCGACCAGGGCCGTGCGCCAGCGGGTGGCCAGCCAGCCGGGTTCGCCGCCGGCGGACGTCGTGGCGCCGGGTATCGGCGTTGCGGCAGGCGTGGCCGTGAGGGGCGCGATGGCATGGTCGACGTCCGCGCCGGCGGCGGCGGTGTGGACCGTTGCGGTATCGGACGCGCTGCGCTGTGGCGTGGCAACGGTCGGCGCTGCCGCGGCCATCGGCGGCGCCAGCAGCGGCAGGCGGATCGGCGCCTGCCAGGCCAGCCCCAGCAGCACCTGCAGGCCCACCAGCCACCACAGCGCGCAGCGCGCGGCGGCGGGCAGGCGCGGAAAGGCGCGGACGAGCAGGGCGACCGCACCCACCAGCACGATGGCTTGCAGCGAGGTCCAGGCGAGGCGTTCCAGCAGCAAGGCGGCCAGCTGATCGAGCGTCGTCATCTCACTTCTCCTTGCGCGTGGTCTTGAGCTGCTTCACCAGCGCCTGCAGTTCGGCCAGCTCGTCGTCGCTGACCTCGCCGCGCTCGGCCATCCACGCCACGAACGGCGAAACCGAGCCGCTCAGCGTCTTTTCCACGAACTGGCCCACCGCACTGCGCATCGCCTCGCCGGGGCCGGTGGCGGTGCTGTAGCGGTACACGCCCTGCGCCTGGCGGCGCTTGAGGTAACCCTTGGCGCGCAGGCGCTCCATCATCGTCAGCACGGTGGAGCGGGCGAGGCCTTGCGCCTCGCCGAAGCCGGCGGCCACCTCGCCCACCGAGACAGGTTCGTGGGCGGCGAGATGGCGCAGCAGGGCGAGTTCCTGGTCGCCGATGGAGGGTCTTGGCATGCGGGCGCACCTGTTGTGACTACACGTGTCGGCACGCTACGCCTGACGACACGTGTAGTCAATAGGGCGCCGCCGCCCCGTTGTGGGTCTTGCTGTCGCCTCAGGCAAGCACCGAGGCGGCGTCCACGATGAAGTGCGCGATGATGTTGACCCACAGGTTGCGCCGCCACAGGTACAGCAGGGAAAACGCCAGGCCGCCGACGGCGACGATCAGTTCGTGGCTCCAGCCCCAGTAGGTCACGTGGTCGATGGTGAACACGGCCAGGGAGAGCAGCAGCGCGATGGCGCGGCTGCCGCTCAACTCCTCGATCCGCTGCATCGCATAGCCGCGGAACAGCACTTCCTCGGAAACCGCGGCGCGCACCGTCGAGACGAGGCGCCACCAGAAAGGCGCGGCCATCAGCGCGCCGCCGTTTGCCGTGGCCGCTGCCGAGTCGCCCAAGTGCAGGGCAGGGAGCACGAGGAAGTACATCGCGCCCAGCAGGACCAGTACCGCCACGCCGGCCGCCACGCCGATCAGCGTGTTGCCGATGCCGGGCGCGCGGAAACCGATGGACGAGAGCGGCCGTCGTTCGACCTTGCGCACGTAGAGCAGCATCGCCGCGACGTAGATCCACCAGATCGCCTCGTTGCCGACCAGGTGCCCGACGCCGGCGAACTCGTGGTCCCAGGTGCTGAAGGGCAGGCTGACCACGCCGAGCGCGAGCAGCAGGCCGGCGAGGATGACGGACCATCGGCGTTTCTCGATCGTCCGCGCATGGGCGAGCAGGGTGTGCATGGAAAGTCCTTCCGGGGCGGTGCGGCGTGGGTTCCGGGTTCAGGCGCCTGCGCGCTGCTTGCGGGTGTCGCCGGCGATGCGGATGAAGCGGTCGAGTGCCTGCGAGGTCCGCTTGCGGTCGCCCGTGCTCATCAGTTCGAGGAAGAGGCCGTCGAACACCGCCGCGCACAACGTGGCGAAGGCGGGATCGCGCCGCGGCGCCGGGAGCATGGTGAGGATGAAGTCCGACCAGTTCGAGGCGTTGCGCTGCAGGTACTGCGCGTAGGTGTCCGGGCTCTGGATGGCGAGTATCTGCAGCTCGTAGAGCAGCTTGAGGTAGGGGTAGTTGCGCCTGGCGGTGGCCCATTGCCAGAGCAGCTTGAGCGGCTGCGGCTGCCGTTCCGGCGTGCCTGGCGCAAGCAGTTGCGCGAAGGACTGGCGCAGCCGCGTCTGCATGGTTTCGAGGACCTCTGCGAGCAGGCCTTCCTTCGTCTCGAAGTGGTAGATGAGCAGGCGGGCACTGGTGCCGGTGGCCGCGGCGAGCGGGCGCAGCGACAGGTCAGCCAGCCCGCGTTCGAGCAAGTGGGCGATGAGGGCGTCGATCAGTGCATCTTTGCGCGTCTGCATGTAACGAACGTTACGTGTAACGATCGTTACATGTCAAGCGGCACGGGTCGCCGCGATGCCGGAAACGGCACGGGCGCCCGCAGGCGCCCGTGCTCGGTTGCGATTGGAACGACCGGTCAGAAGTTGTAGCGCAGGGTCAGCATGGCCGACCAGCGCGAGACCACGCGGCTGGGGTCGTAGAAGCCGCCGTCGTAGGTCTGCAGCGGCTGCGGCTGGTAGTTGCCGTTCTTGTCGGTGGGCAGCGAATACAGGTACTGCCCTTGCGCGTTCACGCCAGCGTAGTTGGCGAGGATGCGGGTGGGGTAGATGCCGGTGTTGCGCTGCTGGCCCCAGTCGCTGTTGACCAGGTTGAGCACGTTGTAGATGTCCAGGCGCAGCACGCCCTTGTTGCCCTGGAAGATGCCGGGTACTTCCTGCGAGAAGCTCATGTCCAGCTCGTTGACCCAGGCGGTACGGTCGCCGTTGCGGTTGGCGATCTGGCCGCGGTGGTCGCGCAGGTAGTCGTCGCCGGCGAGGAAGGCCTGGAACTGCTGGATCACCTGCGCGCTGGTGCCGGCAGCGTAGGCCACCTTCGGGTCGTTCGCCGACGGGATGTAGACCGGATCCCAGCCGCCGATGCTGTCGCCGTTGGCGTCGTTGCCGAACACCCAGGTGTAGGGCAGGCCGGTGTGGCCGCTGTAGAACAGCGAGACCTGGGTGTTGTAGTCGCCGAAGAATGCGTGCTGCCAGGTCAGCGAGGCCTTCAGCGTCTTGGCCACGTTGTAGTTGGAGGTGGCCAGCACGTCGCTGTTCGGGTTCAGCCGCGCCACGCGCTGGTAGCCGTTGTAGGCGATGGTGTCGGTGCCGGGGTCGACGTCGCTGGCGTGGTTGAAGGTGAGGCTGACGCTGCCGAACCAGCTGTCCGAGAACGGCTTGTTCAACGCCAGCGTGAAGCTGTCCGACTTGCCCTTGTGGGTGTTGGTGAGCAACGTGGAGGCGGTGCTGAAGGCGTGGTTCTGGTTGGCCAGGGTGTCGGCCGTCTTCGGCGCCTCGCCCGGAACCTTCCAGAACTGCTCGCGGCCGTCCGGCAGCGTGCCGGTGGGCGCGCCGAAGTTCACTGCCTCGTACAGGATGCCGTCGCGCACCTGGATGTGCTGGTACTCGGCAGAGGCCACCAGGCCCCACCACGGCAGCTCGCGGTCCAGCGCCAGGCTCATCTTCCACACGCTGGGCAGGCGGAAGTTGCGGGCTATGGTGTCGATCGAGCCGGCGCCGCCGCCGGCCGGGATGTTCTGGTGGAACGGGTCGGGGCTGAATGGCGCGTTGGCCGGGTTGAACGAGGTGTAGTTGAGCAGGGTGACGCCGTTGTTCTGGAACGGGTTGGTCATCCACACCGTGGGCGGGTTGGTCTGGAACAGGCCCGCGCCGCCGCGCAGCTGGGTCTTGTACGCGGTGTCGAAGTTGTAGTTGAACGACAGTCGCGGCTCGACGATGCGGTTGGAAGAGCCGACGGTGTAGTTGTTCGCGTAGCCGAAGGTCTGCGCGAAGGCTGCGTTGTACACCGGCTGCTTGTTGGAGTGCGGGATGTCCATGCGCACGCCGTACTGCACCGACAGCGCATCGTTGACCTGCCAGGTGTCCTGCAGGAACGGGCTGAACTGGCTGTAGGTCCACTTGGCGGCGATGTCGGCCAGTGCGTAGCCGGGCGCCGGGTGGTACAGCGAATACTTGTTGTAGTTGCCGGCGGCGAAGTTGGCCAGGCCCCAGAACGTGTAGACGCCGAACTCGGACTGGCCGAACAGGTTGTAGATCTGGTTGCGCTGGAAATCGACGCCGCCCTTGATCGTGTGGTCGCCCAGGTACCAGGTGGCGGCGAGGAAGATGCTGACCTTCTTGGTGTCGATGTGGTTGTAATGGCGGAACTGCTCCTCGCCCAGGTTCACCGACGGCCCCTTGCCGGTGGGCGAGAGGTTCACGTTCACCGAAGGCTGCTGGAACGGCGCGGTGGTGTCCTGCACGTACTTCTGGTAGCCGACCTTGGCCTCGGTGGAGAAGCTGTCGCTCCAGTCGTCGTACAGGTGCAGCACGTAGTTGTTGGTGGTGATGGCCTTGGTGTAGGTGTAGCTGGTCAGGCCCACGCTGTTCGGGCTGTTGCCGCCCACCGCCGGCAGCAGCTCCTTGGTGTGCTGGTAGGTGAAGCTGGCGCGGTGGTTGTTGGTGATGTTCCAGTCGATCTTGCCGAGGTAGCGCTTGTCGTCGTAGGTCAGGCCGGTGGGGCCGCCGAAGTTGCCGGGGGTGAGGCCGAGCTTGCTGGCGGTGGCGATGACCTGCTGCAGGTCGCCCGGCGAGACCTTGTTGCTGGTGGACGGGCCGTTGCCCAGCGTGTTGTCCAGGCCGTTGGCCGAATCGGCGCCGATGCCGGTGGTCTTCTCGTGCTCCGCGGAGACGAAGAAGAACAGCTTGTCCTTGAGGATCGGGCCGCCGACGTTGAAGCCGTAGGTGGCGTCCTTCTGGTAGCCCTTGTAGTGGTAGCCGGGGTTGCTGCTGGGCAGCCAGCCGGCGTCGCCCACCAGGTGGTTCGCGTTGCGGTAGCTGTAGTAGACCGAGCCGTGGAACTGGTTGGTGCCGGACTTCGTCACCGCATTGACGTCGGCGCCGACCACGTCGGAGGAGACGTCGTAGTTCGCGGTGGAGATGTTGTATTCGGCGATCGTCTCGGGCGAGATCGGCGACTTCTGGTAGGGCAGGCCGTTCGCGTTGAGGCCGAACGGATCGCCCTGGGTCACGCCGTCCACCGCGATGTTGTTGTAGCGGTTGTTCATGCCCGCGGCGGAGATCGCGCCGGTGCCCTGGTCGGTCACGGTGATGCGCGGGTCCAGCCGCACCACGTCGTCGATCGAGCGGTTGCCCTGCGGCGTGGCCTGCAGTTCGCGCTGCGAGATGGTGGTGGACAGGCCCTTGTTCTCGGAGGTGAAGGTCTGCGCCAGCGACGAGGCGCTCACCGTCACCGCGCCCAGCGTGCGCGCCGATTCGGCGCCCGCGCCCAGGCTGAGGTTGATCGAGGAGGGCTGGCCCAGCTGCAGGTAGACGTTGTCCTGTTCGGTGCCGGCGAATCCGGTCTTCGCCGCTGTGATCGTGAACGGGCCGCCCGTGCGCAGGCCCTGCGCGGCGTAACGTCCGTCGGCATCCGTGGTCACCGTCTTGGTGGTGCCGGAGGGCACGTGCAGGATGGTCACGGTGGCATCGGCCACGGGCTTGCCCTGCGCGTCCAGCACGCGACCGATGGCGCCGGAGGTGGTGATGTTCTGGGCGAAGACGGAACTGGTCGCCAGCAGCGTGGCGATGGCGAACGGAAGCGAGCGGGCACGCATCGTGATGGCCATGGGTTTCCTCGTGTGGTTTTTATAAGTGTCCCCGGAACGACGACGCCTCCCCGGTGGGGAGGCGGTCGGCAACGGCGCGCTGGTTGCCGCCAGCGGCAGGGGGCATCTTAGGGCGGAAATTGTGACAAGTGCGTGTGAAGGAAGTCCGCCCGCGGCGCGTGTCCGCGGACGTCAAAACGCCATGTCGAACGCCACCTCGCCTTCCACGCCCACCTGGTAGGCCGAGACGCGGCGCTCGAAGAAGTTCGTAACTTCCTGCACATCCTGCAGGTCCATGAAGTCGAACGGGTTCTTCGCGCCGTACTTCTTCGGGAGATCCAGCTGGGCCAGGCGTTGGTCGGCGCAGTATTCCAGGTACTGGCGCATCTCCTTCGCCGACAGGCCCACCACGCCGCCGGAGAGCACGTCCTCGGCGAACTGCGTCTCGCAGGCGATCGCGTCCTCCAGCATTTCCTCCACCTGCGTGCGCATCTCATCGTCGAACAGCTCGGGTTCTTCCGCACGCACGGTGCGCACCACCTCGAACGCGAACGCCATGTGGCAGCTCTCGTCGCGGAACACCCAGTTGGTGCCCGAGGCCAGGCCGTGCAGCAGGCCGCGCGAGCGGAAGTAGTACACGTAGGCGAACGCGGCGAAGAAGAACAGGCCCTCGATGCAGGCGGCGAAGCAGATCAGGTTGAGCAGAAACTGCCGGCGTTGTTCGCGCGTCTGCAGCTTCTGCAGGCCCTGGATGGAATCGATCCACTTGAAGCAGAACTCGCCCTTGGCACGGATCGAGGGGATGTTCTCGATCGCCGCAAATGCCTTCGCACGCTCGCCCGGATCGGGGATGTAGGTGTCCAGCAGGGTCAGGTAGAACTGCACGTGCAGCGCCTCCTCGTACAGCTGGCGCGACAGGTACATGCGCGCCTCCGGCGCGTTCACGTGCTGGTACAGGTTCAGCACCAGGTTGTTCGACACGATGGTGTCGCCGGTGGCGAAAAACGCGATCAGCCGCTGGATCAGGTGGCGGTCGGCCGCCGACATCTTCGCGTTGAGGTCGGTGGTGTCCAGCGAGAAATCCACTTCGTCCACCGTCCAGGTGTTCTTGATGGCATTGCGGTACATCTCGTAGAAGCCCGGGTAGCGCATCGGGCGCAGAGTCAGCTCGAAGCCGGGGTCGAGGATGTGCTGGGGGCGTTCGGGTTGGGCGGACATGGTGTTCTCCGTGAACTTGGTGCGCGAGGCATTCCTTCCCCTTCGGGGGAAGGTGCCCCGAAGGAGCGGATGAGGGTTCGTGACTTGCGCGACGCCCGGGCAAGGCCGAACCCTCACCCCCAGCCCCTCTCCCGGTGGGAGAGGGGAGCATTTGCGTTACTGGCAGGCTTCGCAGTACTCGGGGTTTTCCAGCGAGCAGAACACGGCGGCGGTGGCTGCTTGTTGTGCATCGACAGGTGCTGCCACAACGCTGGCCGGCGCCGACACCGTGGTCTTGGCGATCTTCGTCGCCGGGCGCGAGCGCAGGTAGTAGGTGGTCTTGATGCCGGATTTCCACGCGTACATGTACATCGACGAAAGCTGGCCGATGTTCGGGTTTTCCATGAACAGGTTCAGCGACTGGCTCTGATCGATGTAGGCCCCACGAGAAGCCGCGAGGTCGATCAGCGCCTTCTGCGGCAGCTCCCACACGGTGCGGTAGATGGCGCGCAGGCGCTCGGGGATCGCGGCGATGCCCTGGATCGAACCTTCGGCCAGCTTGATCTGGTCGCGCACTTCGGGCGTCCACAGGCCCAGCGACTTCAGCTCGTCGGCGAGGTAGCGGTTCACCACCAGGAAATCGCCGGACAGCGTCTCGCGCTTGAACAGGTTCGACACCTGCGGCTCGATGCATTCGTAGCAGCCGGCGATCGAGGCGATGGTGGCGGTGGGGGCGATCGCGATCAGCAGCGAGTTGCGCAGGCCGTTCGTCTTGATAGCCTCGCGCAGCACATCCCAGCGGGCGACGTCGTTGGGCGTTGCGTTCGGCCAGTAGTCGAACTGCAGCTCGCCGTTCGCCGCGCGGCTTTCGGCGAAGCCCGGATGCGCACCGGCCTGCGCGGCCAGTTCGTTCGACTGCGACAACGCGTGGAAGTAGATCTCCTCGGCGATGCGGGTGGACAGCGCCAGCGCCTCGGCCGAATCGAACGGCAGCCGCAGCTTGAAGAACACGTCCTGCAGGCCCATCACGCCCAGGCCCACCGGGCGCCACTTGCGGTTGGCGGTGGCGGCGGTATCGATGGGATAGAAGTTGAGGTCGATCACGCGGTCCAGCTGGCGCACCGCGGTGCGCACGGTAGCGGCAAGCTTGTCGAAGTCGAACGCGCCGTCCACCACGTGGCGCGACAGGTTGATCGAACCCAGGTTGCACACCGCCGTCTCGCCGGCATTGGTGACTTCCAGGATCTCGGTGCAGAGATTGGAAAGATGGATCACGTTCGCCGGCAACGCCGTCTGGTTGCTGGTGGCGTTGCTGCGGTCCTTGAAGGTCACCCAGCCGTTGCCGGTCTGCGCCAGCGTGCGCAGCATGCGCGCGTACAGCTCGCGCGCCTTCACCGTCTTCGTCGCGAGGCCGTCGGCTTCCGCCTTGCGGTAGGCAGCCTCGAACGTCGCGCCCCAGCTGTCGACGAAGTGCGGCACCACCTTGGGATCGAACAGCGACCAGTCGCCGTCGCTCTCCACGCGGCGCATGAATTCGTCGGGGATCCAGTTCGCGAGGTTGAGGTTGTGCGTGCGGCGCGCCTCGTCGCCGGTGTTGTCGCGCAGTTCGAGGAATTCCTCGATGTCGGCGTGCCACGGTTCCAGGTACACGCAGGCCGCGCCCTTGCGCTTGCCGCCCTGGTTCACCGCGGCCACCGAGGCGTCCAGCGTCTTCAGCCACGGCACCAGGCCATTGGAATGGCCGTTGGTGCCGCGGATCAGCGAGCCGCGCGAGCGCACGCGCGAATACGCCAGGCCGATGCCGCCGGCGAACTTCGACAACTTCGCCACGTCCGCGTACTTGTCGTAGATCGATTCCAGCGAGTCGGTGGGCGAGTCGAGAAGGAAACACGAGGACAACTGCTCATGTGCGGTGCCGGCGTTGAACAGCGTGGGCGAGCTGGCGATGTATTCCAGCGACGACAGCAGGCGATACAGCTCCAGCGTCTCGCCGATCTCGCCGCCGCCCAGCGCGCAGGCGATGCGCATGAAGAAATGCTGCGGCGTCTCGATCACCTTGCGCTGCTGCGGGTGGCGCAAGAGATACCGGTCGTACACCGTGCGCAGGCCGAAGTATTCGAAGCGGCGGGTGGCGAGCGGATCGATCGTGTCGTTGAGCTTGCGCGCGTTGACGGCCACGAAATCGCGCAGTCGCGCGTTCAAGATGCCCAACTCGGCGCCGCGCGCGATCGACTGCGAGAAGCTCTGGATCTCCTGGCCGCTCACTTCCTTGTCGATGTAGGCGCCGAGCAGGCGCGCGGCGAGCTGGCCGTATTCCGGTTCCTCCGCGGTGAGCGCAGCGGCGGTGCGGATGGAGAGCTGGTCCAGTTCCTGCGTGGTGGCGCCGTCGTACAGGCCGCCTATGGTCTTGAGCGCCACGCGCAGTGGGTCCACCGCGTGCAGGCCGTCGGCGCTGCGGGTCACCGCGCGCACGATCTTGTTGACGTCCACCGTCTCCTGGCCGCCGTTGCGCTTGGTCACGCGCATCTGGCCGGGGTTGTGCGGCGGGGTGAGGGCGAAGGGCTGTTCTTGTGTCGCAACGGGCATCGGGGTTTCGCTGGTGGGTGCCGGGACTTCGGCGGAAAACGCGGACGGCTCCACGCGGGCGCCGGAACGCTCGCGGGTGGCGGTATCGAGAGGCTGCATGTCGGTGACTCCAGACCGAGGTGATCAACCGCCTGCTCCCGCGCGCAGGGCTGAAGTGGCGGTTGCTCGCGGACGGCCGCGCGATCGGGCGGCTGGGCCCGATGCGTCGACGCGCCTCCCCGCGGAAGCCGTCACCACTCGGCACGACGCTCCGGTCGTGCCGTGTCGGCAGGTCTTCGGACTCGCGGACCCGGGTCTGGCGACCCGCCTACTTGCCTTCGCTTCCCGGCCGCTGCGAGCCAGTGCGATTTCAAGGCGTTCGTTTCCGCTTACCGCTGCGGGGCAGTTCCGGATTCGCACCGGATTCCCTTTTGAGCTCGACCGACGATCGCGTCTGGCCGGGCACCGACAGACACAACATATCGGGCTGGATCGGGTCGGTCAACCCAACAACTTGTGCACAAGCCGTGGATAAGTGAGCCCAGCCCGCGCCGGAGCTGGCTTGCGCCCGGGCCAGGATGGAACGGGGAGTGGGGAGCCCATGATCGGGCGATGCCGCCGGGATGCCGGCAGCCCACCCTGATCGGGTGGGCCATGTGAATCGGCAGGAGCCTTGAGACAGGCTTTTACAGTGCGTCCTGGTCCAGCTCGCCGGTGCGGATGCGGATCACCTGCTCCAGCGGACTGACGAAGATCTTGCCGTCGCCGATCTTGCCGGTGCGGGCAGAGTTCTGGATCGCTTCCAGCACGCGGTCGAGCTGCTCGTCGGCCACCGCCGCTTCCAGCTTGATCTTGGGCAGGAAGTCGACCACGTACTCGGCGCCGCGGTACAGCTCGGTGTGACCCTTCTGGCGGCCGAAACCCTTCACCTCGGTCACGGTGATGCCCTGCACGCCGACCTCGGCCAGCGCCTCGCGCACGTCGTCGAGCTTGAACGGCTTGATGATCGCCACGACCAGCTTCATGGAATGTCCTCGGCAGGGGCGTCGAAGTCGACGCGGACGACCATTTTGCCTTCACGGCTGCGCGCTGTCGCGTGGCGGCTACCATGTAGGAAAATTCCTACATCAAATCACGGAGTCCGCCGATGGCGCGTCCACCTTGTGTTCACGGATACTTTTCCCCGACAAGTTCGAGGCGTCGTCCATGATGGACCGACTTGATATCGACCAGCTGGCACGACGCCTGGCATCGTTGGTTCCGCCCGGAGTGGCACAGGCGCAGCAGGATCTGCGAACCAATTTCCACGATGTCCTGGCGCAGGGACTGCGCCGCCTCGATCTGGTCACCCGCGAAGAATTCGACGTCCAGAGCCAAGTGCTTGCGCGCACCCGCGCCAAGGTCGAGGAATTGGAGCGGCGCGTGGCCGAACTCGAAGCCGCAGCCGCCGCCCGCGGGGACTAGCAGCACCAAGCCTCCCGGGAGCCGCCCCCGATCCGTCACCCTCACCCCGAGCTAACGATCGGGGGCGGTTATTTACGACCTGAAGCCTACGACGGAGTCGCTCGATGCGGTTGTGTGACAGCGGCTTCCGGGCGAGCCGGCGGCAGGCGGCCGCATGAGTCTTGCCGTCACCCTCAGCCGTGCCCAGGAAGGCATCGCCGCGCCGCAGGTGATGGTCGAGGTGCATCTTTCCGGCGGACTGCCGGCCACCAATATCGTCGGTCTGCCCGAGGCCGCCGTGCGCGAGGCGCGCGACCGCGTGCGGGTGGCGATCCAGAACACCGCCTTCGAATACCCCGGCCGCAAGGTCACCGTGAACCTGGCACCCGCCGAGCTGCCCAAGGACGGTGGCCGCTTCGATTTGCCGATTGCGCTGGGCATCCTCGCCGCCAGCGGCCAGGTGCCGCGCGAGAAACTGGACGATTGCGAATTCCTCGGCGAGCTGGCGCTGTCCGGCTCGCTGCGCAGCGTGTCCGGGGTGTTGCCGGCGCTGCTGCGCGCGCGGGCGCGCGGACGCAAGGTGGTGGTGCCGCGCGCGAACGCGGCGGAAGCCGCGCTGGTTTCGGAAGTGGATGTGCGCGTGGCCGATACCCTGGCCGAGGTCTGCGGCTGGTTGCGTGGCGCGCAGGAACTGGCGACGCCGATTGGCATCGACGCCGACGGTGGCATCCACGACGGCCCGGACCTGCGCGACGTGCGCGGCCAGCTGCAGGCCCGGCGCGCGCTGGAGATCGCCGCCGTGGGCGGCCATCACCTGCTGCTGGTGGGGCCGCCGGGCACCGGCAAGACCATGCTGGCCGAGCGCCTGCCCGGCATCCTGCCGTCGCTCTCGGAATCCGAGGCGCTGGAGACCTGCGCGGTGCTGTCGGTGGCCGGCCAGCCCACCGATCCCGCGCGCTGGCGCCGCCGGCCGTTTCGCGCACCGCACCACACCGCCTCGGCGGTGGCGCTGGTGGGCGGCGGTTCGCTGCCGCGGCCGGGCGAGATCTCGCTGGCGCACAACGGCGTACTGTTCCTCGACGAGCTGCCGGAATTCAGCCGGCACGTGCTGGAGGTGCTGCGCGAACCGCTGGAGTCGGGGCATATCGTGGTCTCGCG
>Ga0207671_10000406_pt1 | contig 60268 bp, 56 predicted proteins | sample KBSC24metaG_FD_184352 | JGI IMG/M metagenome (GOLD analysis project Ga0207671, IMG submission 184352) | Corn rhizosphere microbial communities from Kellogg Biological Station, Michigan, USA - KBS C2-4 metaG (SPAdes) (version 2) | ecosystem: Host-associated > Plants > Roots > Rhizosphere > Soil... | reverse complement strand
CGCGCCAGGCGTGCCACGTGCAGGACCTCGTCACGCTCGATCACCGCCGAGATTCTAGGCGGCCGCTCCGCGCGGCCGCGGACCGCCGGGCATTCTCACCGAGCGCCCGCGCCCATCCGGCCGCTCCTTCGCGCCTAGGGCCGTGGCCGCGTCTCGGGCGTCGCCGGCGGGTAAAGCGAGCTGCGTTCGTCGCCCACCGAGCGCCAGGCGCCAACGAGGATCGCCAGCGCGCCCGCCAGCGCCAGCCAAGCGCCGGCGCACAGGCCCGTCGCGTGCTCGGGGCGCTCGAGCACGCGAACGATCGCCGCGACCGCACCGGCGATCGCCAGCGGAATCGTGCACACCGAGGCAGCCACCGCGGGCGCCGTGCCGCGCTCCACGACGGCGGTCGCGAACATCACCAGCGCGGCCGCCGCCGCGCCCAGCAGCAGCACCACGGCGGGGCCGAACGTGTCCCACGCATCGAGCGTGCCCGACGATGGGCTTTCATACCACGCCAGCAGCAACGAGACGACGACGCAGAGCGCGCCCGCGAGCGCGAGCAGGTCGCCGCCGCGCGCCTTGCCCAGCCTCACGCCGCCACCGTCGCCTGGCGCTCGGCAGCCAGCAGCGCGTTGCGCAGCAGGAAGGCGATCGTCATCGGCCCCACGCCGCCGGGCACCGGCGTGATCGCAGACGCGACCTGCGACACCGCCGCGAAGTCGACGTCGCCGACCAAACCGCTCTTGTTCTGCGCCTCCTGCGGCGTCAGACGACTGACGCCGACGTCGATCACCACCGCTCCCGGCTTGACGGACTCCACGCCGATCAAGCGCGGCTGACCGACCGCCGCGATCAGCACGTCCGCGCGAGCGCACACCGCGGCAAGGTCGCGCGTGCGCGAGTGGCACACCGTCACCGTCGCGCTCTCGCCGAGCAGCAGTTGCGCCATCGGCTTGCCGAACAGGTTCGAGCGGCCCACGACGACGGCCTCTGCGCCCTCCAGCCGCACGCCCGTCTGCGCCAGCAGCTCCATCACGCCCAGCGGCGTGCACGGACGCAGGCCCGGACGGCCGAGCGAGAGCAGGCCCGCGTTGACGGGCGTGAGTCCGTCGACATCCTTGTCGGGGTCGATCAGCGCGGTCAGCGCCGGGCCGTCGAGCTGCTCGGGCACCGGCAGCTGCAGCAGGATCGCGCTGACGGCGTCGTCGGCGTTGAGCACCTGCAGCTCCTCGGCCACCTGGTCGAACGACGCGCCGGCCGGTAGGCGCCGGTCAACCGGCGTCATGCCCACCTCAGCGCAGGCGCGCTGCTTGGCGCCGACGTACACGGCCGAGGCCGGATCTTCGCCGACGAGCACCGTCGCCAGCCCGGGGACATGGCCGGAGCGGTGGGTGAAAGCCGCAACTTCCTCGCCCACGCGGGCGCGCACCTGCGCCGCGATCGCCCTGCCGTCGATGATGCTCGCGCTCACTTCGCGGATGCTACGCGCTGCGCTGGCGGGCCGGCGTCGCGGGCGCGCTCGACGCTTTCAACGGCGGCTGACCGGCGCGTACTCGGCCATCAGCTTGCGTTCGGACCCGTCGCCTGCGAAGCGCACGACGATCACCCCGCCCGGCTCCACACCCGTAACGACGCCCTCGCCGAAGGCGGCGTGCACGACGTCCTCGCCCAGCGCGAACGCGTTCGCGCTCGCGACCGCCGCCTGCGCGCCGCCCGCGCTCGCCCACTCGCCGCCCGAGAGCCCGCCGCCGCTCGCGCCGGCGCCGCTTGCGCGACTGCCGACCAGGGAGCGCGCGCCGCGACCTGCGCCCGCGGCGATCGCGCCGTCCAGGCGCCCGGGACGCAGGCGGTCGCTCGGCTGCACCTCGTCCAGCAGGTCCGCCGGGATCTCGTTCAAAAAGCGGCTGCGCAGGCCCGGCGTCTGCGCGCCGAACACCGCGCGGCGCATCGCGTAGGAGAGGTAGAGCTCGCGCATCGCGCGCGTCACGCCCACGTAGAACAGCCGTCGCTCCTCCTCCAGGCCGCCTTCGTCGAGCGCGCGCGAGTGCGGGAAGACCCCCTCCTCGCAGCCCGCGATGAACACGATCGGGTACTCCAGGCCCTTGGCGTTGTGCACCGTCATCAGCGTCACCAGACCCTCGTCGTCGGTGCGCGCGTCGGCGTCGGCGACCAGCGAGATCTCCTGCAGGAACACATCCAGCGTGTCGTTGTCGGGCTCGGCCGCGGCGTCGAACTCGCGCCCGACCTCAACGAGCTGCTCCAGGTTCTCGATGCGACCCTGCGCCTCGATCGTGCGCTCCGCCTCCAGCGCCTCCACGTAGCCGCTCTGCGCGAGCACCGCCTCCAGCAGGTCGCCGACGGGCACCGCGTCGCCGGCCGCCGAGGGCTCGTCCTCGGCCTGCGCCGTGCCGTCGTCCGCAGCAGTGCCCGCGAGCACGCGCAGCTCGGCCATCGTGTCCATGAAGCGGCTCAGCGCCTTGATCGCCGCCGTGCCCAGGCCTGGAACCTCCTCCGGCGCCGACGCCGCCTGCCACACCGAGACGTCGGCCGCATCGGCGTGCGCGAGCACGCGCGCCAGCGACGTCTGGCCGAGGCCGCGGCGGGGCGAGTTGGCGATCCGCCCAAAGCTCACGACGTCGAACGGGTTGGCCAGGAACTGCAGGTAGGCGATCGCGTCCTTGATCTCCGCGCGCTCGTAGAACTTCGTCCCGCCGATCACCTGATAGGCGATCTCGCGGCGCACGAGCGTGTCCTCGATCACGCGCGACATCGCGTTCGTGCGATAGAGCACCGCGATCTCCGAGCGCGACGCGCCCTCGTCGACCAGCCGCTCGATCTCGCCGACGACCATGCGCGCCTCCGCGTGCTCGTCGCCCAGCGCGCGCAGGTGGATCTGCTCGCCCTGTCCCAGCTCGCTCCACAGGCGCTTGGCGATACCGCCGCGGTTGTTGGCGATCACCGCGTTTGCCGCGCGCAGGATCGTCTCCGTCGAGCGGTAGTTCTGCTCGAGCTTGACCACGCGCGCGTCGGGGAAGTCGTCCTGGAAGTCGAGGATGTTCCTCACCTCTGCGCCCCGGAAGCTGTAGATCGACTGGCTGTCGTCGCCGACAACCGCGAGGTTGCGATGGCCCGGGATGCTCGTGCGGTGCCCCTGCTTGGGCTCCTCGCGGCCGCTGGTCGGTTCGGGGATGCGAGCGGAGCGAGTGTCTACCGGTCCGGCAACGAGCAGCTGCAGCATGCGGTACTGCGCGTAGTTGGTGTCCTGGTACTCGTCGACGAGCACGTGGCGGAAAGCCTGCGCGTAGCGCTCGCGGACGTCCTCGAACAGCTCGAGCAGGTTGACCGTGCGAAACAGCAGGTCGTCGAAGTCCATCGCGTTGGCGCGGTGCAGGTCGCGCTCGTACAGGTCGTAAACGTCGGCGAGCATCTCCTCGAAGGGCGAGCCGACCGCTTCGCGCAGGTCCGAGGCGGCGCGCAGGCGGTTCTTCGCCGCGGAGATCTGGTTGTGCAGCGCCGCCGGCGTGTAGCGCTTGGGGTCCACGCCGACGGCGTCCGCGCAGCGCTTGGTCAGCCGCCGCGCGTCGGCCTGGTCATAGATCGTGAACTGGCGCGTGTAGCCAAGGCGCTCGGCCTCCGAGCGCAGGATTCGCGCGCATGCCGAATGGAAGGTCATCAGCCACATTCCCCGCGTGGCCCTGCCGAGCAGCCGCCCGACGCGACCGCTCATCTCCTTGGCGGCCTTGTTCGTGAACGTGATCGCCAGGATCTCGCTGGACTGCGCCTGGTCTGTGTAGATCAAATAGGCGATGCGGTGTGTCAGCACGCGCGTCTTGCCGCTGCCCGCGCCGGCGAGGATCAACAGCGGCCCCTCGCCGTGCGTGACAGCCTCGCGCTGGGGCTCGTTCAGGCCTTCGAGCAGCTCCTGCAGGTGCTCGGCGTGGGGGTTTTCCGCCATCGCTTCAGCATAGGTGCGCGTGCGGGCGACCGCTCGCCAGTCGGGCACGCACCGTTCGGGTCGGTGAGGTCCCCGGTTCGCAGCCGGACCCAAACTTGCGCGGGCGCAGGCTTCCGCCGGCGCCGTCAACATCGTCGTCGTCTATGCGACTACCAAACAGCGCGGGACCAAGGTCCAGCGTTGTCGCGGATCGCGCGATCCTTCGTCACGAGCGGCAGGTCGTTCTCGACGGCCGTCGCGTAGATCAGCCGATCGGCTGGGTCTCGCGGGAACGACGAAGGCAGCGCCACCGCCGTGTCGGCGATCGCCGGAGTGGCCGCGAAGGTCCGCAGCTGAGCAGCGAGACCCTGCAGCCACGAGCGGATCGGGACGTTGAGCAGGACTCGCTCGTTGCGCGCCAGCCACGCGAGCTCGAACCACGAGATATCTGCGACCGCGAGCTCGTCTGCCCCCTCGAGCGCCTTACGTGCAGGTGCGCTGACCCGCTGCGGTTCGGCCGACCACCAGTGAACCACGTGCGTATCGAGCAGGATCGCGCCCACGCCTCAGGCGGCGTTCCAGGGCGCTTCGGTGGAAAACAGCTTTTGCTCGTCAGCGGCCGTCCTCGCGACGCCCTCGAACGAGCCCTTCAGCGTGCGCGCGCCACGCGCCGGCACGAGCCGAGCGACGGTGCGCCCATGCTTGGTGATCTCGATCTCCTCGCCCGCCGCAGCCTCGTCGAGCAGCCTCAGGATCCGAGCCTTCGCGTCCGTAGCGGTCACTTGCCTGGTCATATGACCAGTATAGCGGTCAGATGCTCAGCCCCCGGCAGGGTTCGGTCCCTTGACCGTCCGCAACGGCCTGACCTCGGCGACCGGCTCCGGGCTGTCCTCCGACAGCTCCGCCACCGTCTGTTCGAGCGCGCCGATCCGGCTCGCCAGGCCCTGGATCGCCTCGGCGATCGGATCGGGCAGGTGAATCCAGTCCGCATCCGGGCCCTCCGCGCGCCGCCCCTCGACGCGGACCGGATGGCCCGGGTTGCCGACGACCGTCGAGTTGGGCGGCACGTCGGTGATGACCACGCTGTTCGCGCCGATCTTCGCGCCGTGGCCGATCGTGATCGGGCCCAGCAGCTTCGCGCCCGAGCCGATCGTCACGTTGTCCTGCACCGTCGGATGGCGCTTGCCCGTGGCGAAGCCCGTGCCGCCCAGCGTCACGCCCTGATACAGCGTCACGTCGTCGCCGATGTCTGCCGTCTCGCCGATCACCACGCCCGTGCCATGGTCGATGAACAACCCGCTGCCGATGCGCGCGGAAGGATGGATCTCGACACCCGTCAACATGCGCGTGATCATCGAGATCAGCCGCGGCAACAGCGCCACGCCCGCCGCGTCGAGCGCGTGCGCGACGCGATGGGCAAGCAGCGCGTGGATGCCCGGCCACGTCGTCAGGATCTCCAGCTGGCCGACGTCGCGCGCGGCCGGATCGCGCGTGCGCGCAGCCTGGACGTCGCGACGCACCTCCTTGACGACCCGCGCGAGCTCGAAGCCGGCCATGTCCAAAGCGTAGCCGAGATAGTTGAGCGTGCAGCGACTTTTCTCGCTGGCGGCGCGGGGCCGTGCAGCGGGGTCGCGTCAGGGCGCGAAGAAGGCCTGCGACACGTAGCGCTCGCCTGAGTCGGGCATGATCACGACGATCCGCTTGCCCGCGGACTCCGCTCGTGCGGCCACCTGCAGCGCGCCCCACAGCGCGGCGCCGCAGGAGATGCCGGCGAGCAGCCCCATGCGTTTTGCGCATGTCCAGGCCGTGTGGATCGCATCGTCGTCGGACACGGCGATCACCTCGTCCAGCAGCTCGCGGTTGAGCACCGGCGGGACGAAGCCGGCGCCGATGCCCTGGATGCGGTGAGGGCCGGGCTGGCCGCCCGACAGCACTGCCGAGCCTCGCGGCTCGACCGCCACGACGCGCAGGTCGGGATTGCGCTCGCGCAGGTACTCGCCCACCCCCGTGATCGTCCCGCCGGTGCCTACGCCGGCGACGAGCACGTCGACGCGGCCCTCGAGCGCCCGCTCGATCTCCGGTCCGGTGCGTCTGCGATGCGCCTCGGGATTGGCCGGGTTGGTGAACTGGTCGGGCAAGAATACGTCGTCGTCGCTGGCCAGCGCGCGCGCGGCCTCGACCGCCTCGCTCATCCCGCCCAGCGACTCCGTCACCTCGACGCGCGCGCCGTACAGGCGCAGCAGGCTCTCGCGCTCGCGGCTCATCCCCTGCGGCAGCGTGAGGATCAGCTCATAGCCCTTGGCGGCGCACACGAACGCCAGCGCTATCCCCGTGTTGCCGCTGGTCGCCTCGACGATCGTCGTGCGTCCCGGCTCGATCCGCCCCTCCGCCTCCGCCGCCTCGATCATCGCCACGCCGATGCGATCCTTCACGCTGCCGCCCGGGTTGAACGACTCGAGCTTGGCGAACAGGCGCGCGCCGCTGTCGGCGGCCGGCGTCCCCGCGAGCATCCCCGCCAGCTCGACCAGCGGCGAGTCCCCGACAAGCTCTGCAATGTTGATCGGGATTCGGGCCATAGGCCCACGACAATAGTGCAGCGCGCTTTCGCGACTGCGCGCGCCTGCGCGTCAGTGCGCGATCGTCGCCGCCTTGCGCGTTTTCTTCACGCTCAGGCTCACGCTCGCCGTTTTGGCCAGCCTCGGCGCGGGGGTCGTTCGCAGCAACGCCACGCTGGCTTTCAATTTGCCGTGACCGGCGAGGAACAGCGCCTTTCCGAGCTTGTTCAGCTTGATCTTCACCACCTGGCTCTTGCCCGGAGCGATCGAGAAGTGCGCGCTGCCGATGTTCCTCAGCTTGAAGCGCTTACCGCTCGTCTTCTGGCGATAGCGAAGCGTCACCGTGCCGCGGCACTGCCCCGTTCCGGTTCGCAGCAGCCTGACCGCCGCGCTCGTGTGCAGCGCCACCACGAGGCGCTTGCTGCGCAGCGACACACGGCAGGCCGCGCTCGCCGACTGAGTCGAGCCCAGCACGCCGCCGACCAGCGCCGTTGCGATCGCCTGCTGACCGGAGCCGGTCGATGTTTGAGTTTTTTTGACGGCTTTTCCGGAGGATTCGTACCTGAACGTGTCGCCGGAGGAGATGTCGCTCAGGCCCGTCGCCGTCTGCACCCTCACATCGACGAGGCCTTCCGGGCCGGCCGGCGCGACCGCGACGATTTCCGCGGGCGTACGCAGTTCCACGCTTGCCGCCGCCGTCGAGCCGAACAGCACGGCGAGCTTGCCCTCTTCGTTTGTGAAGTTGCTCCCGCTGATCGTCACGCGTGTGCCCGCTTCGCCTCGTCCGGGCACGACGTTGCTGACCGTCGGGGGCGGAAATGCCGCTTCGTTGGAGAACACCCAGGCGGCTCCGGCCCGCTTCTGGTCGCGCGGCGCCCCGATCGCAGCGACTTCCCCATCGCTCGACAGCGCGACGCTGGCTCCCGACCAGCCTCTGCCGACCGTTTCGGTTCCTCCCAGCGCGGGCAGTTCGGTCCACGTCGAGCCCGACCGCTTCAGCACGGCCACCGACCCGAGCCCCGCTGCGGCGCGCGGTGCGCCGATCAGCGCGAGGTCTCCATTGCCCGAGAGCGCAAGGCCGCTGCCGAAATGGCCTTCATCGAGGCCGGCCGCGGGCACGATCTTGGCGCCGGGCTGTGTGAAGGCGTCAGAGTCAGAGCGTGTGAAAGCCCAGACGGCGCCGCTCTCTTCGTTGTCGTCCTGTCCGCCCACCAGCGCCGTGTCGCCGTCGGCCGACAACGCCACGGACTTGCCGAAGTGGCCAGCCCCGACCTCGTTCGCTCCCGTCAGCTTGCGCGCCTGCTGCGTCCATGTCGTACCGCTGCGGGTGAACGTCCATGCCGCGCCGGTGTAATTCGAGTCGCCGGGTCCGCCGACGAGCGCCGTGTTCCCATCGCCCGACAACGCCACGCTGCGGCCGAGGTGCGCAAACCGGCCTTCGTAGCTGACGAGCGCGGCTTGCCGTGTCCACGTGCCGCCAGCCAGGACGAACACCCAGGCCGCGCCGCGTTGAGAAGATGCCGATGGATCGCCGATCAGCGCCGTCGTCCCGTCGGAGGAAAGCGCGACGCTCTTGCCGAACCGGCCTTCGCCGACTTCGTTGCTGCCGGTCAGCGCCTGGCCCCTGGTCCAGGTCGTCCCGCTGCGCGTGAACACCCATGCGGCGCCCGGCACCGATGTGGCGGAGGGGTCGCCGACGAGCGCCGTGTTGCCGTCGGCCGACACCGCAACGCTGGCGCCGAAGGCGCATTCGCCTGCTTCTTCGGCGGCTTCTTCGGCGCATTCGTCGAGCGCCGGTTCGCCCATCGCTTCACCGGCGGTCTGCTTGGGACCCTGCTGGGCCCAGTGGGAGCCCGATCGCGCGAACATCCAGACGGCGCCCTGAGAGCCATCGTCGTGGGGACCGCCGATCACCAGCGTGCTGCCATCGGCCGACAGCGCGGCGCTCGTGCCGAAGCGCGCTTCACCTTCGGACTCTCCCGATGTGAGCTTGGCGCCTTTCTGCACCAGCGGATCGATCGTCAGCGGAAAGCGCGCGCCCGCGGCGTCCAGCTTCACCATCAGCCGGCCGCCCGCCAGATCCAGCCAGCTGTGCAGCGTTCGTCCCCGAGCGTCGGTCGCCACGAGGGCCCCGTACGTGAGCGCGCCGCCCGCGTGTCGCAGCGTGACGCTCTGCGCGTCCGCGGCCAGCGTCGCGTGCGCGTTGCCGCCCAGGCTCATCGTGAGCGTCAGCGGCCCATTGGCCGCGCCCGGTGGCGGGCGCTCGATCGTGAACCCCTGCTCGACCCCCAGCGGCCCGTTGCGATACCACTCGCGCAGCCGCCCGCGGTCATAGCCGACGCGGTTGGCGTGCGCCGTCGGGCTCGCCTCGCCGACGGGCGTCGTGCCGGCGCCATAGCCCACGCCCTGCAGGCTCAGCTGCAGCACGACTCCCGCGCCCGCCAGGCGCACACCCGAGCGGTCATACGTCGCGCTCACGCCCGCGGCGCGACTGTACGTCCGAAAGCCATCGCCCGCGGCGCTTGCGCGGAAGGCCGGCCGCGTCGCCGCCATGTCGCCTGAGATCTGCCCCTTGGCCGCAAGCGACAGGCCCGCGGCGCCGTGCGCGGCGATCGCGCGCACCGGCGAGCTCGACCGCGAAACGCCGGCCGAGCCGAATATCTGCACGGACACGGCGACGAGGACGATCAGCGCACAGCTCAGCGCAGCCGCGAGCGACGCGCGTGAAAACGCGAGCGATTCCGTAGATCGCGATCGCGGGAACGCTTCAGCCATCCAGCGATCCGTCGCCTCGAGCGGACTCAATGGTCCGAGGTTCATTGCCCTCCATAGTCGTATCCTGCACCGGCAGCCCTAGACGACGCGCCGATGCGCACGCGAGGACCGCAAATGCTGTCTCGCAGGCAAAGTAAACGCAAGATGACGTGAAGTCAATGGATGTACCGAATCTTGGCCAGCGGTCCCACCCGACGCGACCTGCACTGGTCAATCGAGGCACCTAGGCTTTTTTGACTACCCGGTTGAGGGCCGCCTAAGCCGGCGGCTTGACACCCAGCCTCCGCGCAATGCGCGCCATCGCATCGCCTGAGCGCCTTGGCACGTAGCGTCGACGGCGCTCCAACAGCTTCGCCACTGAGCCCGTCGTTCGCGCCACGCAGCTCGGGCAGTACTCGATCATCGTCCGGGCGCTTGGTCGTCTCGAGCCACAGCGCAGGCACCGGGCAGACATCACGATGCTGCAGGCTGCGCGGCGCTCGCCGACGCGCCGAGCTGCGCCAGGCCGGTCGGACGATCGTCGTCTCGGGCATCCCACGGATGTTGCCTGACTAGCTGAGGGATACTGGGCGGGCGATGTCGGAGAACCTGGACCTCGTGCGCTCGATCTATGCCGACTGGGAACGCGGCGACTTCAGCACGGTCGCCTGGGCAGACCCGGAGATCGAGTACGTGTATGCGGACGGACCCGAACCGGGGCGATGGACGGGCCTGGCGAACATGGCCGAGGCGTGGCGTGTCCGGCTGAGCACCGTGGAGGACTTCCGCTTCGTGATGGACGACTGTCGCGAGATTGATGACGAGCGCGTGCTCGTGTTGGTAGGGGGGCGCGGACGCTTCAAGACCAGCGGGCTTTTGATTGACGAGGTAGCGCGGCAGCTGGCAGCACACGTGTTCCACTTGCGCGACGGCAAGGTGGTCAAGCTCGTCGCGTACTGGGACCCCGAGCGCGCCCTCACCGACCTCGGCCTGGAGGAGTAGGGTCGAACTGATCGATCTGGGCGAGCGGATCGTGATTCCTCGCGACGCCTCGCAAGCTGATGCGTTTGCGCCCAAGCCGAACGCCCCCTGCCGGAGCGGCCCCCTTCAGATGTGGTACATGCTCGCGCCGGCCTCCTGGGCCTCGCGCTCGATCACATCGGCGATCGTCGTCTCAGCCAGCACCTTCCTCGCCGCCGCGGCCGCGTCGGCGAACGGGCCCCGCGCGTCGCGGCCGAGCGGCCCGTCGAGCAGCTCGACGACCTCCAGCACGCTCACGCTCGCCGGCTCGCGCGCGAAGCGGTAGCCGCCCTTGACTCCGCGCTGTGAGCTGATCACGCCCGCCCGGCGCAGGACGGCGAAAAGCTGCTCGAGGAACTGCACCGGTACGTCGCGCTTGCGCGCCAGCTCGCCGATCGGCACGGGTCCCGAGCCCGCGCTGCGCCCGAGCTCGGCCAGCGCGAGCACGGCATAGGGAGACTTGCTGGTGATCGAGATCATCGAGGCATCGCGACGCCGATGCTACGCAACCGGCCCACGGGAAGGACGGCGGTGCGACGGCGGTGCGGCGACCGACGAGGTGCCGCTTAGAGCCAACCGCGCTCTGTGGCGATCAAGACCGCCTGCGCGCGATCGACGGCGCCGAGCTTGCCGTAGATGTTGTGCAGGTGCGTGCGCACCGTGCTCGTCGAGAGCGTCAGCTCGTGCGCGATCTGCTTGTAGACCTTGCCCTCGGCGAGTCGCTGCAGCACGCCGAGCTCGCGACCGGACAGCGGGCACGGGTCGACGTGGCGGCGGCGTTGCGTCGGCGCGCTGGGCAGCTCGTACATCACGCGCCGCAGCTCGTCCGGGCCGAGCCCGACGGCGCGCGCGGTGCGCAGCATCTCGGCGGGCGACACCGGCGCGCCCTGCTCGTAGTGCGCGAGCATGTCGGCCAGGCGAACGCACGCAGCTTCGCCGTCGACGTCTGCGTTGTGGTGGCGCTCGATCGTCGAGGCGATCGACGCGGGCAGTCCCCAGCGCCGGGCGAGCACGCCGCCGACCAGCGCGTGATCGACGCCCAGCTCACGGCGCTCCTGGTGGATGCGGTCCTCCGGCGTGCGCGCGCCACGATGCACCTGTGAGGGGTAGCCGGGATAGGCGTGCAGGAGCACCAGCTTGCCGATGTCGTGCAGCAGGCTCGTCACGGTCAGGCGATCGCGGCTCTCGAAGCCGATCTCGGCGGCAATGCGATCCGCCGCGTGCTGTGTGGCCAGCGCGTGCAGGCGAAAGCGCTCGGGCGCCGCCTCCCACACGCTGGAGCGCTCGAAGAAGTCGAATGTGCGCACGCGCGTGGCCAGCGCGTGCACCGTTTGCGGCGTAAGCAGCTCGACGGCGGCGACGACCGTGTCGACGCGTCCGCGACGTCCCTGCACCTGGTTGGCAAGACGCAGCACGGCGGTGATCAGCGCGACGTCGGACTCGACGGCGGTGACGACGTCGGCGGTGGCGACGTGGTCTTTGGTCACGACCGCCAGCAGCCGGGCGCGCGACTCCGCGAGCGCCGGAAACGCCTCGAGCGCTTCGAAGGCCATCGTCAGGCGTCGGCCGTGACCCTCGTTCTGGTGGCGCTCGCCGGAAGGCTGGCGCTCGCCCGTGGGCGAAGCCGCGGCCGGCGAGGCCGGGCGGCGCGCCTGCTCGGAGGCGCTTGCCTTCCTCACGGGGCTGGCCTTCCTGGCCTTCGGCTTGGACTTCGGCTGGGGGGCTGTCTTGGTCTTTGACTTGGAAGCGGTTGCTTGCATGCGTGCAGTGGGCTCTGGTGGATCGACCATCCGTGTCGGCCGCTCTCGTAATCCCCTATCGGCAGCCGCAGGCGAACAATTGAGCGCTGAAAGCGCGATCTTGCGGGGCCCGACGATCAGCCGCGCGAGAGGGCGTCGTCGATGCGGCGCAAGGTGTCCTCGCGGCCCAGCAGCGCGACGCTCTCGAAGATGCCCGGGGAGACGGTCGTGCCTGTGATCGCCACGCGCAGGGGCTGATAGACCTCGCGCGGCTTGACCGACAGGCTGCTGACGAGATCCTGCAGCGCCTGGGCGACGCTCGCCTCGTCGAAGTCGGCGATCCGCTCGAGCGCGGCGCGCTCCTCGGCGAGCATCGCCAGCCCCTCCGGCGCCAGCCAGCGCTCGCGCGCCTTCTCGTCGTGGATCGGGCCCGCCAGCAGCGGGCCGGTCAGCTCCCAGAAGTCGGCGAGCGTGTGCAGCTTCTCCTGGCTGATCTGCACAGCGCGCGCGAATCGCGGGTCATTCCGGAATCCCGCATGGCCGCTGGCGTCGAGGTGCTCGCCGACGCGCTCGACCAGGTCCTCGCTCGCCAGCGAGCGGATGTACACGCCGTCGAGCCATCTCAGCTTCACCACGTCAAAGCGCGCCGGGTTGCGGCTGACCGACTCCAGCGTGAAGCGCTCGATCAGTTCGGGCGTCGACAGCACCGTCTGATCGTCGCCCGCGCCCCACCCGAGCAGCGCCAGGTAGTTGCGCACGGCCGCCGGCAAAAAGCCGGCCTCGCGCAGCTCGCCCACCGAAGCCGCGCCGTGGCGCTTGGAGAGCTTCTTGCCGTCGGCGCCGTGCAGCAGCGGCAGGTGCGCGTAGGCAGGCGGCGGCGCCCCCGAGCCGAGACCGACCGCGTTGGCCGCCTCCAGCACGAGCAGCTGCTTGGGCGTGTTCGACAGGTGGTCCTCGCCGCGCACGACGTGCGTGATCTGCGCGTCGAGGTCGTCGATCGCGACGGCGAAGTTGTACAGGACCGAGCCATCCGCGCGCGCGATCACCGGATCGTCCATGTGCATGTGCTCGAAGCGCGTCTCGCCACGGATCGCGTCCTGCACGACGGTCGCGCCGTCGGGTACGCGCAGTCGCACCGCGCCGCTCTGCTCGGGCCTGCCGCGAAACCCGCGCTCGGCGCCGTGCAGCTGCTTGAACGCCTTCACGTCGTCGGCTGTCGCGTTGGAGCGGTAGGCCAGGTCGGCGTCCAGCAGCGCCTGCAGCGCGTCGCGGTGGCGCTCGGCGCGCTCGCTCTGCATGATCGGCCCCTCGTCCCAGTCGAGCTCCAGCCAGCGCAGCGAGTCGACGATCTGCTGCACGTTCTCCGGCGTCGAGCGCTCGCGGTCGGTGTCCTCGATGCGCAGCACCAGCGCGCCGGCGAAGTGGCGCGCGAGCAGCCAGTTGAACAGGGCCGTGCGTGCGCCGCCGATGTGCAGCGCGCCCGTCGGCGATGGTGCGAAGCGAACCCTCATAATCCGCCCGCATGCTAATCGGCGCCCACGTCTCCCCCGCCGGCGGCCTGCCCAAGGCGATCCAGCGCGGCGTGCAGCGCGGCTGTGAGGCGATCCAGATCTTCAACCAGTCGCCGCGCATGTGGAAACCGACGACCTACCGCGACGAGGACGTCGCGGCCTTTCGCGAGGCGATGTCCGACAGCCCGATCCAGGCGGTGCTGATCCACGCCGTCTACCTGCTCAACTGCGCAAGCGACGACAGAGACATTCGCGCCAAATCGCTCGCCTCCTTGACGCATTCGCTGCGCGTCGGACAGGCGATCGGCGCCAGCGGCGTCGTCCTGCACCCCGGCTCGGCCAAGCAGGGCCACGTCGGCGAGGCGATTGCGCGGGCCGGCGATACGATCGCGCGGGCGCTCGCCGACAGCGAGGGTTGCGAGCTGCACCTCGAGGACACGGCCGGCGCCGGCGGGACGCTGGGACGCTCCTTCGACGAGCTCGCCGCGTTGATCGACGCGGCGGGCGCGGACCAGCGCCTGGGCGTGTGCCTGGACTCCTGTCACCTGCTGGCCTCCGGCTATGACATCCGCACGCCCGACGGCATGGCCTCGGTCCTGCGCGAGTGCTCGCGAAAGCTCGGGCGCAAAGCCGTTCGCTCGCTGCACCTCAACGATTCGCAGACGCCGCTGGGCTCCAACCGCGACCGCCATGCCAACGTCGGCGCCGGCGAGCTGGGGCGCAGGGGGTGCGGCGCGTTCCTCTCGGCGCCGTCGCTGCAGAAGCTGCCGTGCATCCTGGAGACGCCCGGCGAGAACCGCGAAGGCCCCTCGCGCAAGGAAGTCGCGCTGGCGATGCGCCTGCGCGACGAGGGCATCGCGGCGCGCGGCTGAGGCGAGGGCGCGGCGCTGGGCGTAGCGGCTAAGCCGTGGCGGCGGACGGCAGCGGAGCAGGCTCCAGCGCGTGTTCGAGCTCGGCGCGCAACGTCGGCGTGTGCGCCACGCGATAGGCCTCGCCCAGCTTCACGCGGCGCGTGCCCGCGCTCGTGTCCACGTCGAGCACGACCTCGGCCGAGCCCGGGAAGTCCTCGATCGCGTGGCGCAGGTCTTCGATGAGCCCCGCGCACAGTGCGCTCGCCTTCACGCGCAGGTGCACCGGCTCGGCCATCGCGGCCGCGGCCCTGTTGCGCTGCGCCGCCACCTCGGACTTCGCGCGCGCCTGCTCGATCTCGTCCTGCGTGGGCGAGAAGCGTTCCACGCTCTGCACGATGAGGCACGTCTTGCCGGCTTCCTTGTGGTCGACGCGACCCTTCACGAGCACGACCTCGTCGACGGCGAGCGCCGACTCGTATTCGGCGAGCGCCTTGCCGAAGACCAGCATCTCCACGCTGCCCGCGAGGTCGTCGAGCGTGGCGAACATCATCGGGTCGCCGTTGCGCGTGCGGATCCGCTTGGCCTCGACGATGATCCCGCCGACCGTCACCCAGTCCTTGTCGCGGCGCTCGACCAGCGCCGCCAGCGGACAGTCCGTGCGGGCGCGCAGCGCCTCGCGCAGCGGCTTGAGCGGATGCGCGGAGATGAACAGCCCGATCGCCTCCTTCTCCACCGCCAGCAGCTCGGCCTGCTCGAACTCCTCAGAGGAGATCGGCGGATGGACCGGCCGCGCGAGTCCCGCCGCCGGCGCGGCCGCCGGCGCGCCGGCGCCCGAGGTTTCCGCTTCGGCGAGGTCGAAGATCGAGCCCTGGCCGATCAGCGCGTCCTGCTGGGCCTTCTGGCCCGCGGCCTGGGCCTGCTCGAGCACCTCCAGCATGCCCTTGCGGCTGGCTTTCGTCGAGCCAAGCGCGCCGCACTTGATCAGCGCCTCGATCGCCTTCTTGTTGACCGTGCGGTTGTCGACGCGCTCGCAAAAGTCCCACAGCGACTTGAATTCACCGCCCTCCTCGCGCGCGCGTTTGATCGCCTCGACGGCCTGGTAGCCCACTCCCTTGACCGCATCCAAGCCAAAGCGGATATTGCCCTGCACGACCGTGAACTCGTGATCTGAGAGGTTCACGTCGGGCGGCAGGATCTCGATCCCCATCTCCTCGCAGCGCGCGACGAAGAACGGAACCTTGTCCTTCGTCGACATCACCGAGGAGATCAGCGCCGCCATGTACTCGGCGGGGAAGTTCGCCTTCAGCCACGCCGTGCGATAGGAGATCAGCGCATAGCAGGCGGCGTGGCTCTTGTTGAAGGAGTAGTCGGCCGACTTTTCGTTGGTCTGCCAGAGGAACTCGATCACCTCCTGTGAGGTGCCCGAAGCGCGACAGCCCTCGACGAACTCGGGCTTCAGCGCCGCCATCGCCGCACGGTTCTTCTTGCCGATCGCCTTGCGCAGGTCGTCGGCCTTGGCCCCCGAGAAGCCCGCGAGCTCGGTGGAGATCTGCATCGCCTGCTCCTGGTAGAGGATCACTCCCTTGGAGGATTCGAGGATCGCCCGCAGGCGCTCGTCGGGGTAGGAGATCGCCTGCGGGTTGCGCTTGCCCTTGGCATACACCGGGATCTGGTCCATCGCGCCGGGGCGGTACAGCGCGCCGAGCGCCACGAGGTCGTTGAACTCATCCGGGCAGACCTTCTTCAACGCCTCGCGCATGCCCTCGGACTCGAACTGGAACACACCCGTCGAGTGCCGCGCGCGAGCATCTCATACGTGCGCGGATCGTCCAGCGGCAGCGTCGTCATGTCCGGGCGCTGCCCCGACGAGCGCTCGATGATGTCCAGCGCGTCCTCGATCACGTCGAGGTTGCGCAGCCCCAGGAAGTCCATCTTCAAGATGCCGATCGCCTCGATCGGCTTCATCGAGAACTGCGTCACCGTGCGAAAGACCTTTTCGCCGTTCTCGTCGGTTCCCGCATCGGCGAGCTGCAGCGGCACGATGTCCGTCAGCGGGCGGTCGGCGATCACGACCGCGGCGGCGTGGATCGAGGAGTTGCGCACGATGCCCTCCAGACCCTGCGCCACGTCGACGATCTGCTTGGCGTTTGCGTCCTCGTCGCACGCCTTGCGCAGCGGCTGCCCCGGCTTCATGCACTCCGCGAACGACGGCGCGCGGCCCATGATCGGGTCGGGTATCAGCTTTGCCAGCCGGTCGCCCATGCCGTAGTCGAAGCCCAGCACGCGCGCCGCGTCGCGCGTCGCCGCGCGCGGGAACATCTTGCCGAAGGTGACGATCTGCGCGACCGACTCGCGCCCGTACTTCTCGGTCACGTAACGCATCACGCGCTCGCGCCCGCGCACCGAGAAGTCGATGTCGATGTCCGGCATGGAGACGCGCTCGGGGTTCAGGAAACGCTCGAACAGCAGGTCGTACTTGAGCGGGTCCACGTCGGTGATCGCCAGGCAGTAGGCGACGATCGAGCCCGCCGCCGAGCCACGGCCCGGGCCGACGGCGATGCCGTTCTCCTTGGCGTACTTGACGAAGTCCCAGACGATCAGGAAGTAGGCGTTGAAGCCCATCCGGTCGATCACCGCGAGCTCCATCTCCATGCGCTCGACCGCCTCAGCTGGGGGCGGATCGCCGTAGCGCAGGCGCATGCCCTCCTGCACCCGTGCGCGCAGGTAGTCGCGCTCGCTGGTCTGGTCGGGCGTCTGAAAGCTCGGGATCAGCTGCTTGCCCAGCTCCAGCTCGACCGTGCAGCGCTCGGCGATCTCCAGCGTGTTGGCGATCGCTTCGGGCCACTCTTGGAACGCCGCGACCATTTCGCCGCTGTCGCGCAGGTAGAACTCGTTCGTGTCGAAGGTCAGCTTCGGCGCCGCGATCGTGCTCTTGGTCTGCACGCACAGCAGCGCCGTATGGTGGTCGTAGTCCTCGCGACGCAGATAGTGCACGTCGCCCGTTCCCACGAGGCTGCCGCCGACTTCGCGCGCGATCTTGACGATCCCCTCGTTGCACTTCTCCTGCGGCGCCAGGCCGTTCTTCTGCAGCTCGAAGTAGACGTTGTCGGGCCCGAACACGTTGCGCAGGTCGTCGGCGTGCGCGCGGGCATCGTCGACGCGGTCGTCGAGCAGGCGCTGGCAGAAGCGCGAGGCCAGGCAGCCGGTGAGCGCGATCACCCCCTCGGAGTAGCGCTCGATGAGGCCCATGTCGACCGACGGCTTGCCTCGCTGCAGGCCTTGCAGGAAGCCCGCCGAGGAGAGCTTGACGAGATTGCGATATCCCGCGTCGTCGGCGGCGAGCAGCGTCAGGTGATTGCGCTCGGTGCGTCCCGGCCCGCGCGCGGTGTGGTCGTCGACGAGGTAGATCTCACAGCCGACGATCGGCTTGACGCCGTGCTTGGCGCAGGCCTGGTGCAGCTCGACGGCCCCGTTCATGACACCGTGGTCGGTCAGGCCGAGGGCCGGCTGGCCGAACTCCGCGGCGCGCTGCGCGAGTGCTTCGATCTTGCACGCGCCGTCGAGCAGCGAGTACTCGGAGTGAACGTGCAGATGGGCGCAGGCGGGCTCGGGCAACGTCACTGGATGGTATGTGGCGCAGCGGCGGAGGCGGCCGGCTCAGATCAGCGTTCGCGCCGCTGTTTGCGACGTTCGCGACGCCGCCTCAGAGCCAGCCGCGAGCGTGTGATCAACGACATGCTGTGCTTGTGCGGTGGACGGGTCGCAACGCGCGCCACCGGCGGCGCGCCCTGCTCCTCGACACGTGCGCGCAGACGCTCGACGGCCGCAGCCAGCGCCTGCGCCATCTCGGCGCTGCGCGCGCTGTCGGGAACGTCCTCGCCCGCCTGCACCGGCCGCGCGGCGGGGGTTTCCGGCGCAGGCTGCGCGGGCGTGGCGGCCTCGTCCGCAGGCTGCGCGGGCGGCGCGAGAGGACGCTCGCCCTCGGGCGCCGCTTGTTGCATCGCGGACGGTTCGGCGCTTGGCGCGGGCGTCGGCTCCTCCTCACGCCAAGCCGCGGGCTCGATCGACCCCGCGCCGGGTCCAGTCGCCGGCAGGGGTGAGCCGTGCTGCTGCGACGGCGGCTGCGAGGACGCGGCCGTCGCCGGCGAGGCGGCCTCCCTGAGATGCGCGATCGTGTCGGCCAGGCCGCCCAGCAGCGCCAGCGCGCTGCGCTGAGCGTCGCGCAACGCTTCGAGCAGGCGCTCGGCGCGGCGGCGCGCGGCGCGCTCGGCTTCCAGCGCACCGTGCAGGTCCAGCGTGGCCCCCTCCAGCTCGCTCACGCGCGCTCGCAGGGTGCGTTCGGTCTGCTGCATCGCCGCGCGCTCGGTCGCGACGGTCTGCTCGGCCTCGGCCAGCTCGCGCTGCACCACCTCCAGGCGAGTCCCCAAGGCCTGGGTCTCGCGCTCGCTGGCGCTGAGGCGACGGTTCAGGCGCTCGATCTCCGCGCGCGCCTCGCGCTGCAGCTCGAAGCTGCGGTCTTCGGCCTCCACGCGCAGGCGCTGCTCGGCGTATTCGCGCTGTGACGCGCGCTCCAGCTCGCGCTCCAACGCCGGCTCGCGCGGCGTCGGCGCATGGCGCCCGACCTGCGGTCGCTCGCCGTGTCGCGGGGCGCGTTCGGCGTCGAGCAGGTCGGCGATTCGCCGGCTCTCCTGCTCGGCGTCGGCGAGGCGCTGCTGCAGGCTCGCCACATGCGTCTCCAGCGTGCGGACGGTCGCCTCGGCCGCCTCGGCGCGGAGCGTCAGCGCGTGCTCGCCCGATTCGGCCGCGCGGCGGGCACGGCGTTCGGCCAGCAAATCGCCCTCGCTGCGCCGTCCGCGACCTTCCGCCGCACCTCCGGACTCACCGCCCGGCGTCTCGTTTCCCTCGGCGATCACAGGGCGCAAGCTACGCTCAGCGCCGGACGGTTCGAGGGCGCCGACAAAGCTCCCGCAAGCGGCGCTTCTCAGCCGCCGAGACGCCGGGCGAGCAGCGCTGCGCCGACCGCGGCCGTGACGCCGCCGGCGCCCACGAGCGCGAGCTTGCGCGTGGACGGCAGGCGCCTGCGCAGGTACCACTTGCCGCCGCGCCAGACGACCAAGCCGAGCAGCCTGTAGCCGGTTCCGCTCACGCTGGTGATGCTACCCGCCGCGGGCGCCACCTACTCGTTGCGCAGCCGCCAGGCCATGCGCGACTGCAGCGACCACAGCTCGATGAAGCCGGGCGAGGCGGTCTGTGAGAACAGCCCGCCGGACTCGGCGAAGGAGGCTAGGCTGGCGTCGTAGACGGCGTGGGGCGAGCTGCGTGTGACGACGCGAGCGTGACCCTTGTAGAGCTTCACCCCGATGGTCCCGCTGACGCGCGCGTTGACCTCGTCCATGTAGGCGTCCAGATCGCCGCGCAGCGGCTCCCACCACAGCCCCGCGTAGACCAGGTAGGCCCACTGGTGGTCGAGCTGTGCCTTGAACTGGTTCTGGTGGATCGTGCACACCAGCCGCTCGAGCTCGTGGTGGGCCGGCAGCAGGATCGCCGCCGCGGGCACCTCGTAGATGTCGCGCACCTTCAGCCCGACGATGCGGTCCTCGATGTGATCGACGATGCCGACGCCGTGGCGCGCGCCGATCGCCGCGACGGCTTCGAGCAGGTCCACGAGCTCCAGACGCTCGCCGTCGAGCGCGACCGGAACGCCGCGCTCGAACTCCACGTTGACCGTCTCGGGCTCGTCGGGAGCCTCCTCCGGGCGGGTCACGAGCTGGAAGACGTCGTCCTCGGGCGCGTGCTCCAGATCCTCGATCCAGCGACCCTCCGAGGAGCGCCCCCAGAGGTTGTCGTCGATCGAGTAGGGCGCGATCTCGGTTCCGCCCTTGACCGGGATGCCGTGCTCGCGCGCATATGCGATCTCCTCCTCGCGGCCCATCTGCCACGAGCGCACCGGCGCGATCACCTTCAGCTCCGGCGCCAGTGTGGCGATCGTCGCCTCGATGCGCACCTGGTCGTTGCCCTTGCCCGTGCAGCCGTGAGCGATCGTGTCGCAGCCCGACGCGCGCGCCTGCTCGACGGCGAGCTTGGCGATCAAAGGACGGCCCAGCGCCGTGAACAGCGGATAGCCGCCGCCGTAGAGCGCGTTGGCCTTGATCGCCGGCGCGACGTACTCGCGCGCGAACCGCTCGCGCGCGTCGACCACGTGGCATTCCAGAGCGCCCAGCCGCATGGCCTTTCCCTCGATCACGTCGTAGTCCTCGCCCGGCTGGCCGAGGTTGACCGTCAGGCAGACCACCTCCGCGCCGTAGGAGTCCTGGATCCACTTGAGCATCACGCTCGTGTCCAGACCGCCGGAGTAGAGCAGCAGCACACGGCGGACGGACGCGGGGTCGGCCTCGTAGGAGGCGGTCGGCGTTGCGCTGGTCGGGCTCGGGCTCACGGGCGGGGAAGGCTAGCGTCGGGACCCTGAAGGCGCTGCGCGCCTGGGCGCGCGTTCCATCAGCGGATAGGGAGGCTTCTCTTCGCTGAAGCCGAGCTTCTCGTAGAACCCCTGCGCATCGGCCGTGTTCAGCATCCAGCGCACCCCGCCGAAGGAGTTCTCGACGATCTCGCGCACGAGCTCGTAGCCGAGGTTCTGCCCGCGGTAGGCCGCGAGCACGTAGACGTCCGCCAAGTAGGCGAGCGTGACGCCGTCGGAGACCGCGCGCGCGAAGCCGATCTGCTCGCCGTCGCGATACAGCCCGAGCACCCGCGCCGAGCCGGCCACGGTGCGCACGACGAGCTCGCGCTCGCGTCCCAGCCCCCAGTAGGACTCGGTGCTGATGAAGGCGTGCACGGCGTCCACGTCGATGCGCCCGCGATCGTCGTCCAGCTCGAAGCCGCCGGGCAGCTCGCGGCGCACGCCTCAGCCCTCCAGCACCGCGCCGAGCCGGCGCAGCGCGTCGTCGATCTCCGCGTCGCCGACCGTCAGCGGCGGCAGCAGGCGCAGCGACGTCGGGCCCGTGGCGTTCGTCACCAGCCGCTGCTCGCTGAGCGCGCGGCGCATCACCTCGGGCGCCGCAACGTCCAGCTCGCACGCCAGCATCAGCCCGCGCCCGCGCACCGCGACGACGTGCGCCAGGCGCTCCAAGCCCTGCGCGAGCCGGCGGCCTTGCTCGCGCACGTTCTCCAGCAGACCTGCGTCTTCGGTCAGCTCCAGCGCCGCGAGCGCCGCCGCGGCGGCGACGGGGCCGGCGGCGAACGTCGAGCCGTGATCGCCCGGCGCGAGCACGTCGGCCAGCCGCTGCCCCGTGACCAGCGCGCCGATCGGCAGGCCGCCGCCGAGCGCCTTGGCCGTCGTCAGCGCGTCGGGGCGAACGCCCGTCTGCTCATACGCCCACAGCGTCCCCGTGCGGCCCATGCCGCACTGGATCTCGTCGAAGATCAGCGCCGCGCCGTGCTCGTCGCACGCCTCGCGCGCGGCCTGCAGGCACTCCTCGGAGAGCACGTGCACGCCGCTCTCGCCCTGGATCGGCTCGAGGATCACCGCCGCCGTGCGCTCGTCGACCGCCGCCGCCAGCGCCGCCGGCGTCGCCTGCACCGCGCGAAAGCCGGGCACCAGCGGCGCGAACGGCGCCTGCTTTGACTCCTGCGGCGTCGCCGACAGCGAGCCGTACGTGCGCCCGTGAAAGGCCCCGTGCACGACCACGAACTCGCCGCCCGGCCGCGCCTTGCGCGCGAGCTTGATCGCCGCCTCGTTGGCCTCCGCGCCGGAGTTGCAGAAGAACACCTTGCCGCCGAGGCTCGACCGCGACAGCCGCGCCGCCAGGCGCATCGCGGGCTCGGTGTAGAAGAGGTTGCTCGTGTGCATCAGCCTCCCCACCTGCTCGCGCACCGCCGCCACGACCCGCGGATGGCAGTGCCCGAGGCTCGTCACCGAGATGCCGCAGAGAAAGTCCAGGTACTCCTCGCCCTCGCCGTCCCACAGCCGCGAGCCCTCGCCGCGCACGAACTCCACCGGCATGCGCGCATAGGAGCCGATCACGCTGGAGCGCTCGAGCTCCTGCAGCTCGGCCAGGCTCATCCGGCGCCGCCATACGCGTTCATGGGGCGGCCTCGATCATCGTTCCGATCCCCTCATCGGTGAACAGCTCCAGCAGCAGCGAGTGCGCCACGCGCCCGTCGAGGATGTGCGCGGCGCTGACGCCGGCGTCGATCGCATCGACGCACGCGCTGAGCTTCGGGCGCATTCCGCCCGCCAGCTGCGGCAGCGCGTCGCGCACCTGCTCGGCGCTCGCCCGCGCGATGCGGCTCTCGGGCTGCTCGGCGTCGGCCAGCCAGCCCGGAACGTCGGTCAGGAAGATCACCTTGTAGGCGCCCATCGCGCCGGCGACCGCGCCGGCGGCCTCGTCGGCGTTGACGTTGTAGGAAAGCCCCTCGCGGTCGGCGCCGACCGAGGCGATCACCGGGATGTAGTCGCTGGCTACGTGCTCGATCACGCCGATGTTCACGCGCTCGATCGCGCCCACGAAGCCGATGTCCTCACCGCCGGGCGCCGCGCGGCGCGCCACGCGAAACAGCGACCCGTCGTCGCCGCACAGGCCGACAGCCGGTTGGCCGTGGCGGTTCAGGCGCAACACGATCTCCTTGTTGATCTTTCCCATCAAGACCATCTTCGCGACCTCGACCGTGTCCTCGTTGGACACGCGCAGGCCGCCCACGAACTCGATCGGAATGCCCAGGCGCTCCATGTAGGCGCTGATCTCCGGCCCGCCGCCGTGTACGACGATCGGGTTCAGGCCGACGTACTTCAGCAGCACTACGTCGCGCGCGAACTCCTCGCGCAGCGCCGCGTCCTCCATCGCCGCGCCGCCGTACTTGATGACCACCGTCTTGCCGTGAAACTCCCGGATGTACGGGAGCGCCTCCAGCAGCGTGCCTACGTCGCGCATCGGCGTGCTCCCTTCATGTCGTGTACTCCGCGTTGATCCGTATGTACTCGTGTCCCAAGTCCGAGAAGAAGACCTCCGTTTCGGCCCCCTCGCCGGGCAGGCCGATCTCGTATTCGAGCTCTGCGCCCTGCACAGCCGCCGCCAGCGCCTGCTCGTCGTAGGCGATCGCCGCGCCCGCCGCGCAGACGCTCGTCCCCTCGATCGCCACGTCGACGGCCAGCGGAGCCGCGCCGGGCAGCGCCGCGCCGACCGCCTGCACGATGCGCCCCCAGTTGGGGTCGGCGCCGTGCAGCGCCGTTTTCACCAGCGGCGAGTTGGCGACCGCGCGCGCCACCGCCTCGGCGCCGGGCAAATGCCCGCCGCGCACGACCACGCGCGCGATGCGCTCGGCGCCCTCGCCGTCGGCGACCATCATGATCGCCAGCTGGCGCAGCAGCGCGTCCAGCGCCTCGCCCAGGCGCAGCTCGTCCTCGCTGGAGGGCTCAACGCGTACGCCGCTGGTCCCCGAGCACATCAGGATCGCCGTGTCGTTGGTCGAAAGCTGCCCGTCGACCGAGGCGCGATCGAACGAGCGTTGCACGCACACGCTCAGCAGCAGCTGCGCCGTCTGCGCGTCCAGCTCGGCGTCGGTCTGCACGAAGCACAGCATCGTCGCGAAGCTCGGCGAGATCATCCCGGCGCCCTTGCACTGCGCGGTCAGGCGAACCGTGCCCGACGGCAGCGCCACGTCCAGCGCCGCGCGCTTCTCCGTGCGGTCGGTCGTCTGGATCGCCTGCTGGAAGGCCGCGTCGCCGCCGCGATCGAGCTGCGTGGACGCCACCAGGATGCCCTTGAGGATCGGATCGACGGGCAGGTGATGGCTGATCGCGCCCGTCGACGCCAGCGCGACCTGCGCCGGCTCGACGCCGAGCGCCATCGCCGCCGCGCCCTGCGTCTTCGCCGCATCGTCCAGGCCGCGCCCGCCCGTCGCCGCGTTCGCGCAGCCCGAGTTGGCCAGCACCGCGCGCAGCGCGTTCAGGCGACAGCGCTCCTGGGTCACGAGCACGGGCGCCGCCGGCGTGGCGCTGGCGGTGAAGCGCGCCGCGCTGACCGGCCGCTCGGCGTCGCACACGAGCACGCCCAGGTCGCGGTTGCCGCTCGGCTTGATCCCGCACACGACCCCCGCCGCGCGAAAGCCGCCCGGCAGGCCGGCGTCCGGCCCCAGGTCGCTGACGTGCGGCGGGGCCGGCGCCCAGCGCGAGTGAAAGAACGGCTGCGGCGGGGGCGTCGCGGTCGCTCCCGGCACGGGCGCAGAAGATGGCGTCGCGCCGCTCACATCAGGCCTTCGGTCTCGGGCAGCGCGAACATCACGTTGAGGTTTTGCACCGCCTGCGAGGAGGTGCCCTTCCACAGGTTGTCGATCGCCGACAGCACGATCACCTTGCCGGTGTGCGCATCGGCCTTGGCGAACAGCCGGCAGAAGTTCGTCTCCTGCACGTCGCGCGTCCCCGGCGGAGCGTTGACGACCTCGACGAACGGCTCGTGCGCGTACGCCGCCGCGAACAGCTCCGCGAGCTGCGCGTCGTCGACCGGCCGCGTCGTCGTCACGTAGCAGTCGGCCAGCTCGCCCTGGTCCAGCGGCACCAGATGGGCCTGGAACAGCACCGCCAGATCGTCGGTCGCGCCGGCGCCCGCGCGCAGCGGCGCCAACTGCTCCTCGATCTCCGGCGTGTGGCGGTGTTCGGCGACCTTGTAGGGAAGGATGTTCTCGCCGGCCATCGACAGGTGCGTCGTGTCGTCGAACGCGCGCCCGGCGCCCGAGACGCCCTGCTTGGCGTCGATCACCACGTCGGCGACCAGCCCCGCGCGGGCCAGCGGCGCCAGGCCGAGCACCGACGCCGTCGGATAGCAGCCCGGGTTGGCGACGATGCCCGCGCCCGCGATCCGCTCGCGGTGCAGCTCCGTCAGCCCGTACACCGCCTCGGCCAGCAGCTCAGGACGCGGATGCTCGCCGTACCACCGCTCGTAGGTCGCAAGCGAGGACAGGCGAAAGTCCGCGCTCAGGTCCACCACGCGCACGTCGCGCGCGCGCAGCTCGGCGACCGTCGGCGCGGCGGCCGCGTGCGGGTAGGCGACGATCGCCGCGTCGAGTTGACCGTATGCGTCGAGGTCGAGCTCGGCGATCGCAAGCGGCACGCGGTAGCGCGGGTACAGGTCGTCCAGGCGCCGCCCGACCTCCGAGCGGCCCGTCACCGCCACGAGCTCGAAGCGTGGGTGGCGCCACAGCAGGTGCGCGGCCAGCGCGCCCGCGAAGCCGGTCGCCCCGGCCACGAGCACGCGCGGCGAGCCCGGCGCGAACGCCTGCGAAAACGCGTCGGCGCCGGCGGTGGCGCTGCTCGCCGCAGCGGCGGCGCGGGCCGTGGCAGGGGGCGTCGAGCTGGCGTCAGCCACGCAGCTCACCGCCCAGCTCGCCCAGCGCCGCGACGATCCGCTCGCGCGCCGGCGCGACATCCTCGTCGGTCAGCGTGCGGTCGAGCGCGCGAAACGACAGCGCCAGCGCCAGCGAGCGCCGGCCCTCGCCGACCTGCTCGCCCGCGTAGGAGTCGAACACGCTCACGTCGTCGAGCGTCTCGCCCGCGGCGTCGCGCACCGAGGACAGCGCCTGCGCCGCCGACACGTCGTCGGGCAGGACCACCGCGAGATCCTGGCGCAGCGGCGGCACCGCGGGGAACGCCTGGAAGGCGATCGCCTGGGGCGCCGCCGCGGCGACCTTGCCCAGGTCGATCGCGAACGCGGCCGTGCGCTGCAGGTCCCAGGCGCCGGCTACGAGCGGGTGCAGCTCGCCGACGAAGCCCAGCGTCCGCCCGCCCGCGAGCACCGCCGCGCTGCGGCCAGGGTGCAGGAAGGGCCAGGCCTGCGGCTGCGCCGACCACTCCACGTGCAGCTGCCCGAGCAGCGCTTCCAGCAGCGCCTTGGCGGCGAAGAAGTCGGCCTGCGCGCCGACGCCGCGCCACGAGCGCGGCGCGAGCGAGCCGCTGAGCAGCGCGCCGAGGCCGTGGTGTTCGACGACCGCGCGCTCGTCGCCGGCGGCGCTCGCACGATAGACGGTGCCCGACTCGAAGATCGCGACGTCGGGGCCGTTGCGCGCGACGTTGTGCTGCGCGGCGTCCAGCAGCGAGCCCAGCAGCGTCGGGCGCATGATCGACTGCGCGTCCGACAGCGGGTTCTCCAGGCGAACGACGTCGCGAAGCGCGTGATCGGCGGGCAACAGCAGCCGGTCGAGCACGCTCGGCTCGGCGAAGCTCCAGCCGACGATCTCATGCAGGCCGCGGCCGACCATCGCGTCCTCCGCCGCGCGGCGCACGCGCTGGGCGTGCGTGAGCATTCCCGCGGCGCCGCGCCTCGCCGGCAGCGTGGCCGGCAGGCGGTCGACGCCGTCGATCCGCGCGACCTCCTCGATCAGGTCGACCTCGCGCGTGACGTCGTCGCGGCGCAGCGCCGGCACGGTCACGTCCAGGCCGTCGGGCGCCGGCTCGCTGGCGAAGTCCAGCGCGCGCAGGATCTCGGCCTGGCGCTGCACGGCCACCGACACGCCGAGGATGGCGCGCAGGCGCGACTCGCGCAGGCGCAGCGCCCGCGGCGGCGCCGGCTGCCACGCGACGTCGATCGTGCCCGGCGCCGGCCGCGCGCCGCAGCACTCGACCATCAGCCGCGTGGCCACGGCCTGCGCGTGCATGCACTGCTCCGGCTGCAGCCCCTTCTCGAAGCGCGACGACGCCTCGCTGCGCAGCCCCAGCGCCCACGACGCGCGGTGGATGCTCGGGCCGTCCCACGTCGCCACCTCCAGCAGCACGCGCGTCGTCTGCGCCGAGACCTCCGAGCGCGCGCCGCCCATCAGCCCGGCGATCGACGTCGGGCCGTCGGCGTCGTCGATCACGACCATCTGCGCGTCCAGCGTGCGCGTCTGCCCGTCGAGCGTCTGCACCTGCTCGCCGTCGCTTGCGCGGCGCACGGTCAGCTTCGCGCCGGCGACGCGGTCGAGGTCGAACGCGTGCAGCGGCTGGCCGGTCAGCAGCATGGCGTAGTTGGTGATGTCCACGACGTTGTTGATCGAGCGCTGCCCGGCGGCCATCAGGCGCGCCTTCAGCCACGGCGGCGACGGACCGATCGAGACGTTCTCGAACACGCGCGCGGTGAAGCGCGGGCACAGGTCGGGGCACTGCACGGCCACCTCCGCGCCCGCGACCGGACCCTCAGAGCCCGCGTCCTGCGACCACGGCGCGTCGGCCAGCGCGGCGCCCGTCGCCGCGTGCAGCTCGCGCGCGACGCCGTACACGCCCAGGCAGTCCGGCCGGTTGGGCGTGATCTCGAGCTCCAGCACGTCGGTGGAGATCGCCAGCACGTCACCCAGCGGCGTGCCCGGCGCAAGCTCCGCGTCGAGCGTCAGCCCGTCGAGCACCATGATGCCCTCCCCGCCCGTGCCGATCTGCAGCTCGTTCTCGGCGAGGATCATGCCTTCGGAGACGACCCCGCGCAGCTTCGCGCGCTCGAGCTTGGTGCCGTCCGGCATGACCGCGCCGGGCCTCGCCACGGCGACCGTCTGACCGGCCGCCACGTTGGGCGCCCCGCAGACGATCGTCGCCGGCGCAGCGTCGCCGTCGCCGCTCGAGCCGCCGAGATCGACCGTGCACACGCGCAGGCGATCGGCGTCGGGGTGCGGCTGCACGTCGAGCACGCGTCCGACGACGAACCCCTCGCCGTCCACCACGCCCTGGTGGTGAATCGCCTCGACCTTCGTTCCCGTCAGCGTCAGGCGCTGCTCGATCGCGCGCACGTCGAGCCGCGGGTCGCAGTATTCGCGCAGCCATGTCAAGGGGACGCGCATCTCACCCAGCTCCGATCCTAGCCACGGTCCATCGACGCGTGTTCATCAGAACTGGTCCAGGAACCTGAGGTCGTTTTCGTAGTAGAGGCGCAGGTCGGGCACGCCGTGCTTGAGCATGGCGATCCGCTCGACGCCCATCCCCCAGGCGAACCCCTGGACCTTCTCGGGGTCATATCCCGGTGAGTTGGCCTCGCTGGTGGGCACGTGGGAGTAGACGTTGGGGTCGACCTCGCCGGCGCCCAAGACCTCCAGCCAGCCCTCGCCCTTGCACAGATAGCAACGTGAGCCGTCGCGCAAGAAGCCCTTGCCCTCGCAGTGAAAGCACGACACGTCGACCTCGACGCTGGGCTCGGTGAAGGGGAAGAAGTGCGGGCGCAGGCGCACGTCGCGCTCGCTGGTGCCCGTCTGCGTATCGCCGAAGACGGCGCGCGCGAACATCAGAAGCGTCCCCTTGAGGTCGGCCAGCGTGATGTCCTCGTCGACTGCCAGGCCCTCGATCTGATGGAACTGCGGCGTGTGCGTGGCGTCGGAGTCCGGGCGGTAGACGCGTCCGGGGATCACCACGTAAAGCGGCGGCGGGTGGGCCTCCATCGCGCGCACCTGCATCGGCGAGGTGTGCGTGCGCAGCACCAGCTCCTCGGCCGCCAGCGGCGAGGGCGGCAGCCCGGCGCGCGGCGCGGACGGCTCCAGCAGGTCGCAACGGGCGACGTAGAAGGTGTCGGTGCGCGCCCGCGCGGGGTGCGTGGGGCTGTGGTTGAGCGCGTCGAAGTTGTAGTGAACGCTCTCCACCTCCGGGCCCTCCATGACGGTGAAGCCGAGGCCGAGGAAGATGTCTTCCAACTCGCGGCGCATCCTCGTCAGCAGGTGCAGGCGCCCGACCGGCTGCGGCGGCGCGCCCGGCAGCGTCACGTCGACGCGGTCGTCTGCGAGCGCGCGCTGCAGCTGCTCGCCGTCGAGCTGCTGCGCGCGCTGCTCGATCAGCGACTCGAGCGCCTGGCGCGCCTGGTTTGCGGCCTTGCCCACGGCGCCGCGCTGATCGGGCGGCAGCTGGGCGACGCCGCGCAGCATCTGCGGCAGCTCGGCCTTGCGGCCGAGATAGCGCACGCGCAGGTCCTCCAGCGCATCGGGCGCGGCCGCCGCGGCGATCTCCGCCTCGGCCTGTGCGCGTAGCTCGTCGATGCGCTCGATCATGACGTGCGGACCCTAGATGAGCGGGGGGAAAGCCGGCGCCCACGCGTTACCTCGTACAGCGCGACCGTGGCCGCCATCGCCGCGTTCAGCGACTCCGAGGCGATCGGTATGCGCGCGCTGCGCTCGCATGCGGCGACGACGTCCGCCGGCAGGCCGTCGCGCTCGGCGCCGACCAGCAGCGTCAGCGCCGCCGCGTCTCCGTCTCCGCCGACCAACTCCTGCTCTGCATCGGCGAGCAGCGCCACGCGCTCGCGCGGCAGCTCGCCGACGTCCTGCACGCGCGCGAGCGACACGAAGAAGATCGCGCCCATGCTCGCGCGCACGGCCTTCGGCGAGTGCGGGTCGGCGCAGCGCGGCCCGAGCGCCACGCAGTCGGCGCCGAACGCCTGCGCCGAGCGCACGATCGCGCCGACGTTGCCCGGGTCGCCTACGCCGTGCAGGTACACGCACAGCGGCCCCCTCGGCTCGCTCCAGCGCTGCTCGTAGACGCCGATCGCCCGCGTGCCGGAGCCCAGCGACGAAACCGAGCGCAGCGCCGCCGCCTGCACGTCGACGAAGCCCGCGCCGCCGATGCCCGAGCCGGCCAGGCGGTAGCCCTCGAGCGGCGCACGCCCGGCCTGCGCGGCGGCGAGCACCAGGTCCTCGCCCTCGACGGCGAAGCGCCCGGAGCGCTCGCGCTCGCGGCGGGTCGCCAGGCGCTTGACGCTCTTGAGCCTTGGATTTTGATTCGAGGTTATGAGTGTCATCGAAACGGTTGGTCTGCGGATGCTGTTGCGGGCATAAAAAAAGCGCCGTCCTGCTGGAGAACGGCGCCCGTGAGGCTGGTCGTTGTCGGTTGCCGGGTCAGGCAGCCGACGCCTCGCGGGCGACCTCGGCAAAACGTCGGAAGGTGTCGGCGTCGCGCACGGCGATGTCCGCGAGCACCTTGCGGTCGAGCTCCACGCCGGCCAGCTTCAGGCCGTGCATGAGCTGGGAATAGCTCATGCCGTTTACGCGTGCGGCGGCGTTGATGCGCGTGATCCACAGCCTGCGGAAATCGCGCTTGCGGTTGCGCCTGTCGCGGTAGGCGTAGGCGTCCGCCTTCATCAGCGCCTCCTTGGCGCGCTTGTAGTTCGAGTGCGCCTCGCCGCGGAAGCCCTTCGTCAGCTCGAGCGTCGCGCGGCGCTTCTTGCGCGCGTGGACGGAGCGCTTGACGCGCGTCACTTGCCCACCCCCAGCATGCGCTTGATCCGCGGCACGTCGTGCTCGTTGATCATCTTCGGCGCGCCCAGCGCACGCTTCTTTTTCGGCGACTTCTTCTCGAGGATGTGGCTCGTGAAGGGATGGCGGCCGCGCACCTTGCCGGAGCCGGTGACTTTGAAGCGCTTCTTCGCGCCGGAGTGGGTCTTCATCTTGGGCATGATCGCGAGCGGACGATTATGACACGGCCGTGTCCGCGGACGCGTCCGCGGTATCGCCCGAGTCCTGCTCGGGCTGCGCCTGCTCGGCGCTCGCCGGCGCCTGGTCCTCGCCGGAAGCCGCATCGGCGCCGGGCGCGTCGCCGTCGCCGGAGGGCGCCTTGGCGCCGGCGCCGGGCGCGTCGCCGTCGCCGGAAACCGCAGGCGCCTGCGGCGTCTCGACGGCCTTCACGGCCTCGGCGTCCAGCGGGGACGCCAGCGCGGCCGCCGCGACGTCGCCGGTGTGGCCGGTGGGGAAGACCTCGTCGGCGGCCTCGCCGGCCTCGGCTTTGCCCGACAGCACGGCTTTGGAGGGCGCCATCATCATCGTCATGTTGCGCCCTTCCTGGATCGGGCGCTGCTCGACGACGCCGAGCTCGGCCAGCTCCTCGGCCAGGCGGTCGAGGATCGCCGTGCCGCGCTCGGGGTGCGTCACCTCGCGCCCGCGGAACATGATCGTCACCTTGACCTTGTCCTTGTGGCGCAGGAAGCGCTCGACGTGGTGCTTCTTGGTGTCGTAGTCGTGCTCGGCGATCTTCGGGCGGAACTTGATCTCCCTGACGGTGATCTGCTGCTGGTGCTTGCGCGCCTGCTTGACCTTCTGCGCCTGCTCGTACTTGTACTTGGAGTAGTCGAGCACGCGACAGACCGGCGGGCGGGCCTCGGGCGCCACCTCGACCAGGTCGAGATCGCGCTCCTGGGCGAAGGCGAGCGCGTCGGGCGTCTTCAGCACGCCGACCTGATTGCCCTCGTCGTCGATCAGGCGAACCTCGGGAACGCGGATGCGCTCGTTGATCCTCGTCGTGTCCCGCTCGGGCGGGCGCCGGTCGAACCTGCGGGGAACCGGCACTAGCTGTTTCGAACGCGCGTCAAGCTGCTGCTAGGCGCGCTCTGTGGTTTGGCGGGGCTTCAAGGCGGGGGAGTATAGCTGCCCCCGCAAGCGATCGCCGAACTCTTCGACCGTCGCCGACCCCACGTCGCCGCCGCGATGCTCGCGCACGGAGACGGTCCGCTCGCCCTGCTCGCGCTCGCCGACGATCAGCATGTAGGGCACCTTGCGCAGCTCCGCCTCGCGAATCTTTCGCCCGACCGACTCGTTGCGCTCGTCCAGCTCGACGCGCACGCCGTCGTCGCGCAGCGCGTCGCGCACGCCGGCCGCGTAGCCGTTGAAGCGATCTGACACCGGCAGGACGATCGCCTGCACCGGCGCCAGCCACAGCGGCAGCTCGCCGGCGTAGTGCTCGAGCATGATGCCGATGAAGCGCTCGTAGGAGCCGAACAGGGCACGGTGGATCATCACGGGCGTGTGCTCGTCGTTGTCCGCGCCGGTGTACCTCAACCCGAAGCGCTCGGGCATCGAGTAGTCCAGCTGGACTGTTCCCAACTGCCACGAGCGCCCCAGCGAATCGGTCATGTGCATGTCGATCTTGGGGCCGTAGAAGGCGCCGTCTCCCGGGTTCAGCTCGTACTCCAGGCCCTGCTCGGCAAGGGCGTTGGCGAGCTTGGCCTCGGCGCGGTCCCACATCTCGTCGCTGCCGATGCGCTGCTCCGGGCGCGTGGAGAGCTCCAGGCGAACGTCCAGGTCGAACAGGTCATATGTGTCGAACGCCATCTGCAGACAGCCCGAGACCTCCTGCTGCACCTGCTCCTCGGCGCAGAAGATGTGCGCATCGTCCTGGGCGAAGTGGCGCACGCGCAGCAGTCCGTGCAGCACGCCGGAGGGCTCGTTGCGGTGCAGCAGGCCGGGCTCTGAGTAGCGCACGGGCAGGTCGCGGTAGGAGTGGCGCTGAGAGCCGAACAGGTGCGCATGGGCCGGGCAGTTCATCGGCTTGACGCCCATCTCATGTCCCTCGACGTCGAGCGTGAACATGTTTTCGCGGTACTTGCCCCAGTGCCCGGAGGTCTTCCACAGCTCCGCGTCGTAGATCTGCGGCGTCTTGACCTCTGAGTAGCCGCGCTGGCGGCCCATCTCACGCGACACGCCGACGAGCGCGTTGAACACGGTCGTGCCCGCGGGCAGCCAGAAGGCCGCGCCGGGCGAGACGTCGGAGAAGGCGAACAGGCCGAGCTCGCGGCCCAGCTTGCGATGGTCGCGCGCCTTGGCCTGCTCGATGCGCTCCAGGTGCTCGTTCAGTTCCTCCTTCGAGAAGAACGCCGTGCCGTAGATGCGCGTGAGCATCGTGCGGCTGGAATCGCCGCGCCAGTAGGCGCCGGCGACCGACTGCAGCTTGAAGGCGCCAACCGACTTGGTGCTCGGCGCGTGCGGCCCGCGACAGAGGTCGGTGAACGCACCGTTGGTGTACAGCGACACCGACTCCAGCCGCCGCGGCGGCTGCGCCGACTCGGCCTGCGCGACGAGGTCGTCGATCAGCTCGACCTTGTAGTCCTGGCCTTCGCCGGCGAAGCGCTCGCGTGCCTCGCCGGGGCTCACGTCGCGGCGCTCGAACGGCTCGGCGGCCTTCACGTGCGCGCGCATGCGCTCTTCGATCTTCGGAAAGTCGGCCTCGGAGACGCTCACGCCGTCGGGAAACTGGAAGTCGTAGTAGAAGCCGTCGGCGATCGGCGGGCCGATCGAGATCTTCACGCCGCCATAGAGCTCGAGCACGGACTCGGCGAGCACGTGCGCGGTGTCGTGGCGGATCAGCTCCAGCGCCTTGGCGCCGTCGCGCTTGGTGACGATCGCCAGCGACGCTCCGTCGGGCAGCGCGCGCGACAGGTCGCGCAGCTCGGGCCCCTCGCCGGCCTCGGGATGGCTGACCTCGACGGCCAGCGCGGCGCGCGCGAGCCCCGCGCCGATCGCCGCGGCGGCGTCGGCGCCGGTGGCGCCGTCGGCGAGCTCCAGCGCCTTGCCGTCGGGAAGAGTCACCGTGAGCGTCATCTCAGCGCTGCAGGCTACCCGGCCGCCGCGCCGGCGACCGCTCGACGCTCCTCGCGAAATCCCGGACGCGCTCCGGCGCCCAGCCGGATGGCGACGCGGTCGCGCAGCGCACTGAGAAACACCTATGTAGACGATCGTCTGCATATGCGAACATCGCCGCATGTCCAAGCGCAACCAGGCCGCCGTCACGATCGCCCTCTCCCCCGCGCAGGTCGACGCCGTCGTGCGCGCCGCGTCCCCCGGCAACGCTCCGAGCATCGCGTCGACGATCGCCGGCTCGCTCGCGCGGGCGCGCGCGGGCGGCGACGAGCGCGGCAACGGCGCGCAGGCGCCCAAGGGCGGCGGCAGGCCGAGCGCCGACCTCTTCTCTCGCGAGATCGACGACCCGCGCCTGTCGCGCTCGCTGCTGCGCGGCTTCTCGCTGCTCGCCGGCTTTGGCTCAAACGGCGACGAGCGCGGCATCGTCGAGCTGGCCAACGATCTCGGCATGAGCCCGAGCACGGCGCATCGCTACGCGCTGACGCTCGTCGAACTCGGCCTGCTGGAGCGCTGCCCGACGACGCGCAAGTACCGCCTGCCGGCTCTGTAGGCCATGCACCGCGCACCCAGGTCGATCAGGCGGCGGCCTGCGCAAGGTGCGGGTTGCGTCGTCGCGACGCCGTCAGGAAGGCGGCGACGACGGTCCTGTCGAATTGCGTGCCGGCGCAGCGGGCGAGCTCCGCGCAGGCCTCCTCGTGGCTGCGCGCGCGCCGGTGCGCGCGGTCGCTGACGATCGCCGCGTAGGCGTCGGTCACGGCCAGCACGCGCGCCTCCAGGGGAATCTGCTCGCCGCGCAGGCCACGCGGGTAGCCGCGGCCGTCGGGGCGCTCGCGGTGACAGAGGATCCACTCGCCGATGTCCTCCAGGCTGACGTCGCCGAGCAGCGCGGCGCCGAGCTCGGGGTGCTTGCGCACCTGCGCCCACTCGCGCTCGTTCAGCGGCCCGCTCTTGGCCAGGATCGCCGCGGGGATCCTGTCGCGGCACTGCCCGCAGACGAGCGCGGCGAAGCGCACTCGCGCGATGCGCTCCTCGCCGAGGCCCAGCTCGCGCGCCGTCAGCTCCGCCAGGTGGCCGGCCAGCCGTCGCGGGCGGGGCCGGTACTCGACGCTGCCCAGCCGCCGGCGCTCGGCGCCGCAGGAGTCACAGACGAGGACCAGCGCAAGCTGCCCCGTGGCGGGCAGAAAGCGAGCGCCGCCGCTCTGCAGCGCCGAGTGATCGCAGGCCATGGCGATCCATCGGCCGCGACCGCCGCGAGGCGCAAAAACTGCGCCTTTGCTGGACTAATTCGCGGCGGCCGGCGCGCGCAGCAGCTGCGGGCCCTCGGCGTCGGGGTCGGGCTTGTTGACCGCCGGGTTGGCCGGCGTGGCCGACAGGCGCGATTCGTCCAGCGCGCCGCACAGCGCGAGCGCTTCCTCGGCGTCCAGCCCGCGGTCGAGCCACGCTTGCTGCGCGTCGCGGTCGGCCAGGATCACGGGCATGCGGTCGTGGATCGCGGCGGCGACGCGGTTGGGCGTCGAATCGCAGGTCAAGAGCGCGACGCTGTGCACCCACTCGCCGTCCACCTTCGCGGGCGTCCACAGCGCGGCGAAGGCGAACGGAACGCCGCCGTCGACGCGGAACAGGAAGGGCTGGCGCGGCGTGTCGCGGCGCTCGGGCTTCAGCCACTCGTAGTAGCCGTCGGCGATCTGCAGGGCGCGACGCTCACCGCGCGCCACCAGGCGGCGGTAGGCGGGCTTGCTGGTGACGGTCTCGATGCGGGCGTTGATCATCTTGTTGCCGATCGCCGCGTCGCTGGCCCACGACGGGATCAGGCCCCAGCGCATCAGCTCGGCCTGCGGCCGGCCCTTGGGGGCCACGACCGTCAGCACCTCTTCGGTCGGCGCGATGTTGTAGCGGTGCGTGCCCCGCTCGCCGGGAAACGGCACCTTGAAGCGTTCGTTGAGTTCCTGCACGCCGGCGGTGTTGGTGTAGCGCCCACACACGAGCTCGAGGATAGGCGCTGAAAAGCGCCTCCGGTCTCGCCACGCCCGCGGCGCTCGCCTTCGTCGCGCTCGCCGCAGCGACGGAGGGCCCCGCCGAAGCGGAGCCCTCTGTCACTTCACTGTGTCCCGCCGGCGACTTCGCGCTAGGCGGTTTCGACCGTGACCAGCGGCTGGGATCCGCCCCAGCAGCCGGAGTCCAGACGGAAGCTGCCGGTGCCGGAGCTGCCTCCGTCGCAGTAGGCGCCGCCCCACGTGGAGTCGAGGTAGCCGTCTTCGGGCTGCGGCTGGGAGCCGACGGTCGCCGTGCCGGTGAGGGCCACGTTGAGCGAGTCGTAGGGCCCGCCTTCAGGCGCGATCGAGCGCTGCGGTTCGGTCCCGAAGTCGCTCGTGTTGTACGCGACGGCGACGATCGCCGGTTTGGGCAGCACGACGCCCTTGAGCGGGAAGGCGATCTTGAACAGCTTGCCGTGGAAGCAGTTGCCCATCATGTACCAGCCGCCTTCGCCCGGGCACTTGGTCGGGTTGGCCGAGGGCCTGTAGGGCATCTTGAACGTCTTGGTGATCGATGCCACCAGCGTCCCGACCGAGTTTTCGGGACCGACCGTGTAGATGTGCAGCGTCACGGGCCATTCGAACTTCGCGCCTTTGACGGTCGTGCACGAGTCGTCGGTGGCGCTGCCGCTCTGGCACGCCCAACTGCTCATGCCGACCTTCACTTTGAGCTTGCTCGCGTTCGGCCCGGCGGCTTCGATCTCGCTGCCGAATTCCGAGGTCGACGTCGCCTCGAAGGCCTGCGAGGGCACGTTGCCGGGCATCGGGCTCGGCATGCTGTTGTAGATGACAGTGCCGCTCGCGCTGGCGGCGCCCGCCGCGATGGCCAGCGACGCAATCGCCGCTGCGAGCGATGCCGCCAACTTCACGGCACTCGCGGGAATCCTTCCGTTCATGTCTTTCTCCTTCGTCGCCTTGCGCCCAGGGTCGATCGACCCATGGGCATCCAAGCCCCTCCAGGGGCACATCGGACGACGCCGCTCGGCTTGTGAGTTGTCCTCCACAAGAGGGACGGCCGCAGCCGTCCCCACCCCCTTGCAGCCCCCGTCTGGCGCGACACGCTATGCGCAGCGCGCGCTCTTGTCAACCTTCGCGTGCGACCGCAGGCCGGCCGGCGGGCTGCGGCTCGCGCCACATGCGCCACTGCGGCGGCGCGCCGCGGCCGAGCGCGAACTGCTCGGTGACAGCGAATCCATGGCGTTCGTAGAGCGCGCGGTTGCGCGCCGTGGAGGCCTCCAGGAAGGCGGGCACGCGCTCGCGGTCGCAGCGCTGCAGCACGGGCGCCAGCAGCGCGCCGCCCAGCCCGCGCCCCTGCCACGGCGGATCGACGCCGAGGAAGGCCAGGTAGTAATGCGGCGGGTGGGCGGGCTCGGCCGGATGGCCCTTTTCGAGCACCGTCAGCGCGCGCACGACGCGTGGGAAATGGCGGGCGAAGACCGCGAGCATCGGCGGCGTCAGCCGCAGCTGCTCGACGAGCCCGTTCTTCCACCGTCCCGGCGGCTCCCACACGGCGACGCCGGCGACGCCGGCCGTCGTGTACGTCTGCTCCTCGGCCATCCAGACGCGGCGCAGGAACAGCTCGAAGCCGCGGCGCAGGATCTTCATGCGGCGCGTGTCGCCGCGCAGCACCCACGTGAAGACGGGGTCGTCGAAGAACGCGCGAGCCAGCACGCCGGCCATCGCCGCGGTGTCGGCGTCGAGCGCCCTGCGCACGGTCGCCGCCTCCTCGTTCGCCGCGGCTATGTCGACCATCGCTCCCCCTTCAGGCGTCGCGCTCGATGCCCGGCAGCGAGCGGGCGATCGAGCGCGTCAGCGACGCGTGCACGATCGGCGCGATGCCGGGAATCGGCGATGCGATGCGGATGTCATAGACGAAGCGCGTGCCGCCGCTCGGCGTGGGCGCGAACGTCATCACGCCGACGTGGCCGCGCAGCGGGCTGCCCTTGGTGATGCGATAGACGATCCGCTGCGCCGGCACGAACTCCTCGACGGTCTCCTCGAACGCCGGCAGCGGCCCGATCTGCAGTTGGCGCGCCGAGCCCACGCCGTTGCGCTCGCCGTCGCCGTCGCGCAGGCGCGTGACCTTCGCGCCGAACACGTCGGCCAGGTTCTCGTGCTCGGCCAGGTGGGCGAAGATGCGCTGCGGCGGCTTGGCGAAGTCGTGCTCGACGTGCACGTGACGGGCGCGCATGCGAGCAGCCTACCCGCGCGCCGCGCGCCGCGCGTTGCTCTGCGCCCGGGCGTTCGGCGCCCAGACGGGCTCGGGCGCCTCCAGCGCCTGCAGGTGCTCCAGCACGCGCGCGACCCAGGCTTCAGACACCTCGTCGGCCTGCACGGACAGCCGCGGCGCGCCGATCTGCAGGTCGGCGGGAGCGGCGATGCCGAGGTGGTCGAGCACGCTGCGCACGACCGCGTCGGTGCTCTCGGCGAGCTCCTCGTAGGTGACCTTCAGCGGCTCGTAGCCGAGTCCGAGGAAGTAGGCGTCCCACGAGGCGTCGTGCGCTGTCAGCTGGCGCATCAAATAGTTGATCGCGCGGAAGGAGAAGACGGGCTCGGGCGCGCGTCCCTCGCGCCCGTCGTCGCCGGCGCCGGCCTCGCGCCGCCAGGCCTGCGTCTGCACGGCCTTCCACAGCGAGACCGCCTGGCGGACCTTGTCGCGGCGCGTGATCTGCACGTAGCGCAGGCCGGGAAAGGCGCGCGCGAGCAGGTCGGGCAAGGAGCGGCCGGCGTTGCCCTCGATGCCGCGTAGCAGCTCGGCGAAGTCGCCGAGGTAGCCCCACATGACCTTCGCGCCGAACACGCCGTTGGCCGTCGTGCCCTCGCGCAGCGCCCACGCGAGGTACTGGTCGTAGATGTCCGGGCGCCACAGCGCGTTGGGCTTGGGCGCATCCTCGAGCATCTCGCGAAAGGCCAGGCGCTCGACGATGTTGGGGTGGCGGTCGGGGTCGAAGTACTCGTGCGGGCGGCGCGGCACGCCAGAGCGGCGCAGCGCCTCGAAGTACTCCTGCGGGCGCCCTGCCAGGCCCGTCCGATCGAGCTCGTGGCAGAGTAGGGTGCTGCCGCTTCGCGGCGTCGCGCAGACCAGATAGGAGAGCATCGGCTTCATCGCAGGGAACCTCAGGTACTTCAGTCATCCGATCGTAAAACTTATTATTAATAATTAATTATGTCCAGCCGGCCGAACATCCTCTACCTGCACTCGCACGACACCGGGCGCTACATCCAGCCCTACGGCGAGGCCGTGCCGATGCCCAACGTGCAGGCGCTGGCCGACCAGGGCGTGCTGTTCCGCGAGGCCTTCTGCGCCGCGCCGACGTGCTCGGCCAGCCGCGCCTGCCTGCTGACCGGCCAGTACGGGCAGAGCAACGGCATGCTCGGCCTCGCCCACCGGGGGTGGTCGCTGCGCGACTACAGCCATCACATCGTGCATACCCTGCGCGACGCCGGCTACACCTCGGCGCTGATCGGCGAGCAGCACATCGCCAAGGACCCGCGGGCGATCGGCTACGACGAGGTCGTCAAGGTGCCGACGACGCACGTCGAGTCCGTCGCGCCGCTGGCGATGGAGGTGCTGCGCCGCCCGCGCGAGAAGCCGCTGTTTTTGTCGGTGGGCTTCTTCGAGACGCACCGCGAATTCCTCGGCCCGGGCTCGCTGCGCGACGTGCAGTACTCCAAGCCGCCCAACAACCTGCCCGACGCGCCGCAGGTGCGCGCCGACGTGGCCGCCTTCAAGGCCAGCGTGCGCTCGCTCGACCACGGCGTCGGCATGGTGCTCAACGAGCTCGACAGCGGCCATCTGAGCGAGAACACGCTGGTGATCTTCACGACCGACCACGGCATGCCGTTCCCCGGCGCCAAGGCGACGCTGTACGACCGCGGGCTCGGCGTCATGCTGATCCTGCGCGGGCCCGAGCCATTCGGCGGCGGGCGCGTGCACGACGGCCTGGTCTCGCACATCGACCTCTACCCCACGATCTGCGAGCACCTGGGCATCGAGCGCCCGCCGTTTTTGCAGGGCGTCTCGTTGATGGCGCTGCTGCGCGGCGAAGCTGCGCAGGTGCGCGAGGAGGTCTTCGCCGGCTCGACCTGGCACGCCGCCTATGAGCCCCAGCGCGCCGTGCGCACGACGCGCCACAAGTACATCCGCCGCTGGGGCGAGCGGCGAACGCCGGTGCTGGCGAACACCGACGACGGCCCCAGCAAGGACCTGCTGCTGGCACACGGCTGGGCCGAGCGCGAGATCGCCAAAGAGCAGCTCTATGACCTGCTCTACGACCCCAACGAGGCCAACAACCTGCTCGAGGACCCGCGCTATTCAGGCGTGCTCGCCGACCTGCGCATGCGCCTGCAGCTGTGGATGCAAGAGACCCACGATCCGCTGCTGGCCGGGCGCGTGGACCCACCGCCGGGCGTCGAGATCAACCTGCCCGACCAGCGCTCGGCGAGCGAGCCGACGACGCGCATCGACTGAGCGCCAAGGTCTGACGCCTCGGCCTGCCGATCAACCGCGTCGCGCGTCGCTCGGCTCGCGCTTCAGCGTGCTACGGCGTGAGAATCAGCTTGCCGCGCGTGTGCCCGGCCTCGCTCAGCTCATGCGCCGCCGTCACCTGGGAGAGCGAGAACGTGCCCGCGATCTCGACGCGAACGTCGCCGGCGGCGACGAGCTCGGCGATCTTCGCCAGCTGCTCGGCGCTGGGGCTCATGATCAGCAGCTCGGCGCGCACGCCGCGCTCGGCGGCCTGCTCCTCTGGCGGCGCACCGGCGATCACCACGATCACGCCGCCCTCGCGCACCGTCGGCACGAGCGTCGCCGTCGTCGCGCCGCCGACCGTGTCGAATGCCACGTCCACGTCGCCGACGGCCTCGGCGACGTCCTGCGCGGTGTAGTCGACGTACTCGTCGGCGCCGAGCGCGAGCACGAACTCGCGATTGCGCGCCGAGCCGGTGCCGATCACGCGCGCGCCCGCGTGCTTGCCGAACTGCACCGCCAGATGGCCGACGCCGCCGGCGGCGCCCGCGACGAGCAGCGTCTGCCCGCGCTGCAGCCCACCGCGGTCGAACAGCGCCTGCCACGCGGTCAGGCCGGCCACGGGAATGGCGGCCGCCTGTTCGTGGGTCAAACCGGGCGGCTTGCAGGCGATCGCCGGCGCCGGCGAGGTGGCGAACTCGGCGTAGCCGCCGCGCGGCGCGAAGCCGAACACGTCCTCGCCCTCGGCGAAGGCGTCGGCTTGCGACTGCTCGACCGTGCCCGAGATGTCGTTGCCGAGCACCGCCGGCAGCTGCTTGGCCGAGAGTCCACGCCGGTACTTCCAGTCGATCGGGTTGATCGACGCGGCGCGCACGCGGATCAGCACTTCGCCGTCGCCGGGCTCCGGCCGCGCGACGTCCTGCACGCGCAGGACCTCAGGGCCTCCGGTCTCGCTCAGCAGCACGGCGCGCATGGCTTCCTCCTCGATCGACGGCTCTCGAACGAGTCTAGCCGCGGCCTGCTCGCGCTCGACGCGTGTCGGCGCGCTGGGGGTTGCCCGAGGGCGGCGTTGCGCAGCGCCGGCGCGAGGCAGATGTTGCCGTCCTGCGCGTTGCCGTCCTGCGCCCTGCTGCGCCACCGCCGGCCCGTCGTCTCGCGGCAGGCCGGCGACCGGCCGCACGGTCTTATGGCTTAATCGCAGGGTGGCCGCTGCAAGTGAACGAGCGGGCGCGCGGCCCCCATCGCCGGCCGCGATCGCGCGCCGCCTGCGCGACGGCAGGCAGCGACTGTGGCTGGCGCTCGACCTGCTGATCGTCGCGTGGCTGATCTGGCTGTTCGACGCGATCAACGACCTCGCGCCCGTGCGCCAGCAGCTCGCCGAGCGAAACGGCGACGGCGTGCTCGCGCTGGAGCGCTCGCTGCATCTGGACCCCGAGCGCGCGCTGGACGTGTGGCTGGCGCGCCGGCACGTGCTCAGCCAGGTGGTTGTGTTCTGGTATGAGAACGTGCACATCGTCGCCACGCTGGCCGTCTATGCGTGGCTGTGGTGGCGCCGCGCGGATCTGCTTGGCGTGATGCGCTGGACTCTGGCGATCGTCAACGCCGTCGCGCTGGCCGTCTTCTGGAGCCTTCCCGTCGCGCCGCCGCGCATGCTCGACGGCGGCTACGTCGACCTCGTCGCGCGCGTGCACGGCCTGCCGGTGTGGCGGCTTGGCGCGACGGCGCTGAACTCCAACCAGCTCTGTTCGCTGCCCTCGCTGCACATCGCCTGGGCGACCTGGTGCTCGATCGCCGTGTGGCACATGACCGCACGGCGCTGGCTGCGCGCCCTCGCCGTCGTGTATCCGTTGGTCACGACGTTCGCGGTGATGGCGACCGGCAATCACTTCCTCGCAGACGCCGTCGGCGGGGCCGGTCTGACGGGCGCGGCGTTCTTCCTGCTCAGCCGCAGGGCGATTCGCGTGCGGCTCGGCTGGCGCCCGGGCGTGGCAAGCGGTGCTGCGGGCGCCTGAACGCAGCGCGGACCCGCGGACCACAGACCGCGGACTGCGGGCCTCGCGCGAGCGCCGAGGCGCAGATGCGAAGTCCGGTCAGCGTTCTTCGAGCTGGCGCTTGAGTTCTTCGTTTTCGCGTTCGACGCTGCGGCGATTGGCTTCGGCTTCACCCGCGCGTTCTGCTTCCTGCGCGCCGGAGGGCGCCGGCGTCGGCGTGCTGGTCGTCGCGGTGACGGTGTCCGTGCGCACGACCACCTTGGGCTGGACGACGGTGGTCGTATGACCGACCGTGCGCGTAACCGCCGGCTGACCGCCGCGCGCCGTCTGGGTGACGGTCTTGCCGTTGTCGCCTAGCGCGAGCCCGAGCAGAGCTCCGGCGACAAGGCCGACGACCCCGGCGAGCAGCGCCGGCCACGGGTTGTCCCACCAGCGCTCGGGAGGCGGTTCGGGCGGCAGCCGCTCGACGACTGGTTCGGCCACGACCGGCGGCGCGTGCGGCTGTCTCGGCTGCAAGGGCGGCGCGCCGAGAGGCTGCGTCGGCTGGGTCGGCTGCGTCGGCGGCGACGGCGGCGACGCGGCGGGACGTCCGAGCTGCTCATCGCACGGCGACGCTATCCCAAGGCCACGGGGCCTGTCAAGCGCGCGGCGCGAGCGCCGCAGTGCGGGACGTAAGGCAGGCCAGGGCGGCGTCCGAGACTCGTTCGCCGCTTCCTCGCCGAGACTTTAACTGTGGCGACGAGCGTGTGCGCAAACGGCGGGCAAACGGGTTTTGAGAATTAACCACTCCGCCGGAAGGGGCCACTGAGAAACAAGCGACGAACCTTGCGCCGCTGAGCGCAGGCACGGAAGGCCGCCTTGCAGCCCGGTCGTCGCGGGCCGAGCCAGCGTCAAGCCGCGACGACGGCGAGAGTTTCCACACAGGCACTTGACGGCGCGGACGCGCTGCGGATAGGTTGGCCCGGACAGCTCCGCGTGCGTCGGATCGGGACGTGCTCGATGATGCGCGGCGAGTGAATTACAACATGGAGGTAGAAATGGGGAATTGGCGCCGAATTGTCGGTTGCGTCGCGCTGTGCGTGGGAGTGCTCGCACCTGCTGCGGCCGCATCCGCGCTGCCGCAGTATGTCGCGCTCGGGGACTCCTACTCATCGGGGGTTGGGACGCGTGTGTTCTACAACGAAGAAGGAGGCTGCGAACGCAGCCCGGAAGCGTACGGTCCCAAGATTGCGGCGGCGCGCGGCTACACGCTGAGCTTTCAGGCGTGCAGCGGCGCCAAGACGACCGACGTGAACAGCAAACAGCTGGGCACGCTCAGCAGCACGACGGCGCTGGCCACGATCACGATCGGCGGCAACGATGCCGGCTTCAGCAATGTGATCATCAACTGCGCTCTGTACTACTTCACATGCGGCAGCGCGATCAACGAAGCCAACAACTTCATCGCAACGAAACTGCCGGGGCTGCTCGACACGACCTACAACGACATCAGAGCCAAAGCGACGACGGCTCACGTGGTCGTGCTGGCCTATCCACACCTGTTCACCGCGGAAGGAAAGACGTGCAACGTCAACTTCCTGACGTCCTCCAACGAGAAGAAACTCAATGAAACCGCGGACAAACTCGACGCTGTGATCAAAGCTCGCGCCGAAGCCCACGGCTTCACCTTTGTGGACCCGCGCAACGCGTTCCTGCCGCACGAGGTGTGCTCCTCATCGGAGTGGCTGAACGGACAGTCCAACCCGCTGTCGGAAAGCTACCACCCGAATGTGTTGGGACAGGCGGACTTCACCACGCAGATCGAGGGCGTCCTGCCCTAGCCGATGCGCGCTTCCCGCCCGCGTGTCACAGGCACGCGGGCGGGAACGCCGCGCGCCCATCGCTGAGTTCCGCTCGCGCACGCGCGTGCGCACACGTTCCAGCTCTCCTGCGAGCAGGGCGCTTGCTGCTCCTCGCCGAGCCCGCCGGCGTGGACGCGTCGTTGCGTCGCTTGGCAATAGCGTTTGCGCCGGGGCCTGCCCGGGCACACCGACTGCGGGACGGACAACCAGGCGCACTCGCCTCCTCCCCGCACGCCTCGGGGCGAGTGCGCCACCTTCGTGGCGGCGCCGGGCGGCGGAACGCGCCTCGCGCAGGGGCCGCAGCGGCCCGGCTACGGCTAGGCTACGGCCAGCGAACCTCCCGACGGACGGCAAGCGAGTACGATTGGCGCAGGGATAACCGGACGCTAGCGCCGGGATCACGCTGTCTTCATCTTGTGACGGTTCTGGGTTCAGGCTTGACGACCGGTTCTCGGTGTCGAGCTTTCCAGCCTGGGGCGGCGGTTCTGAAGGGGTGCGCCGCCCCGATGGCCCACCCAAACGACGTAGGAGACATCATGAGCATCGAAGCCGGCCCGCAGGCATCAAGCGACAGCAGCGCCGAGCAGGACGGCAATCGGCCGCTTTCGATGCTCTCGAACGAGATGGTTCGCATCTACAAGGAGCATTTCGGGCGCGGCCCGACGAAGGCGCGGTCGCACTTCGCCGGCCCCAACGCCGTGATCTGCGTCCTGGAGAACACGTTCACGCCGGCCGAGAAGAACCTGCAGGGCATGGGCGAGCATCAACGCCTGCGTGAGATGCGCATGTTCTTCCAGTACGCGATCGCGGCCGAGTTCATCCAGGCGGTCGAACGCACGATCGGGCGACGCGTTCGCAGCTTCGTCAGCGGCATCGACACCAACACCGACGTCGCAGTCGAGGCCTTCACGCTGGAGTCCGCCCACCCGGGTGACGCCAGCGCCGACGGCAGGGCCGACGAGAACTAGGCTCACGGCGCGCCCCGGGGGAAATCAGGGACGCGCCGCAAGCGGTGTGGCCATACCTGGCGCTCGCCGCCCGATGGGCCCTTTTCCCTCGAAGGGCTGTGCGTCTGGAGGCCGGCAAACCTGGCCATCCCTTCGGGGCCTTCGTGCCCCACTGAAAATGCTACCCCGCCGCGTGCCACTTCAAAAGCCCTGAGGCTGGGCGTCCCGACCAGCCGCGGCCGGATATTCAGCGCCGACCGTCCTAGGCGAAGCGGTCATCGGCGCGCTTCACGCTGCATTGGCTAACCGACGTTAGGCCGCGCGCGTCACGTGGAGGCTTCGCTCTCCTGCGGGCAGCGCGGGCTTCGGCGGGCGTCTTTGCCGCGAAAGCGAAGCCGATCCTTGACGCCCGCGACATCGAACATCCGCTGGACGGGTCGCTGCGCGGGGGTCAAAGAGAAGGCGCACGAATGCTCGTCGCAGATCGCTTTGCCCCGGAGAATCGCGCCCAGGCCGCTGGAGTCGACGAACTCCACAGCGCAGAGGTCGAGCACGATCTCCTGGGCCCCGCCCGCGCAGAGGTCGGCGATGGTCCCCGCGAGCACGGGAGCGGAGGCGACGTCTATTTCGCCGGTCAGCAGGAGCGTGTGGCGCTCGCCCTGTCGCTTGGCATTGATGCTCAGGCGCCCGATGGTCGGCTGAGAAGGCCTGGACTGGCGGTCGCTGACGGGAACGAGTTGGACCGCGCGACCTCCCCGGGCCAGGCACCGCGGGCAGAGATCTCCGTGCGACTCACGGTAGGCGACGGTAAGCCCGCATGACAAGCATTTGAGCGCGATCATCCGACCAGGGCAGGCTGGCGCCCTACCTGCGATCCCATGTCCAAGCGAACTCGATCAACTCGAAGAGCTTCGAGCACAACGCACCCTCTCCTTTTCCATGACACCACCTACCCCGGCCTGGCGCGAATGAAGCATGACCCGGCGACTTGGCCCCCGGGCCCGGCCGCAGCCGCCGTCGCCCGAGGCTCGTCCGCACCCGCGCCGCTGCACGGCGCCTGCGCCAGCTACCTCCTCGACTCGCCGTCGACGCCGGACGTGTAGCCGAGCGAGCGCTCGATCTCGATACGCGACCGCTCGGCTTTCGCGCGCTGGGCCCGGATCTCGCTCTGGACCCGCTCCTGCAGACCGAGGTGGGCGACGAGCACGTCCAGCGTCACCTGCACGTCTTCCAGCGCCTCTGCAATCTCGGTCACCGTACGCGCGTTTCTCATGTAGCTCCTGTCGCCTGTGGGCAAAGTGGCCGCAAAGCCGGCCCGTGCACAGACGCAGAGCGCCGGCCTCGCGGCCGAATCTGGATCGGGTCGATCGGCGTCCTGCCCATCGTCCTGTCCGCTTGCCGTGTTTCCCGTAGTCAAGCCTCGGGAAACAGATCAGTTGTGTTAAGCGCGCCCGGTCCAGCGCGGGATGGCCGCTTCGCGCGGCTGGCCGAGCGTGCGCGGCCGCTCGGCGGCGCCCGGCCCCGGTACCGCCTGCTGTTTTCTCAGCTCGCCCCTCGGCGAGCGCGCCGAGACGCCAGCCCCCCGGCCGCGACCAGGCCGGCGCCGATCAGGACGCCGGCCAGCCCGCGAGCCGAGCTGAGGTCCGTGGGAGCCGGCGCGTACGCCTCCTCGGGCGGGCCCTGCTCTGGGAGCATGTTCGCGAGCTCATCGCGAAACACGGCGCCGCAGCTCGGCTCCAGGACGACCACCGGAGTTCCGAGCCGAATGTCCTCCCGCAGGCTGTCGAGGATCTGGCGGAGCTGGCGCTTGGCCAGCGAGAGCATTCCGTAGTCGTACAGCGGCCGCCCGCAGCAGAGCGGCCGGTTCGGGATGGCGACTTCGAAGCCCGCCGCTTGCAGCACCTCGACGGCGGCGATCGCGATGCCGGGCTCGAAGTGGTTGGTGAACGTGTCGGGCCACAGCAACACCCGCTTGGCGGCCGGGCGCGGGTCCTGTGTGGCGAACCACTCGGCGAAGGTCTTCTCGGCGAACGGTGGAGCTTGCCGCTCGGGGGTGATGCCGGCGGCGCGCTTTGCCAGCGAAGCGAAGGGGGCGGTCTGGGAAAGGAAGTTCGCGATGCGCGGCAGGCGAGCGCCCAGGCGCGCCTCCCAGTAGACGAGCCCGAGCGCGTATGCGTGGCGCGGACGCAGCCGTCTGGCCCCAGTTGAGGGTGCGGCAATGCCCCCCAGTTGAGCCTCGCCGCTGCAAGCTGCAGCAGCTCGGCCTGCCACGCCACGGGCCTGGCGGGCGGGAGGGTGACGCGCCGCCTGCGTGCAGTTGGAGATCGACCACGCGCGAGCGGCCGGCCACCGGTCAGCGCGCGGACATGGGGCTGGCTGGGAGTTTTGGCCCGTTGGCACAGGGGTAGAGGATTTGGCGGGCCACGCTGTGGCCACGCCGCCGGCGGCTGCAGGGCCTGCTCGCGCGGGTTCAGCTCTTCCAGGAGGTCCCGATGTCCGAAACAGTCGCCGCATACATGCTCAAACGCTTGACCGCGTGGGGGATCAAGCGCGTCTACGCCTACCCCGGCGACGGCATCAACGGCCTGCTCGGAGCGTTTCACGAGGTCGGCGACGAACTGGACTTCATACAAACGCGCCACGAGGAGATCGCCGCCTTCGCGGCTTGCGCGCACGCGAAGCTCACCGGCGAGGTTGGCGTCTGCATGGCCACCTCCGGCCCCGGCGCGATTCACCTGCTCAACGGGCTCTACGACGCCAAGCTGGACCACCAGCCGGTGGTCGCGATCGTCGGCCAGCAGAAGCGCATGTCGCTCGGCGGCAGCTTCCAGCAGGAGGTCGACCTGCAGGTCCTCTTCAAGGACGTCGCGTCCGAGTTCGTGCAGTACTGCATGGCGCCCGCGCAGGCCCGCCATCTGATCGACCGTGCGATCCGCATCGCGCACGCGTCTCGCTCGGTGACCTGCGTGATCGTGCCCGACGACGTCCAGGAAGCGACGTACGAAGAACCCGAACGCGTACACGGCGCGGTCTTCTCCTCCGTCGGGTTCGTCGATCCCGTCGTGGTTCCGCGCGAGCACGACCTGCAGCGCGCCGCAGACGTGCTCAACGCCGGCGAAAAGGTTGCCATTCTCGTAGGCCAGGGCGCGCTCGCCGCGTCGCAGGAGGTGATCGAGGTCGCCGACCTCCTCGGCGCGGGCGTCGCCAAGGCGCTCAACGGGCGCGCCGCGCTCCCCGACGACCTTCCCTTCGTGACCGGGCCGATCGGCCTGCTCGGCTCAAAGCCGACCAACGACATGATGGAGAACTGCGACACGCTGCTGATGGTGGGCAGCAGCTTCCCCTATTCGGAGTGGCTGCCGAAGGAGGGCCAGGCGCGCGGCGTGCAGATCGATATCGACGGGCGCATGCTCGGCATTCGCTATCCGATGGAGGTGAACCTCGTCGGTGACAGCGCCAGCTCCCTGCGTGCGCTGATCCCGCTGCTGCGGCGCAAGGAAGACCGCGCTTGGCGACAACGCATCGAGCACGAAGTCGCTCGCTGGTGGGAGATACTCGACGAGGTCGCGCACGAGCCCGCCGACCCGGTGAACCCCCAGCTGCTCTTCCACGAGCTGTCACTGCGGTTGCCCGACGAGGCGATCCTCACCAGCGACTCGGGCTCGGCGACGAACTGGTGGGCGCGCCACCTGCGCCTGCGAGAGGGCATGAAGACGGCGCTCTCGGGGACACTCGCCACGATGTGCCCGGCGGTCCCCTACGCGCTCGCCGCAAAGTTCGCGTACCCCGACCGGCCCGTGATCGCGTGCCTCGGCGACGGCGCCACGCAGATGCTCGGCATCAACGCGCTGATCGACATCGCGCACTACTGCGACCGCTGGCCGAACAAGCAGCTCGTGGTGCTGGTGCTTCACAACGACGACCTCAACCAGGTCACCTGGGAGCAGCGCGTGCTCTCGGGCGACCCGAAGCTCGAGGTTTCCCAGGATTTGCCGGACTTCCCCTACGCCCGCTACGCGGAGCTGCTCGGGCTCACCGGCATCAAGATCGACTCGTCCGACCGGGTCGCCGGCGCGTGGGAAGAGGCCCTCTCCGCCGGGCGTCCGGCCGTGATCGAGGCGATCACCGACCCGGAGATTCCGCCGCTGCCTCCGCACATCCGCTTCGAGCAGGCGAGCAAGATGGCGCAGGCGCTGGCCAAGGGCGAGCCGCATGGCGCGCGCATCATGCGCAACTCGCTGAAGGGGAAGGTCGACGAGTTGATCCACCGCTAGATGGAGGCCCCGCTAGCAGCCGCCGGGCGGATCGCCGAAGCGATCGTCAGGCAGCGCGAACGTCCGCCGCGGGGACGGCTTCGGCGGCTGATGTGGAACCTGCGCGGCGGGCGCATGCAGCGCACGCTCGCCGCGACAACGGCCGCCAGCGCGCTGCCGCTGGGCTTCGAGATGTACCTCGAGCACTACAAGGGCTCTTTCGGCGACCCCTGGATGTGGAGCCCGATCATCACGAGCCCGCTGCTGAGCCTGGCCGGGGCGGCCGGCGTCTCCTCGCCGCGAGCGGCGCGCACCGCGCTGCCGGCGGTGTCGGCCCTATACGCGCTCAACGGCGTGATCGGCACGATCACGCACCTACGAGGCGTGTACCGCAAGCCGGGAGGCTTCTCCGAGCCGACCTACAACCTCGTGATGGGCCCGCCGCTGCTCGCCCCCGGCTCGCTGATCCTGGTCGGGCTGGTCGGGCTGCTCGCCGGCGTGGTCGAGCCCGAGCGTTAGTCACCGATGGCACTCGACTTCAAGCTCGCCGGGCACCTGCCCAACCTGCGCCGCGACGGGCAGGGGGCGGCCGACCCGCACGAGCTTCCGCGCCAGCGCCGTGGCATTACGCCCCAGATGCACGGGCGCTACCCCGACTACGACGTGCTCGAGCAGGCCCGCCACTGGGACGAGGTCACACGGCGCGCGGTGCTGCGCCGCGTCGAGCAGGTGCCGCCGCTGCGCTTCTTCACGGTCCGCGAGGCCGCGACGCTGAACGATCTCTGCGACGTGCTGACCGCGCAGGACGCCGAGCCGCGCATCCCGGTGATCAACTACATCGACGAGAAGTACCACGAAGGCCGGCTCGACGGGTTCCAGTTCCACGACATGCCCGACGACCGCGAGGCGTGGCGGATGGTCGCAGCCGGGCTCGACGAAGAGGCCCGCGAGCGGGGGGGCGGCGAGACATACGCTGTCGCTGCAGCCGAGCTGAAACGAGCGATCGTCGGCGATTTCGCCGACGCGAGGCTGCACGGCGGCGTGTGGGCGCAACTGAACGTCAAGCGCGCCTTCGGCCTGGTGATGCGGGGCGTGCTCGACGCCTACTACTCGCACCCCTACGCCTGGAACGAGATCGGCTTCGGCGGGCCGGCCTATCCACGCGGCTACAGCCGCTTCGGCAGCCCGCACCTGCAGGCCGCCGAGCGCGAGAGCTGGGAGGGCCAGGAGGCCTTCGACAAGGACCCGGTCCGCGACCAGCCCGAGAGGCCACCCTCTTGAGCTCGCTCGGAAGCCTCGTCAAGGGCGTCACCCGTATGCCCAAGGACAACGATTCGCCGTGGCTGCTCGACCATCGCAAGCGAGGCCTGCAGAACCTCGAGCGCATGCGCCGCTACGGCGAGAGCGATCCTGTCGACATGCTCATCGTCGGCGCGGGCGCCGGCGGCGTCACACTCGCGCAGCGGCTCGCGCGCGCGGGCTGGCGAGTGGTGATCCTCGAGAAGGGCCCGTTCTGGGATCCCGATCGCGACTGGGTCTCCGATGAGGTCGCCTCGCATCCGATCTACTGGACCGACAAGCGGATCATCGGCGGCAACGACCCGATCCAGCTTGGCAAGAACAACTCGGGCGTCGGCGTCGGTGGCTCGATGACGCACTTCGCGGGATACGTCCCGCGCCTGCACCCGTCGGACTTCGAAGTGCGAAGTCGCGACGGCGTCGCCGTGGACTGGCCGATTTCCTACGCCGAGCTGAGGCCGTCGTTCGAGCGCGTGGAGCTCGAGCTGCCGGTGTCCGGGCAGGACTGGCCCTGGGGAGACCCCCACACCTACCCGCACGCGGCGCACCCGCTGTCGGCGGCGGCGGGCGTCGCATGGCGCGGGGCAAATGCCTGCGGCATCGAGATGCGCGTCGGCCCCGTCGCGATCACCAACGGCACGTTCGGCAACCGCCCGCATTGCATCTACCGCGGCTTCTGCCTGCAGGGCTGCAAGGTCAACGCCAAGGCGAGCCCGCTGATCACCCACCTGCCCGACGCGATCGAGCACGGCGTCGAGGTGCGCGCGCAAGCGATGGCGCTGCGCGTGGAGGTCGACGAGACGGGCCGTTGCACGGGCGTCACCTACGCGAAGGACGGTCGCGAGCACTTCCAGGCGGCGAGCGCCGTGGCGTTGTGCGGTTACGCGATCGAGACGCCGCGCCTGCTGCTCAACTCGTCGAGCAGCCGCTTCCCCGCCGGCCTGGCCAACAACAACGACCAGGTCGGACGCTACGTGATGGTGCAAGGCGCCACGCAGGTCGCGGCGCGCTTCCCGATGGATCTGCGCATGTACAAGGCGCCCCCGCCGGAGGTCTCCTCGGAGCAGTTCTACGAGACCGACGAGTCGCGCGACTTCGCCCGCGGATACTCCATCCAGACCGTCTCGCCGCTGCCCGTCGGCTGGGCCGAGCACGTGCAGGCGGAGGGGCACTGGGGCGCGGACCTGCGCGAGTACATGCGCGACTACAACCACTGGACGGTGCTGGGGGTGCTGTGTGAGCTGCTGCCCCAACCGGAGAACCGCGTGACGCTGGCGGATGCCACCGACCAGTACGGGCTGCCCGTGGCGAACTTCAGTCACAGCCTGTGCGAGAACGACAAGCGCAGCATCGCGCACGCCACGGCGACGATGAAGACGATCTGGGAGCACGCCGAAGCTCAGGACACGCTCACCATCGACCGCTATGCACACCTCGTCGGCGGCGCGCGCATGGGCTTCACGCCCGAGGACAGCGTGGTCGACTCCCAGCACCGCGCGTGGGGGGTGGCGAACCTGTTCATCGCCGACGGCAGCGTCCTGCCGACCGAGGGCGCGGCGAACCCGGCACTCGTGATCATGGCGCTGGCCGACCGCCTGGCGGGGCTACTGCGAGACAAGCGCGTTGCGGCCGGGGCGGGAGCGCGCCGGCGCGGCGCGGTCGGGGTGGCGGGCTAGATGCCGGCGACGATGTCCAACCCGCGCGACGCCTACCTCGCCCTTCTCGGCGACATGCTGTTCGTCGAGCGAACGCTCAGCTTCGAGGTGCTTCCGCAGATGCTGGCCGATGCCGGCAACCCGGCGCTCGCGGGAGCTCTGGCCGAGCACCTCGAGCAGACCAAGGCGCACGTCGGCAGGGCCGAGCAGGCCTTTCGCGCCGCTGGCGCCGAGGCTTCCTCCAATCGCAGCCTGCCCCTCGGCGGCCTTGTCGACCAGCACCGACAGCTCGCCGCAAGTGCGGCCACGACCGCGTTGGCGGACCTGCTGCACGCGCAGGCGGCGCTGCACACGGAGGCGTACGAGATCGCCTCCTACCGCGTGCTCGTCGTGCTCGCCGAGTCAGTCGCGCCCGACGCGCTGTCCCCGCTGCGCGAGAACCTCGCAGAGGAGGAAGCGGCGGCCGAGGCGTTGCGGCAACTGCTTGCAGAGCTGGCGTGCGCCGATCCGCGATCCGCGCCCTGCGCCCGATGAGCGCGACCGGCACGATGTCGCTCACCGGCGTGCGCGTGGAGCGTGTGAGCGCGCGCGCGTACACGATTCCCACCGATGCTCCCGAGTCAGATGGCACGCTCGAATGGGACTCGACCACGCTGGTGCTCGCCCGCGTGCAGGCCGGCGGCAAGGAGGGCATCGGCTGGACCTACGGCGATCGGGCGATCGTCGGCCTGGTCGAGGGGACGCTCGCCGGCGTGGTCTGTCAGCGCGAGGCGCTCGACGTCAACGGCGCCTGGGCTGCGATGGTGGCTTCCCTGCGCAACAACGGACGGCCCGGCCTCTCCTCGATGGCGATCGCGGCAGTCGATGTGGCGCTGTGGGACGTGAAGGCGCGCCTGCTCGAGCTGCCGCTCAGCGCGCTTCTCGGCCGCTTCCACCCCGGGGTGCCGGTGTACGGCAGCGGCGGCTTCACCTCTTACACCGACGCGCAGCTCGCCGAGCAGCTGGGCGGCTGGGTCTGCGAGGGCATCCCGCGCGTGAAGATGAAGGTCGGGCGCGAGCCGCAGCGCGACGCCCACCGCGTGCGCGTGGCGCGCGAGGCGATCGGCCCCGAGGCCCGCTTGTTCGTCGACGCCAACGGCGCCTACCGCCGCAAGCAGGCGCTGCGCCTGGCGCATGACTTCGCCGAGCTCGGCGTCGAGTGGATCGAGGAGCCGGTGAGCTCGGACGACCTCGCCGGGCTGCGCCTGATTCGCGATCGCGCGCCCGTCGAGATGGACGTGGCGGCCGGCGAGTACGGCTATGACCTGCCGTACTTCGAGCGCATGCTGAGCGCCGAAGCCGTCGACGTCCTGCAGGCCGACGTGACGCGCTGTGGCGGCATCACCGACCTGCTGCGCGTCGACGCGCTGTGTCGCGCGCGCTCGATGCCGCTGTCGCTGCACTGCTCACCGACCATCCACGCCGCTGCCGGGCCGGCGCTGGAGACGCTCGTGCACATGGAGTACTTCCACGACCACGTGCGCATCGAGAACATGCTCTTCGACGGCGCTCCGCAGCCGCGGGAGGGTGTGCTGCACCCGCTGCTGGAGCGCCCCGGCCTCGGGGTCGAGTTCCGCGACGCCGACGCCGAGCGCTACGCGGCATGAGCCGCGCGCGACGGTTCGTTGGCCCGCTCGCGGCACGGGTAGCTGCAACGGCGATGAGCAACACGAGCAGACCCGAGGTCGTCGTCGTGACCGGCGCCTCCGCCGGCGTCGGGCGTGCGATCGCGCATGCCTTCGCCAAGCGCCGGGCGAGCGTCGGCCTGCTGGCACGAGGCAGCGAGGGTCTGGAGGGGGTGCGAAGCGAGGTCGAGGCGCTCGGCGCGCGGGCGCTGGCGATACCGACCGACGTCGCCGACCACGCTCAGGTCGAGGCGGCCGCTGAGACCGTCGAGCGGGAGCTGGGAGAGATCGACGTGTGGGTCAACGACGCGATGGCGACGGTGCTCGCCCGCTTCGCCGACACCGAGCCGGAGGAGTTCAGGCGCGCGACCGAAGTGACCTACCTGGGCACGGTGCACGGCACGATGGCCGCGCTGAAGCGAATGCTCGCGCGCGACCGCGGCAAGGTCGTCCAGGTCGGCTCGGCGCTCTCCTACCGCGCGATCCCCCTGCAGGCCGCCTACTGCGGCGCGAAGTTCGCCATTCGCGGGTTCACCGACTCGATCCGCACGGAGCTGCTGCACGATGGCAGCAAGGTCCAGATCACGATGGTTCAGCTGCCCGGCGTGAACACGCCGCAGTTCAACTGGTGCCGCGCGAAGCTGCCCAACCACCCCAAACCGGTTCCGCCGATCTACCAGCCCGAGATTCCGGCCGAGGCCGTCTACTGGGCAGCGCACCACCGCCGCCGCGAGCTGTGGGTCGGCTACAGCGCAGTGCAGGCGATCCTCGGCAGCATGCTCGCGCCGGGCTTCGCCGACCGGTACCTGGCGAGGAACGCGTTCAGCGGGCAGGAAGTGAGCGACATGCCGCTGCAGGGCGAGCGTCCGGGAAACCTGTTCGAGCCGCGCGAGGCACTGGCGGCGACACACGGGATCTTCGACAGCGAGGCCAAGTCCAACAGCCCGCAGCTGTGGCTCGTAACCCACCGTCGCGAGATCGCCGGCGCGGCGGGCGGTGCGCTCGCCTCGCTCGCGGCGATGCGCCGCCGCGCGAGGCGATGAGCTCCACCGCGCGCGCCGCGGTAGCGGTCGCAACGGATCGCCCGCACGTGCTGCGCGAGTACGCGCTGCTCGCCGACGGCGAGCGCGGCGCGGTGGTGGGCCCTCGCGGCGACATCGTCTGGATGTGCTTTCCACGCTGGGACTCCCCAGGCGTGTTCTCCTCTTTGATAGGCGGCAGCGGCGCCTACGCGGTCACGCCGCGCCAGCGTTATGTGTGGGGCGGCTACTACGAGCCCGGCAGCCTGATCTGGTGCGGGCGCTGGGTCACCGACGACGCGGTGATCGAGTGCCGCGAAGCGCTCGCGCTGCCGAGCAGCAGCGACCGCGCGGTGCTCCTGCGGCGCGTGCGCGCACTGCGCGGCACCGCGCACATGGACGTCGTGCTCGACCCCCGCGCGCACTTCGGCCGCTCCGGGCTGCGCAAGCTGGCGCGTCGCGAGGACGAGGTCTGGACGGCCGAGCTCGAGGACGGTACGCGCGTCGGCTGGGCCGGAGCCGGCGAGGCCGCGCCACGCGCCGACGGCCAGGGCGGCAGGGCGCTCGCGACGGCGCTGAGGCTCGAGGAGGGCGAGCATCACGACTACGTGCTGGTGCTCGCGACGACGGACGGCGACCCCGAGCCGCCCAATGCGGACTGGGCCTGGGAAGGCGTGGACAGCGAGTGGCGCGCGCGAGTGCCGCAGTTCGAGGACACTGCCGCGCCGCGCGACGCTCGCCACGCCTATGCGGTGCTCGCCGGCATGACGGGCTCCCGCGGAGGGATGGTGGCCGCCGCCACGACTTCGCTGCCAGAGCGCGCGCGCGAGGGGCGCAGCTACGACTACCGCTATGTGTGGATCCGTGACCAGTGCTACGCCGGGCAGGCGGTGGCTCGTGCGGGTGCGTACCCGCTGATGGACGATGCGGTGAGCTTCGTCACCGAGCGCCTGCTCGAGGACGGACGGCGCCTGACGCCCGCGTACACGACGACGGCCGAGCGCGTTCCCGACGAAAGCCACCTGGACCTGCCCGGCTACCCGGGGGGCTCGGATGTCACGGGCAACCGGGTAAGCCGGCAGTTCCAGCTGGACATCTTCGGCGAGGCGCTGCTGCTCTATGCCGCCGCCGGCCGCCACGACCATCTCGATGCCGACGGCTGGCGCGCCGTCGAGGTCGCCGTCGAGGCGATCCAGGCGCGCTGGCGCGAGACGGACAGCGACGCGGGCGTGTGGGAGCTCGAGCCAGACGCGTGGACGCACAGCCGCCTGATCTGCGCGGCCGGCCTGCGTCAGATCGCCGCGCAGGCGAGGGCGGGCCAGGCGCCCGGATGGGTGGCTCTCGCGGACAGGATCGTCTCGGATACGGCACAGCACGCGCTGCATCCGTCGGGGCGCTGGCAGCGCTCGCCGAAGGACGCTCGCATCGACGCCTCCCTGCTGATGGCTGGCGTGCGGGGCGCGTTGCCGGCGGATGACCCGCGCACACTTGCAACTCTGCGCGCGGTCGAGTCCGAGCTGACCGACGACGGCTACTGCTACCGCTATCGGCCCGACGAGCGTCCGCTCGGCGCCGCCGAGGGGGCGTTCCTGCTCTGCGGATTCTGGCTGGCACAGGCCTACGCCCAGCAGGGAGACGCGCTCACCTCCGCTCGCTGGTTCGAGCGAAACCGCGCGGCGTGTGGGCCGCCCGGCCTGTTCTCCGAGGAGTACGACGTCAAGCAGCGACAGCTCCGCGGCAACCTGCCACAGGCCTTCGTCCACGCCCAGTTGATCGAGACGGCAGTCGCACAGCGTGAGCTCGCCCGCTCGGCCTAGCCTCGCCGTCGTGCCACGCTCACGCGGCGTCCAGCGCGCCAGCGGCGCGCTCGTCCCGAGGACGGGCTCCGGCCGGTCGAGGTGGCTGCCACTCGCGCGAGCGCTCTACGGCGGGGCGCTTGCCTCAAGCGTCCCCCGTTGCGACGGGAACGCCCACGAGGCTCCCCCACTCCGTCCACGAACCGTCGTAGTTCTTGACGCGCTCGTGTCCGAGCAGCTCGTGCAGCACGAACCACGTGTGCGCCGAGCGCTCACCGATACGGCAGTAGGCAATTACGTCCTCGCCGTTGAGCACGCCCTTGCCGACGTACAGCTCGCGCAGCTCCTCGGCGGACTTGAACGTCCCGTCCTCTCGGACCGCCTGTGTCCAGGGAACTGATGCCGCACCGGGGATGTGGCCCGCCCGCTGCGCACCCTCCAGCTCATAGCCCGAGGGCGAGATGATCTCGCCCGCGAACTCGGCGGGCGAGCGTACGTCGACGAGCTTCGTCGGAGCCTCGAGGGCGGCCAGCACCTCGGGGTGGCGCGCGCGAATCTCGTCGTTACCCGGCCGTGCGGCAAAGTCGGCGATGGGATGGTCGGGCACCTTGGTGCTCGTCTCGCGCCCATCTGAGATCCACTTTTCGCGCGGTCCGTTGAGCAGCAGCACCTTGTCGTGACCGTAGTACTTCAGGTACCAGTAGGTGTAGGCGGCGAACCAGTTGTTGCGGTCGCCGTAGAGCACGATCGTATGGTCGCTGGAGATGCCGCGACTGCCGAGCAGCCGGCTGAAGTCATCGGCGCTGAGGAAGTCGCGCCTGACTGGATCCTGCAGATCCCGCTTCCAGTCAAATCCGATCGCGCCGGGGATGTGCGCCTCGGCGTAGAGCTGCGGGTTCTCGTCGACCTCGACGATGCGGATCGAGCTGTCGTTCATGTGCTGTTGGACCCACTCGGGCTCGACGAGCACGTCCTTCGCGTAGTCAGACAAGGGACCCTCCCGGGGCTAGTTGTTTTCCCAGTCGCAGTGAATTAAAGACGTTGGACTTAGAATAGCTGCTTGGCGTGGCATTCCTGGCGCTTGGCGTTGGGCAAGCTGCCGTCCCTGCTCGCTCGCTGTCGCCCGGCTAGGCGCCAGCGAGCTCGCGAAGGGCTTGGGCTGCGGGCACAATGCTCGTGATCCGAGCCGCGGTCGTGCCCGCGTAAAGCGGAGTGACCTCGACAAGGCGGTCGTCCATACCATCCAGGATCGACGTCGGACCGTAGAACGGCACCGCGCGCCGTTGCATGCGCAGGGCGCTGGCAGTCAGCGGTGGCGAGAGTTGGCGCAGCAGCGGTGCAGCGATTCGGTTGATGGCGCGGACGCCCCGCGGGCCGAGCGGGCCGCTCCTACACCAGCGTTCGGTGGCGGCGTTTGGGACGACCCGATGCCGCGCGTGCCACGCGACGCTGAACAGGAGCGTTTCGATCGTCTCGGTTGCGCCGAGCACGCGCCGCTTGTAAGCGGGGTGCGCGGCGCACTCGTCCGTCAGGAGGAAGCGCGTGCCGGCGACGGCCGCCGAGGCGCCCTCGGCAAGCGCGCGACGCACGTCACCCGCATCGGCGATACCTCCGGCGAGCAGCACCGGTCGGTCCTCCGCGACTTCAAGCGCGCGTGCAAGGAACTCGATCGCAGGCTCGACTCCAAGCAGGTGGCCACCCGCTTCTATCCCCTGCGCGATCAATCCGTCGGCACCGTCGCGCAAGGCGTGCTCGGCCTGCTCGCGTGTCCCCACCTGATGCAGTACGAGCAGACCAGCAGCGCGCACGTGCCTCACCAGTTCTGGGTTAAAGCCATAGAACAGCACGACGCAGTCGGCACCGGCGTCCACACAGGCCCGCACGTGACGCTTGTTCACGAAGGGCATGAGCAGATTGGCCGCAACCGGACGGCCGGGCGCGAGGGCGCGTGCCCGAAGGATCCGATCGCGCAGCTCGTGTGGATCGAGCACGATCCCGACGGTGCCCAGTCCTCCGGCAGCCGAGACGGCGCCCGCAAGATCGGGGCCGGCGATACCTCCTCCCATGCCCGCCTGCGCGATCGGATGCTGAAGTCCCAGACGGTCGAGCAGGTCCATTGCGGAAACCCTACGCTCCTGGCGGCGCCGGGTCCTGGGGCGCAGAGACCGACGCCGGCCGATTTGTCTTGACATTTCAGAGCCCGCCGCCCTACCGGCGCGATTCGCAAGACGCTTGCGCCGGGCGTCGGTCGGTCTCTCACACCAAGTCGCAGGCGCGAGGATCGCCGGGGCGCATCACGGGGCACTGCAAGCGCGGTGCGCTAATCGCGGCGCCCTAGTAGCGCGGCTCGAGCGCCTCGATCGCACGGATAGCTGCGTCGCGAAGCTCCTCCACGGCACCGCGGCCTCGTCCGTACAAGGGGCCCACGCCGTCGCTCAGCAGGACAGCGCTACACGCGATGCCCTGCACCGCGACCGGCTGGTCGTCGAGCAGGCGACTGGCGAGCTGGGAAAGCTGCGGCTCGGTGGCGAGGAGTAGGCGATGTGAGATGGGCACGCAGATGCCGGGAGGTTTCGGCGGGTCACGGGTGGTCAGGACGATCCGTCGTATGCAATCTCCAATTTGACGGCGCGTCTGCGCCCTGAGCAGCCTTTCGGCGCGCCAGAGAAGGGCAGCGCTCGAGTCGGGCGGGGCACCCCGCGCCAAGGCGTGGTCGAGCTCAAAGGCGCACATCCGAGCGCGGATGCGGTCGCGAACACGACATCGACGAATCGTCACGTAGCTCGCGTCGTCCTGATCCCTTAGAAGCAGCACCTTGGACATTCAGCGCTCCAGTCCGTCCGACCTCCAGCGGGCCACCGACAGGGCCGAAGCCCGCCGCGCCCTGAGCGGGTGCCGGTGGCCCGCTGGAGGTCGCTCGACGATCTTGCACCGTGCCTGGACCTTGCTGCTCGCAGCGTAGCCCTGGCCGTTGCCTTCGGCTATGGGTAGGACTGTGTAGAGGCAGCGCAACCCCGGGGACAGGTCATGGTGGCGAGGGAGCCAGGGCCATCTGGCTCGTATACCGCCTGACTTGGCCCTCGCTGTAGCCTTGCAAGATGCCGTCGCCGAGCTCAATGCGACTGGCCACGCACGCATCCGATCGGCCAGCAACGTCCGGCTCAACCGAACCTCACGAGCAGCAGCTTCGCCTCGGCCGCCGCGGCGCGCCTGGGACGTTGCTCTTTCAGGTGTTTGCGGGCAACGCCGCAGTCTTCATCGTCGCGCTGTTGCTGCTGGTCGTGACCCCGATCACGATACACGCGCCCATCACACTGAGAGAGCTCGTGTTCGTCTTCGCAGGTCTGCTCTTGCTACTGACCGCGGACCTGATCCTCCTGCGCCGTGCGCTCGGTCCTCTGCGGCGGCTGGCAGAGACGATGCACGCAGTCGACCCGGCGCAGCCCGGCCGCCGGACGAAGGAGGACCCCCACGCTGGCAGTGAGATCCTGGCCCTCGCACAGGCCTTCAATGAGATGCTCGATCGAGTCGAGAGCGAGCGGCGCAACAGCGCCCGGATGGCACTCGCGGCTCAGGAGGCTGAGCGGCTGCGCGTTGCACGCGAACTACACGATGAGGTAG